>Ga0101944_10000305_pt1 | contig 150765 bp, 132 predicted proteins | sample DewCreD2012metaG_FD_75245 | JGI IMG/M metagenome (GOLD analysis project Ga0101944, IMG submission 75245) | Hot spring sediment bacterial and archeal communities from British Columbia, Canada, to study Microbial Dark Matter (Phase II) - Dewar... ...
GGAATCATCGCTTGGTACAGATGGATTACCTGCGGCAATTCGACACCTGGTGCGGCAATCTCAAGCATGTGTGGAATCGTTCAACAAGCGATCTGAAGTCATCCTGGGTGGGAAGTAATGATATGATACATACCGATTTGTTTGGAAAAATGGAGTGAACTATGGCAAGAATATTTGATGTGGTTGAATATCCGAGCGAGATGCAGGATGAAATTGTTCGCCGATTCCCCGAACAGGGTGTAGCGGATCTTCGACTTGGGTCTCAAGTAATCGTGCGCGAATCGCAAAGAGCGGTTTTTTTCCGTGACGGTCATGCATTGGATACATTTGGTCCGGGAAGACATACTATTACAACTGCGAATATTCCACGGCTGATCGACTTGATCGGAAGAGCGTTTAATGATCGGACGCCTTTCACGGCTGAGGTTTATTATGTCTCAATGCGAGAATTTGCTGATAGAAAATGGGGTACGCCTCAACCGATCATTGTGCGAAATCCTGGAATGGGGTTAGGGGTAGCCTTATTGCAAGGGTTTGGCTCGTATAGTTTCCAGGTATCAGACCCTCAACAATTTGTTACTCAAATTGTAGGCGCTCAAGGGTTTTACCGGACCTCTGAAATAGAAAATCGTTTGCGGACAATGCTGCTTTCCAAATTACAGGATCTACTAGGTGAAACTGCAGCAACCAAAAGCGTTGTTGAACTAATTGGACTGACTGAGGAACTCGGGGCGGGTGTTCGTGCAAAAGCTCAGGATGATTTTTCTGCCATTGGCTTGGTTTTGAAGAGCTTTTATATTGGCAACCTGAAACCCTCTGAAAAATCTGCCGAAGAACTTCGGGCGATGGGTATGCTGGATATGCAGACCTATACCCAACTTCAGGCAGCGGATGCTCTTCGTGATGCAGCGCAAAATCCGAGTGGTGGTGCTGGTCTAACTGCTGGTATTGGTGCGGGACTAGGGATTGGCAATGTGATTTCTCAATCTTTGCAAAGTCAAATGCCCGCTGCGCAGTCTGGCACGGCAAAACCTGCGGCTGGTGGTGGTATGCCTGATGTAATGACGCCTTCTGAAGCGGCATCTGTTTTACGCGTATCAGAAGAGGATGTCCTGGCTGCTATTCAAGCAGGCGACCTGAAAGCCCGCAAGATTGGAAACGCTTTTCGGATCAGTAAAGAAGCGCTTGAAGCCTTCTTGAAGGGTGCATAATCCAAGAACTTATTCCCGTTATGTCTATAACGGCATCCAACCCTTGCCGTTATGGGAATTGTTATCAATTTCCCCCCACATTGATGATGTGGGGGGTGATGTTTAATTCCTGGTGGGTTGCTGATGAAATTACACGAGTATCAATGCAAAAAAATATTTGCTGCCTATAAAATACCTGTGCCAAGAGGACAGGTGGTCGCCTCTGCTGGGGAGGCTAAACGCGTTGCAGAGGAGTTAGTCGGTCGCGTGGTAGTAAAAGCTCAGGTTCAAGTCTCAGGCAGAGGTAAAGCTGGAGGGATCCGGCTTGCAAAAACTCCATCAGAGACCGAGGAGCTTACCAGGATGATCCTTGGAATGGAGATCAAAGGATTGCCCGTTCGCAAGGTTTTAATTGATGAAGCGGTTAGTATTTCAAGGGAATTGTATATTGCTCTTGTGCTTGACCGGACACTCGGTTTGCCTGTATTAATTGGCTCTCCAGATGGGGGGGTGGATATTGAAAGTGTTGCCCATGCCTTTCCAGAAAGGATTGTTCGTATTCCACTGGATCCTTTGTATGGTTTATGTGATTACCAGGTCAGGGAACTCGCATTGGGAATTGATCTCCCAAAAGAGTATTGGAAATCTTTCACCAGCATTGCAAAGGGTTTATGGGCGGTATATGATCAATCGGATGCAGTTCTGGCGGAAATAAATCCTTTGGTGATCACATTAGATCATCGTTTGATAGCATTAGATTGTAAAATGACAATCGATGACAATGCGCTTTACCGACACCCAGATTTGAATGAGATGCGAGATCCAGATGTCGAGTCTCCGATGGAAATGGAAGCCCGGGAATATGGTCTCTCATTTGTTTCAATGCCTGGAAAAGTGGGTTGCATGGTGAATGGAGCTGGTTTATCGATGATGACCATGGACATGATCCATGCCTATGGAGGAGAACCAGCAAATTTTCTGGACATTGGCGGGGGGGCAAGTGCAGATAAAGCTGCTTCAGCGCTGAAAATATTATTAAGTGATTCCCATGTACAGGTAATCTTGATCAATATTTTTGGGGGGATAACCCGTTGTGATGAAGTTTCGCGGGGTATTTTACGCGTGTACAATCCAACATCGATGAATACTCCTATTGTTGCAAGAATGGTGGGGACAAAAGCTGACGAAGGGCTGAAATTATTAAGAAACACAGGAATAATTACTGCTGAAAAGTTATCAGAAGCCGCTGAAAAATCGGTTCAGATCGCCTATGGGGTTCGCAATGAGTATATTGATTAATAAAAATACACGCTTATTAATCCAGGGAATTACAGGAAATGAGGGATTGTACCATGCACGCGAGATGCTGACTTATGGGACGAACCTGGTTGCAGGAGTTACCCCAGGAAAAGGCGGCGATTGGGTTTTAGATGGGAAGGTTCCTGTCTTTGACACGGTCCGAACCGCAGTTGAAGTTACAGGCGCAAATACAAGCGTCGTGTTTGTTCCCGCGCGTTTTGCTCCCGATGCTATTATGGAAGCAGCTTCAGCTGGGGTATCCCTTATTGTTTGCATAACTGAAGGCATACCGGTCAAAGATATGGTTATAGTGCGAAAATGTGTTACTCAGAAAGGGGTTCGTTTGATAGGACCAAATTCACCGGGAATAATTACTCCTGGCGAGGCGAAAGCCGGAATTATTCCTGGTTCGATTACAAAACATGGGACAGTAGGGGTTGTGTCTCGTTCTGGCACATTGACCTATGAGGTGTTGTTTGCACTTCTTCAGGCGAATAGAGGGGTTAGCACTTGTGTGGGGATTGGGGGGGATGCAATCATTGGTTCTTCTTTTATTTCCATCCTGGAAATGTTCGAAGCGGATCCACATACTGAGCAGATAATCTTGATTGGGGAAATTGGGGGGATGGAAGAAGAAAGAGCGGCTGAATATATTACCAGAAATTTTTCAAAACCGGTTATTGGGATTATTGCAGGAATAACTGCCCCCACAGATAAAAGAATGGGGCATGCGGGCGCAATTATTGAGGGAGGATCTGGTCAGGCTAAGGAAAAAATCGACACTTTAGAGGCTGCTGGGGTTCGAATTGCCCAACAGCCTGAAGAGGTACCTGATTTATTGGTATAGTATTGGGGGTGAGCTATGATTTTTGGTGATCTTCGATAAATTTAACAACGTCACCAACGGTGCGGATCGATTGAGCGGCTTCATCTGAGATCGTCAGGTTAAATTTTTCACTAAATCCGTCAATCAGGAAGAATTGATCCATCGAATCTGCCTTCAGATCCTCGATGAAGCGCGTCTCCATATTGATATTATCACCGTCAATTTTCATCACATCGATAATTACATCTTTTACTGCGTCAAACGTTGTTGCCATGGTATTTACCTCCTGATGTATGATTGAATTTTAAGGATGAGGCTAAATCTGTCAAGTTTGCAATGCGCTTTCTTGTCCGATTGCCAGTTTCAACGCCAGCTTCCAATCGGGTAACGAGATATGAAATGTGTTGAAAAACTTCCTATTGCTTAACACCGAAACAAGGGGTCTAGTAGCGGGAGATGGAAAGTCACTTGTGCGGGCGGGCAAGATTTCTGGCAAGGGAGAACCGCCTGGCGTGGTCAGGCGCAGGATTTCTTGCGCCCATTCGAGACGACTGGCATATCCGTTCCCCGCAAGGTGGTAAATTCCTCTCCTGGTTGTAAACCATTCCAATGGTGCTGGAAGAGATTGGGCAATGATCATGCTGGAACATTCTGCCAACAGACGCGCCCAAGTTGGTCCGCTCACCTGATCCGACACAATTCGCAACACGGGTTGTTGGCGCGCCCATTGTTGTACCTTCGTTATAAAATTATTCCCGCGAAGACTGTAGACCCAACTTGTTCGAATGATGATATAGGCTTCACCATTTTGAGTTACTGCATGTTCACCGTCCAGTTTTGTTTTTCCATAGACATTTAATGGGTTTGGTTGATCCTGCTCCTCGTAAGGGGTGCCTTTGGCACCATCAAACACATAATCTGTAGAAAAGTGAATCAGAACACATTTGTTTTTTCGAGCAGCGCTTGCTAATATCCCTGGCGCTTCAGCATTGATTAACCGGCATACTTCTGGTTCAGACTCTGCTTGATCAACTGCTGTATAAGCAGCAGCATTGAAAATAATATCTGGTTTGATTTCGTCAACTAAGGATTGTAAACTTGATGGTTTTGAGAAATCAATTTCTGGATAGTCCAGCGATATCATTTCACCTAATACTGCGAGACAGCGGTTGGCTTCCCATCCTAATTGACCATTTTTACCCAAAAGCAGAATCCGCATAGTTGTCCTTTTCGTCAATTAACCTTAATAAGTATTCCCCATAATTGTTGCTGGCAAGCTTTGATGCGATCTCTCTAAGCTGGTTTTGACTGATGAAACCCATTCGAAAGGCTACTTCTTCGGGGCATCCGATCATGAGTCCTTGTCGTTCTTCAACTGTCTGGACAAAATTGGCTGCCTGCAACAGGGATTCAAAAGTGCCGGCATCTAACCAGGCAACCCCGCGACCTAAAACCTCTACATGCAGTTTTCCCATTTCTAAATACAGTCGATTAAGATCGGTTATTTCTAATTCCCCCCTTTTCGATGGACGTAGTGACTCCGCCAATTCCACAACCTGACGATCATAAAAATAGATTCCTGGTACAGCAAAATTGGAACGGGGATTTTGTGGTTTTTCTTCAAGGCTAAGAGCTTTTCCTTCGTTGTCGAATTGAACAACGCCATATCGAGAAGGATCGCGAACTGGATAAGCAAAAATTACAGCCCCATTATCAACTTTTCCAGCCTGTTGGAGGGTTTGTGCCAATCCCCGACCATAAAAAATATTATCTCCGAGGATTAAGGAGACTTTATCTCCGTTGATAAAATCCTTTCCGATTAAAAATGCTTCCGCCAGTCCACGAGGTTCAGGCTGAATGGCATATTGAAAAGAGATTCCCCATTGAGTGCCGTCTTTTAATACACGTTGAAAGATTGGAATATCTTGCGGCGTGCTGATAACCAGTATTTCGCGGATATTGGCTAACATCAGTAATGAAAGCGGGTAATAAATCATAGGCTTATCATAAACTGGGAGGAGTTGTTTGCTTATACCGGTCGTAAGTGGATATAACCGTGTGCCCTTTCCGCCTGCGAGAATAATACCCTTCATTATGACTTACCCCTGTTTTGATAATTTGTGTTAATCCATTGCTGAAAATCAGTTTTTGAACGAATCGAATTTACCCAATCAGCATGAGCTAAATACCATTGGATGGTCTGGAGAAGTCCAGATTGGAGTGTAAAACGAGGACACCAGCCTAATTCTGCCTTAATTTTCCGAATATCCATCGCATAGCGCCGGTCATGACCTGGTCGATCAGCAACATGTTTGATTAAGGTCGCATGGGGGGAGTATGGTGAATTTTTGCATAATTCATCCATAATTTGGCAGATTGAATTGACGATATCAATATTCGCCACTTCGCTGTTTCCGCCCACATTGTATGTCTCTCCCTTCCTTCCATATTGGATGACAAGCCAGATGGCTTCACAGTGATCCTCGACATATAGCCAGTCTCTAATTTGTTTACCATCTCCATAGACAGGGAGGGGTTTTCCTTCAAGGGCATTCAAAATCATCAGAGGAATTAATTTTTCAGGAAATTGATAGGGACCATAATTATTTGAGCAATTCGTGATGGTAACTGGTAGTCCATAGGTGTGATAATAGGCGCGCACCAAGTGGTCGCTGGCGGCTTTAGAAGCAGAGTATGGAGAGCGAGGTGAATATGGAGTTTGTTCAGTGAAAGGGGAATCCGAAGATGATAACGAACCAAAAACTTCATCAGTTGACACATGATGGAAATGTACCTGTTCGATCGGGTGTCTTTTTTCGCTCAACCAGGCTTTTCTCGCTGATTCAAGCAAGTTAAATGTTCCAACGATATTCGTTTGTATAAATTGTCCCGGACCTAAAATTGAGCGGTCTACGTGCGATTCGGCAGCAAAATGAATTACTGTTTGAATGGCATGCTTCTGAAAAAGATCATCAAGCAAATCCTTGTTACAAATATCGCCGTGGATAAAGGTATGACGCTCGGAATGGGGAAGATCTTTAAGATTTTCAAGACTACCCGCATAAGTTAATGCATCTAAATTGAGAATTTGGACTTCAGGTACATTTTGGAGTAGATAGCGGATAAAATTTGATCCAATAAATCCTGCTCCACCGGTAACCAGAATAGTTCTCATCGTTCCTCCAGCCGGTTATTCAAATGTCTCAATCTCAGATAATAATTTACCATTAAGGTCTTTTTGAGAAAGAACTGGAGAAGATTCATCGATCAGGGGCCAAATAATGTTGACATCCGGGTCATCCCATCGTAAAGTCCGCTCCCATTCAGGAGCGTAATAATCGGTCGCTTTGTAAAAAATTTCTGCCCAATCGCTGAGCACATAAAATCCATGTGCAAACCCGGGTGGTATCCATACAGATAATTTGTTGGTATCTGATAATCGAAAACCGACCCATTTTCCAAAAGTGGGTGAACTTTTCCGGCAGTCGACTGCCACATCAAAAACTTCACCTGCTGCAACACGAACAAGTTTCCCCTGGGAAAAGCGTATTTGATAGTGCAATCCACGCAAGATCCCTTTGCGAGAACCTGAATGGTTATCCTGAACAAATTGGGCAGTAATTCCTGCTGATTGGAACAGGTCTTGGCGGTAGGTCTCCAGGAAAAATCCCCTCTCATCACCGTGTACTTGAGGTTGGATCAATAAGACGTCTGGGATGGTAGTGGTAATAAATTTCATTAGAGTGATATCAATCGTAATCGCGAATTCTACAACGAAAAATTATAACATCGGAAGAAGAATTAATACGCACCTTTTCCCCGGAGGGCTACCCATAATGTTTTAATAATTATTTGCAGATCGAACCAAATGGAGTAATGTTGGACATAGTACAGGTCTTCTTCAGTATGCAAATGCATTGGTTTATCACTTCGCCCGTTAATTTGCCACCATCCTGTGATGCCCTGAGGGACAGCAAATCTTTTTCTTTGCCATGGTTCATATTGTTCAACCAGATATGGCATTTCAGGACGAGGACCCACCAGGCTCATTTCCCCCTTCAGGACATTAATCACCTGAGGGAGTTCATCCAGGCTCGTTCTACGGAGAAATTTGCCCAACTGTGTCACACGTGGATCTCTTGGAGTTTTGTGGATTAATCGCCCGTCTTTGTCATGTTGTTCGACCAGATGCCTTTGTTTCTCAGCATCCTGAATCATTGTTCGGAATTTGATCATTTTAAATAGTTTGCCATTTTCACCAACTCGATCTTGAGTAAAAAATACAGGTCCTTTGCTATCCAGCTTGATCGCCAGGCTAATCAGCCCCATGACCGGTATAAGAAATGGTAAAGAGATCATTGACATCACCAGATCAAATGCCCGCTTGATCATCCGCTGATATTCGGACAGGGCTGGCGCGCGTAAATCCAGCATGGGGATCCCAGCTAATTCTTCAAAAGAGGCGTGATGTAATGTCATTGAGAAATAATCAGGTATGACCCAAACTCGAACCGGAAGGTCATGGATATCACTCACGACTTGCGTTAGTCGCTGATGAGCGGAAAGGGGCAATGCGATGACGACGTCATCCACCTTGTATTTTTCGATTATTGCTCTGGCATAATCCAAAGTGCCTAAAACCAGGGGATCATTTTCTTGCTTCTCCGGGTCGTCGTCCAGATATCCGATGATTCCCAGTCCTTGATAAGGCATTTGCTGAATATTTTGCGCCAGCCTATGACCGATTTTACCCGCCCCTAAAATCAATAGACGGCGTCTTTGAACGCTGTTCAACAACCCCCATCGAAACACAAGACGAAAAATTAATCTCCATGCGATTAAGAATACAAACGACAGGAAGACAAAGAAAAGAAAAAGGAATCGGGAAACATCCCTGAAAGACAAGTATAAAATTCCTGCCATTGAGATGGTCGAAAAAATGGATGCCAGCGTTAGGCTGCCAAGTTCTGCAGTGACTCTTAAGTTCTTTCGCCCATCGTATATTGAAAAGATAAGCAACGTAATTACCCACGTTAGCGGGAATAGGATATATAGAGGATAGGGGATGTCGATTGTATCTGGAATAAATTGGACAAGAGGAAGCTGATTAAATACACTGGTACGTAAAAGAGACGATATGTGTAATGCAATTGCTACTAAAGATAAGTCAAAAAAAATGGATATTACTGCAAAATTCGCTGAAAAACGTCTAAACATATATACCCCCGGCGCGTTTGCTAGCTAACCTGAAAGATCAAGGTCGATTTGTTCTTTGATTTCATATATTTCTCAAAAAGAGGGTCGTAGCGATCAAACAGAAATTATCTCTCTGTATTGTACTATGGGAGGAGATCTGGACTATATTGTTTGATCCATCCCCGCAAGCTTGAGGCTTCTTCAAATAAGCTGGCTCGTGTGTACCAATCCGAGAGGATTAAGATTCTGTGCGCCCACTTATCCGTGATAGGGAAAAGATGAACTTGGGGAATCAATTCTGCTGCAGATGCAGGTCGCCTGAACATCAGAGGAGCATAATACAACAGCCCAAAAGACCCTGGTCCATATATTCCCTGATGTTGGTAGCGAAAAATAGCGCTTTTTGCGATTTGACGCGCCTGCTCCTCGTTTCCTGTTTGGTATTTAATTTCTGCCATGAGCCATTCTTTCTCAAGGGAATCGAGAAAAATTTCCGTGTATGCAAAATTGGCGCGTTTTAGTAAATATTCCGCTTTTTGAAATTCTTTTTGTTGAATTAAATAGCTGGCTAAGCGGGTATAACTCCCAACAATTTGGCGATTATTCAGCAGGTCAGACTCTAGTTGAGCTGGGGTAAAATCAGGTTCAGGATGAGCGGAAACCCAATTCTGGTAAATTTGGGAACGAAAAGAATTTGAGCGCCAAAAATATGCACTGGATGGATCGGGAGTAAGATTGAGAAAAGTTTCATAAGCATTGGCAGCAGTTGGATGGTCTTTCGTATTTTCGGCTGCAATACCATAGTTTAAATAGCAAATTGCACATCTTGGAACGACCTTTACCAGCCATTCTAATTCAATTTTTGCTTTTCGATAATCACCTAATGCAAAGTAAACAGCGCTCTTGTTCAGGCGGTTGGTTCCCCAATGAGGCTCTTTGTTGACCACAAAATCAAATTCGCGTAAAGCATTGACCAGGTTCTCTTTGTATAAAGGGTCGGAACGAGCATACGCCAGCCCTAGTTGTTGATGTGCAATAATCGAATTAGGATCCAACTGTATCGCGGTTTGAAGGATGGGGATAGCTTCAGTAACCTTGTCTTGATCGAGCTGATTCACTGCTTGATGGAGGGGTGTGACCATAAAAATCTCAGCCCATAAACAAACTACCAGCAGCCAAACAGGATAAGGGTGTTTCTTCTGGTCGAATGAAGCAGAATATAAACCTGAGCAGGCGCCTAAAACAATAATCCAACTCCAAAGGGCGATTGGCTCGGTATGAAAACAATCAAAAATCGAATGAATACCTAAAGCAACGAAGGAAGCGAAAGTGCCTGTTACCACTGCAAAATTAAGACCAGATGTAGATTTGAGCAGGTGAAGAAGCATGACCAGGCAGGAATAGGCGATCCATCCCAAGGCAATAAGCCCAAATATACCCATTTCCGCGAGCAGGTTAAACAAAGTGCCGTGTGAGTGAACAAATAAAAAGTGAGGAGGAACTGAATTCGTCTTTAAGTAAGAATTCGCATAGGTAAAAGACCCTGTTCCGATCAAAGGCGATGAAGAAAATGCTTTTATCGCCGGTTCCCAATACATCTTTCGGCTGTCGACGATACCGTAGTGTGTGGGATGGGTTGCCTGGCGTAGCAATAACCAGATCAGTACAATTACAATAATAAATCCCAGGAAAAAGAATAAATATTTCCATGGTTTGAAATAATTAAGTTTGTTCCAGAAATTGGCGAGGAATGGTTTTAAGTAAGGTGTATTCGTTAGGAAAATAACAACAAATCCCGCGGCTAAGCTTAGCCAACCTGCTCTTGAGGATGACAGATAGACCAGAGGTAAACCAGAGAGAATTAAGATTCCCAGCATCCATTTTGAAATCAGATTTGATGAATGAATCAATCGTGAAACAGCCAATAACAGGATCACATTAATAAACCCAGCAATCACATTGGCAGATGCTGGTCGGTAGAGCAGGTCAGGAAACCATTCTCCTGGAAATGTCTGAAGCCAATTGAAGTACCAAAAACCAGCTTCGATCCAGCCGGTAGCAATGATTAATCCCCCCAAGATTAAGACGACTTTGGAAACAAGTTCCGCAGCCCACTTGCGAGCAACAAGGTCGGATACGAGCCAAAAAAGGAAGATCCCGATCATCATAAAAATAGACTGCGAAAATGAACGCCTGGGATCATCGGAAAAAATCATTGATACGAGGTAAGCTGCGCACCAAAACAACAATGGTTTTGTTAAAAAATTATAAGATTTGATTCCGGCAATCGACCAGATAAGCGCTGCCAGGGTAATGACACCTGCCAATACAATCATGGGGGGGAGATTAACCCAACCTGCTGTTGTACCTGAGAGGACTAACACACAGGAAAAAAGAATAAAAAGGACGGTTTCCTGGACGAGATATCTGGTTGACGCAGAGATTGGGAATCGAAGCATATTTTTATTTTGACATCGCCTCCTCTGGATGTCAAACATCTTGATGGTATTTGTTTATAATAGACGAATGAAACAAATTCTTCAAAATTTACGCAACGGAAAAACAGAGCTCGTTGAGGTCCCCTGTCCAAATGTTCGACCTGGTTTTGTCTTGATAAAGACTGCTTTTTCTCTCGTTTCAGCCGGAACCGAGAGGATGGTGGTGGAGTTCGCTGAAAAGAATCTGCTAGGAAAAGCGCAATCCCGCCCAGACCTTGTCCTTCAGGTAGTTGATAAAGCTCGCAGGGAGGGTATCCTACCCACAATTGAAGCAGCCCTCAACCGTTTGGATCAGCCTATGGTCTTAGGCTATTCATCATCAGGAATTGTTCAGGAAGTAGGCGATGGTGTGCACCATGTTGCAGCGGGGGATTGGGTAGCCTGTGCTGGCGGTGGGTATGCAGTCCACGCAGAATATGCAGTTGTTCCAAAAAATTTAGTTGTCAAGTTGCCTGAAGGGGTAGACCTGGCAGAAGCTGCCTTTACTACTCTTGGAGCAATTGCGATGCATGGGTTTCGCCTTTCTAACCCCCAGATAGGTGAAAGAGTTGGAATCATTGGGCTTGGTCTGCTGGGACTGATGGCAGGGCAGATTGCCGCAGCAGCCGGATGTGAGGTTTTTGGGGTAGATATTAATCCTAATCGAGTTGATTTGGGAAGGAAAACTGGCATTTTTTCAGTTGTCCGCGACCAGGCGAAAGAAGCTTGCTTGGCATGGTCTTTAGGGTGTGGTTGTGATGTGGTTTTGATTTGCGCGGATACAAAATCAGATGATCCAGTAGACCTGGCAGCAGAACTGGCGCGAGATCGGGGGAGGATTGTAGCGGTGGGGGCAGTCGGGATGGATATCCCGCGAAAAAAATATTATGAAAAAGAGTTGAGTTTCCAGGTATCACGTTCATACGGACCAGGGCGGTATGATCCGTTATATGAGGAAAAAGGTCAAGATTACCCCTTCGGATATATTCGGTGGACAGAAGGGAGAAATCTCGATGCTTTTATCCAATTATTGAGACAGAAAAAAATCCAGTTGAAGGCATTAATTAGCCACCGTTTTCCGATAGATCGGGGTATTGAGGCGTATGAATTAATTACTGGAAAGAAGAAAGAAGATTATCTTGGCGTTCTGCTGGAATACCCGATCATATTGGATCCTCGAGTAAGCCGGATTGATTATCTCGTCCATCATAAGAAGCTATCTGCCGAATCAATCGGGATCGGTATTATTGGAGCAGGTTTATATGCAAATAGTGTGTTCTTACCGGTGATCAAAAAAGTTGGAATGGCGCGAATGGTAGGGGTGGCTTCGGCTTCTGGGGTAACCGCCCAGCATTGTGCGAAGCGATTCGGAATGGATTATGCCACTTCCAACGTCGATGATATTTTGGATGATGAGTCTATTCAAGGGGTGGTAATCCTTACCCGCCATTCGTCCCATTCAGAATTAACTCAAAGAGCTCTTTCGAAAGGAAAGGCAGTTTATTGTGAAAAGCCGCTGGTAATTACCCGAGAGCAGTTATTACAGTTGGAAGCCGTTTTCCAAAAAGATAAGTTTCCCCTCTTGATGGTTGGATTCAATCGCCGCTTTTCCGATCTGACGAAAGAACTTAAAAAATTTTTATCAGATACGCACAACCCCGCAGTCATTCACTACCGAATTAATGCGGGTTTTTTACCTGCTCAGCATTGGTTGAATGATCCAAACCAGGGTGGGGGCAGAATTATTGGTGAAGCCTGTCATTTTATTGATTTTATAACCTATCTGATCGGGAATCCACCGGTTGAGATTTATGCTCGCAGTTTACCTGACATGGGGCGCTATTCACAGGACAATGTAGTGATGAATTTGCTGTTTTCGGATGGTTCGATTGGAACGATTACCTATGTGGCAAACGGAGATAAAGCATTACCTAAAGAACGCCTTGAAGTTTTTTGTGATGGTTCAGCAGCCATTTTGGATGATTTTCGCAGGCTGGAGCTATATAAGGGGGGGAAACAAATTTTTCGTCGCACTCTCAGTCAGCAGGATAAAGGACATATGAATTCATGGAGGGCATTTATTGACTGCATCAAGCATGGCGGACCTCCACCTATTCCTTACTCGCACCTATTTGGGGTGACAGCATCTGCCCTGGCTGCTGTTGAATCAATAAGGCTGGTGAAACCTGTTGCCATTGATCACCGTTTTTTGTATGATTCCCATTTCGATAGGTAAACCTCAAAGTGGTTCTTCAGATAGTTTTCAAACGAATAATCATTTGGATCAAAGCTTTTTTACAACTTCCAGGTCGGGACCTATTTCATTACGCCGGATATATGATTGGGTTTAAGTCGGGGTTTTATCGAATTAAAGCATGGATTAGCCTGAGAAAACCAATTCCTTCAAACTGGAGTGTCAGTCCCAATTTTTTAGATTTACCCGATCTAGCCAAATTCTTTTCAATGTTTGAAAGAGAGAAAAAAGACCTTATCGAAGAAGCGGATGAAATATGTAATGGAAAAATTCGCTTGTTTGGTGGACCTTATGTGGAAAATTCGGTAACGCAGGTGGTAAGCCTGGAATCCTGGTGGAAAATTGAAAATCAAATCCATTTCAATCCGGAGCATGATCCAAAATTCATTTGGGAACCCGCTCGTTTTGACTGGGTTTATACCTTGATACGAGCCTATCGATTAACAGGAAACCGAAAATATGCGGAATATTTTTGGCATACAGCTTCTCAGTTTATGAGACACAATCCACCTTATTCAGGTCCTAATTGGAGTTCAGGGCAAGAAGTTGCCTTAAGATTAATTGCTTTTTTGTCGGCAATCCAGGCATTTGGCAAATCAGATGAACAGACCTTGGATTGGAATAGATGGCAAACTTATCTTTTGTATCATGCGAGACGTATTCCAATTACATTTCGGTATGCGATGGCGCAAAATAATAATCACCTGATCAGCGAAGCGCTTGGTCTATTTCTGGCTGGTTGTGCATTTAGGAATCAACCTGAAGCGTTGACCTGGAAGAAAATGGGATGGTATTGGTTATCTTGGGCATTTGTTAACCAGATTGAAGATGACGGCACTTATCCTCAGCACAGCACGAATTATCATCGGCTGGTGTTACAGGCAGGACTACTCGCGATTTCAGCAGCAAAAAAGGAAGATTTGAAGATACCTGAGCGTTTGCTTAAGAAATACCGCTCTGCAACTTCCTGGATAATGGAATATGTTGATCCGGCGAGCGGGAAGGTCCCCAATCTTGGACCTAATGATGGGGCTTATATTCTTCCTTTGGCTTCTGGTGGCTTTGATGACTACCGAAGCACCATTCAGGCTGCTTTACGAATTTGTGGTTTAAACCCGATGTTTCCGACTGGACCCTGGGATGAATTAAGTCTCTGGTTGGGATTGGAAATACAACCTGAGGGGGGCTCTCTTTCGACTCCCCAGGTGAAAGTGAACCCAAAGATTATTTCAGATCAGAGCTGGATATCAGTTCGATCTCGTAAATTTAAAACCAGACCCGGTCATGCGGATTTATTGCATGTCGACTTATGGTGGAGGGGGCAGGCGATAACCCTTGATGCGGGTACATATCGGTATTCCGCTTCTCCTCCTTGGAATAATTCTCTTGCCTCTTCACGTGTGCACAATACAGTCACTATTGAGGGAAAAGATCAGATGCTTCGGGCAGGTCGATTCCTCTGGCTTGATTGGGCAGAGGCACATTGTGAGATTTCCAGATCAAAAATCCATGCCTGGCATAACGGCTATCGCTCTCTTGGAATCAGGCATGACCGATGGGTTACTTGCCCAGCCCGCAATCAATATATTGTGGAAGATAGGATATCTGGGCGAAATTTAAACGAACCTTCTCCAGTTGTTTATCTACATTGGTTACTTCCAGATTTTGGTTTCGAGATCGATTCCCAACATATTCGAATTTACCCCCACTTTGGTGGATGTGTTGATTTACAAATCCAATCCATTAACCCCAAGACTCAAATCATCTCGATATCAATAATTCGCGCTGGTGAAGTTATTAGGGGAAATAAGAATTTGGATTATCCAATTCAGGGTTGGTATTCCCCCACCTATTCGATAAAGATTCCAGCATTATCTGTATATGCAGAAATTCGTGGATCGTTTCCCCTCCAATTCCGGAGTGAATGGTATCTTGAAGATATTAAGGAAAGGGTATTAAATTCAGAAAAAAGCGAAATGGAATTGTTAACAAATTTGCTTGATGAGTTAGAATAGGGGGGTATGCATATTTTGTTGATCCATCAGGCATTTGCGGCACTTGATGAAGCAGGTGGGACTCGCCATATCGAGTTCGCGAGATACCTGGCTCAAAAAGGAGACCAAATTACAATCATCTGCAGTCCGGTGAGTTATCTTACGGGGCGTTCACGTGGTGAAAAAATTACTCTTCTGGAAAGGCAAAATGACGAACCGGGAATTACAATTATTAGAACATACACCTATCCGGCTCTCCATAAGACATTTGTCCATCGTGTATTCAGCTTTTTAAGTTTTATGGTGTCCTCTTTTATTGTTGGATTAAGTGTTCGAAATGTTGACATTGTATGGGGAACATCACCGCCCATTTTTCAAGGAGTAACGGGCTGGTTGTTGGCAAAGTTGAAAAGAGTTCCCTATTTATTCGAAGTAAGAGATTTATGGCCGGCATTTGCAATTGCAGTTGGCGTTCTTAAGAATCCCATTCTAATTCGCCTGTCACTTTGGCTGGAAACATTCCTGTATCGTCAGGCAGATCGAGTGGTGGTTAACTCACCAGGATACATTGAACATGTACGCAAATATGGAGCAAACAAAGTTGATTTCGTGGCGAATTCGGCAGATATAGATATGTTCTCGCCGGGTCGAGACGGTTCAGCGTTTCGTAATAAGCATCAATTGAATGGATGTTTTGTCGTGTTGTATGCTGGCGCTCATGGCTTGTCGAATGACCTGGATGTGGTGCTTGAGGCTGCTGAACTAATTCGAGACCATAAAAAAATCCGGATTGTGTTTATAGGAGATGGAAAAGAAAAGTCTCGGTTGCAATCGCTTGCTGCAAAAAAAAAATTGGACAATGTGCTGTTTTTACCCCCAGTACCAAAAAAGGAAATCGCTGATGTATTCAATGGAGCTGATGTTTGCCTGGCAATATTGAAGCCAATCGAATTGTACAAAACCACTTATCCCAATAAGGTGTTTGATTATATGGCAGCAGGAAAACCGGTTATCCTGGTGATTGATGGTGTTATTCGAGAAGTGGTTGAGAAAGCAGGTGCAGGTAAGTTTTCATCCCCAGGAGATTCGATGGAATTGGCGAAAAAGATTATTGAGTTTTCCGAAAACCCAGAAGTAGCCAAAGCGATGGGGCAGGCAGGTCGAATCTGTGTTGAAAAAAATTTTAATCGAAAGATGATGGCTGAAAAGATGCATGAAGTTTTGCTGAATACAAGGAGGAAAAATGGCTGAGAAAATTTTGGTCGTAGAAGATGAATTAGCACTTCAGGAAACATTGGCTTACAATCTAAAACGCCAGGGATATGAGGTAGAAACTGTTGGTGATGGCAAAGCGGCTCTTGATCTTGCCAGGAAAAACAAACCGGATTTGATCCTTCTGGATCTGATGCTGCCTGGAATCGATGGATTTGAGGTTTGCCGCACATTACGTCAAGACATGAATACACCCGTGTTAATCCTCACTGCGCGAGATGATGAAATTGACCGGATTGTTGGGCTGGAAATGGGAGCCGACGATTATATGACCAAACCGTTCTCGATGCGTGAGTTGTTAGCGAGAGTGAAAGCGATGTTGCGCAGGGTGCGGATGATACGGGAAGAAAGCGAAACAAAGATGCCATCAGGCACCTCTCCATCTTCTACTATTTTTACTTTTGGTAACCTGATCATTGATCTGAGTCGCCGCGAGGTGAAAGTTGATAACTCAGTTTTGATTCTTAAGCCAAAAGAGTTTGACTTGTTACACTTTCTCATTCAACATCGTGGACAGGTCTTATCACGAGAACATATATTAGAAAAAGTGTGGGATTGGAATTTTATCGGCGATAGTCGGACTGTTGATGTCCATATTCGCTGGCTGCGGGAAAAGATTGAGCCAGATCCTGGCAATCCGCAGAGAATAATTACCGTTCGTGGAGTAGGTTACCGGTTTGAAGGTTGATTATTCTGACTAAAAAGGTATAAAAAGCGTGTTAAATCGACTGGATATTCGGATTGCGATTCTCTATTCGGGTCTATTAATTTCCATCCTCGTTGGAATTTCTTTCTATGTTTCCAGCTATGTAAGGAATATTTTTATTGATAATATCAAATCTCAATTGCTATCTGAAGCTCGTTTAGTATCCAATCAAATGGGAACTATAACGGTTCAGAAATCAATGGGGACTTTTACAGAAAGTCTGGTTGAGAATTATTCGCGCATGTTGAACGTGCGGATAACCGTAATCCTTCCGGATGGAAGCATAGCTGCCGAAAGCAATCTAGATAAATCTGAAATGGATAATCACTTGAGCCGTCCCGAAGTTATTGCAGCTTTAAGGGGAGAAGAAGGGGTTTCGATTCGTTTTAGTACAACTGTAAAACAAGAAATGATATATGCTGCTGTGCCAGTTTTTTCTGGAAACGAAGTAATTTCTGTAATTCGACTTTCTCTTCCCTTGACGATGTTGATGGATCGGATTTCAGCGCTAAATCGAATTTTGCTGGCGGTGATCATAATTGTTACCATCATTGTCTCCGCTATGGCTTATGTCATTGCGAGAATTACTACACAACCTTTGCGATTTTTAACAGAAAATGTTCACCGGGTAAGTTCGGGTGATGAAGAGGAAATTACTCCACTTGAGAGGAATGATGAGGTGGGATTACTCAACCAGGCATTCCGTCGGCTATCAATGCAATTGAGAGAAAGAATTACCGAATTGCAAAAGGAAAGGGGTTTGCTTGAGGCTGTTTTATCGAATATGACTGACGGAATAATAATAGTTGATGGTGAGGGGGTAGTGCGGTTGATCAATCCGGCAGCAGTCAAGATGTTTGGGGTATCCGAAGAAAATGCCCTTGGCAAAACCCTGATCGAAGTGCTCCGAAGCCATCAACTGGTTGAGTTGTGGCGCAAATCCAATATGACCCGTCAAACAGAAACCACAACCCTGGAAACATCGCCAGAACGGTTGTTTATCCAGGCAGTTGCTACCAGTCTCGGATCAGATTTGCCTGACCAAACACTCCTGATCATACAAGACCTGACTAGAATCAAACGTTTGGAAATTGTGCGCAGAGATTTTGTGAGCAATGTCTCGCATGAAATAAGGACACCCCTGGCGTCTCTGAAAGCCCTGACCGAGACCTTGCACGAAGGAGCGTTGGAAGATCCGCCGGCTGCGAGAAGGTTCTTGAGTCAAATGGATACAGAGATTGATAATCTGACTCAACTGGTTAGAGAGTTACTCGAGTTATCCAGAATTGAATCCGGTCGGGTTCCATTTCATAGAAGCAATGTTGATTCAAATCAGTTGATTCAGGATGCGGTTGGGCGGATGAAACTGCAAGCAGAGCGAGCGGGATTAACCCTGAAGTTTGAACCGAAGGAACAATTACCTCAAATCCGAGTTGATAAAGAACGTGTTGAACAGGTATTGGTTAATTTGATCCACAATGCGATAAAGTTTACTCCTCCAGGAGGAACCATTCAGATCCACAATTCCCTGGAAAGAGGTCAAGTTTTGATCGTAGTGGAAGATACAGGAGTAGGAATTGCAGAGGCAGACCTGCCCCGTATTTTTGAACGTTTCTACAAAGCTGACCGCGCTCGCTCAGGGGGAGGAACTGGTCTTGGTCTCTCGATTGCGCGACACACTGTAGAAGCGCACGGCGGTAGAATCTGGGCTGAAAGCGAACCAGGGCACGGCAGCCGCTTTTATTTGTCGTTTCCCGCAGTGTGAAGCCGTTGCTGGTTTAACATCCATAATCTTTTTAGGGCTTGTTTTAATCGGTCTGATAACTCTTTGCCTTTTGAGGTGGTTACATCGTCTTCATTTTCAAAAACCACATAAGGGACATGAACCCCCTTTATTAATAAATAATTGGGATTACCAGCGCTTATTTCATGCCAGTCAGTCTCTTTATACAAGCGTTCTAATTTTTTATCAGGAAGTGAATGTTCAAGGATGCTGTCTGGTCTTTCGGCATTGAAGCGTTTGCGATTCTTGCGAAGGGATTCTTCGTATGAAACATTTATGTATAAGATTGCCATCTTTTGAGTGATCTCAAGATCAATATGCTTGAAGGCAGAACGATAGCCACCATGTTCTTTCCCGCGTGAAAATTCGATAATGGTTGTATAGTCATTTCGGTGATCTCGCTGTTGTTTTTTATATTCCAAACCAATCCTTTTAATTAATAAATCCCATTGATACTGGTATAAAAAATAACCTTCTGAATCGGTATGCATGCGGGGGTATCCCATCTGTTCGAGCAAGGTATCTTCTTCAAACCATGTCCACAACATGGGAAAATCATCTATTTCGGATATTTCTCCAATGTGAAAATCGGTTTTCCTGGCTTCAAGGGGGATGTTTTTTAAGAAATCGATAATTTCGCTTTTTCCTGCAGCCGGTCTGGCAAGAAGCAGTAATATCTCAAAAATATTTTTCATGAGTTGGTCCTGTGATTTATATTATATTGTATCCTGGTTAGGGTGAAAAACTAATTGTTGCACACATAGTAGAATTTTGCACATTTTTTTGCATCACTTAATCAATTCTTTTCCTTTCGTTCATATATTGTTAACAAATCCTTTTAATCCTATTAACTTCCTCTTGATAAGATTGTAGGTGATGAAATCCACACTTTAGGAGAGAAGAGAATATGTTTCGCAATCTTCGTTATGTGTTGTTTATGGTAATTCTTACCAGCTTATTGCTTTCTGCTTGCCAACCGACTGAAGTAATTAAGACGGTTGAGGTGGTTAAAACCCAGGTTATCACCCAGGTAGTCCAAGGACAGACGGTTGAGAAAGTTATAACTGCTACACCCGCTCCCACCAAAGCTGAACCGACCAAAGCGCCGACGTTGGCGAAAGGGTCTGTACAGATCAATGGTTCTGGCGCTACCTTCCCACTGCCAGTCTATAATCAATGGACGTTTGCTTATCAATTTGTTGATCCAGCCGTTGTTATCAATTATCAGGGCGTTGGGTCTGGCGCTGGGAAAAAGGCTATTGTGGAGGGAACTGTAGATTTTGCTGGATCTGACTCACTTGTGACAGATGCCGAATATGCTGCAGGTAAAGACCTTCAAATGCTGCCGATTTTAGCCGGTTCTGTGGTAGCTATTTACAATCATCCTGAATTACCTGCTACTCCGAGATTAATCTTGGATGGGAAGACTTTAATTGGGATTTACAACGCAAAAATCATGAACTGGGATGACCCGGCAATCGTTGCGCTGAATCCTGGTCTCAAAGACAAACTAACAACCTTGAAGAATAAAAAGATCACCGCTGTCCATCGTTCAGATGGCTCTGGCACGACTGAAATTTTCACCAAATACCTGACCGCAGTGGATAAGAACGAATGGAAAGCGGGTGCAGCGGCTTCGATTGAATGGCCTGTAGATAAAGCGGGAAATGGTGTGGGTGGAAAAGGCAATCCTGGTGTTGCGGCGGTTGTTCTCAATACCCCCGGTTCAATTGGTTATGTTGAACTTTCCTATGCAAAGTCGAATAACGTTCCGTTTGCCCAAATGATTAATGCGGCTGGAAAGACAGTTGATGCGAATGATAAGTCGACCGCTTCAGCAATGAGCGACTTTGCTGGCAGTTTATCAGATAAATTAACTGCGGATCTTGTCAACGGAAAAGGCGAAGGAACCTGGCCAATTGTTGGTTACACCTACCTGGTAATCAAGATGAAAGATATGAAAGACTGCACCAAAGCCACCAAACTGGTTGAATTCATCAATTGGGCTCTCACTGATCCTTCCGCTGCAAAAGTAGCTGGCGACCTGGGATATTCCGTCCTTCCAAAAGATGTTCAGACCAAAGTGCTGGCAAAATTAAATGAGGTTAGCTGCGCTGGCAAGCCTGTTGTTATAAATAAGTAATTCGTTGAGGGTATAATTTAAGCAGGCAATCTATAGGAGAGCCGGTCTTCCTTTGGCTCTCCTAAAAATGTCTAGGAAAAAAAATGAAATCTTTATCTCACCCTGCCACAGCAAATCCATACTTAATTAAACTCAGAAATTTTTGGAACCATGGTGATCGCCTTTGGAATGGCATCATCATGTTGATGGCGGTACTTGTATTATTAATTGTTTTAGGCATTGGATATTTGTTGTGGATCGACTCATCTTCAGCTCGTGAGCTATTTGGTATACGGTTTATTATCCCTACACTGGATGCATCATGGAACCCGGTGACAAATAATTATCAGGCATGGCCATTCATCTATGGCACCCTGATTACATCCATTTTTGCCCTGTTTATTGCATTGCCGATTAGCCTGGGTATTTCTATTTTTTTGGCTGAACTCTGCCCGGGATGGTTAAGGCTTCCACTAGGTTGGTTAATTGAGCTATTAGCCGCGATTCCCTCTGTGGTGTACGGATTGTGGGGGATTTTTATTTTTCTGCCCAGTGTAATCACACCGTTAGGTAATTTTTTAGGATCTGTATTGGGTCCAATCCCGATCATTGGAATGTTGTTTGCTGGATCCATCCCAGCAGGAGGAACCAGCCGTCTGGCAGCTAGTGTAATATTGGCAATAATGATTACGCCAACGATTACTGCGGTGAGTAGAGACGTTTTATTGGCTATACCCAGGGCGCAGCGAGAGGCTTCTCTGGCGCTGGGTTCTACTGAATGGGAAATGATCTGGCAGGTGTTGTTGCCCTATGGTTTATCAGGCATTTTAGGAGCGATAATTTTAGGCTTGGGGAGAGCCTTAGGTGAAACAATGGCTGTGACGATGGTGATCGGCAATAGTATTGAGGGTAGTTTATCGTTGCTCCGTCCAGGATATACAATGGCTTCTATCATTGCGAATGAATTTGCCGAAGCCTTATCGAATCTGCATTCGGAAGCTATGGTACAAATTGCGCTGATCTTGTTTTTCATTACTTTGTTTTTGAATCTCATAGCGCGGTTATTAGTCTGGCGCGTCGCCAGGCGAACACCTCAGGAGGGACGCTGATGAGTACCATTCAACAAACCCTTGCCAGGGGAAGTATCTCATTTTCCCGCCCGCAGTATTGGCGGCGAAAATTTACCAATCGACTTATGCTTAGTATCACTGGGATAATGACGCTCATAGCGTTGGTGCCATTGTTTTGGATCATTGGGTATGTTATCTATAAAGGCGGGCAATACATCTCGTTAGATTTATTTACCCAAATGCCAAGACCGCTGGGGGTGCAGGGTGGCGGGGTGCTTCATGCGATCCAAGGAACCTTGCTATTATCTGTCCTGGCTGGTATTTTTTCAATTCCACCGGGTATATTGGCAGCTTTTTTTGCAGCCAGGTTTCCTAATACGCCAATAGGTATTGCTGTTCGATTTGGGACTGATGTAATGTCTGGTGTGCCATCCATCGTGGTGGGCATGTTTGCTTATGCCTTGATTGTGAAAGTGCAAGGGCACTTTTCTGCTTTGGCAGGTGGATTTGCTCTGGCGTTAATTATGCTCCCAACGGTCATTCGAACGACAGAAGAAATGATTAAATTGGTCCCCCAAAGTCTGCGGGAAGCCTCTTTGGCGTTAGGGGCTGCTGAGTGGAAAACATCCATTTCCGTTATTTTACCTGCAGCTGCGAATGGAATTGTAACGGGAATCATTTTGGGGTTAGCCAGAGCCTCAGGTGAGACAGCGCCGCTCCTATTTACTGCGCTCGGAAATGAACGATTTGATGCAGTGGCTATTGTTACGAATGGTATAAACGCCAAACAAAGCCTGTGGGTAATCTTGCAGCGCCTCCTGGGACAGCCAGTCGATTCATTGCCTTTGACACTTTGGAAATATGCTCAACAACCATTCCCAGAGCGGATCAATCAGTCTTGGGCTGTCGCGTTTGTATTAATGTTATTGATCCTTACATTGAACATAGTCGCCAGATTATGGGTTCATTTCAGGTCAACCAAAATTCGAGGCTAAATTATGATCACGAAGGAACCGCTAACGAATATGATCACAGAAGACAAAACATCAACTCATTCACCCCGAATCAATCTCAAATTTGTGAGAGAGGGCATGGGAGAAGAGGACATCCAAAAAACAATGGTAAAAGTTGATAATCTTTCGGTGTATTATGGTAAGTTTCGAGCGTTAACCGATATCAACATTGAGGTAAAAGCCAAAAAAATTACCGCTTTGATTGGACCATCAGGTTGTGGTAAATCAACCCTTCTAAGATGTTTTAATCGGATGAATGATTTGATTCAGAATGTCAAAATCGAAGGAAAAATTACTGTAGATGATTTGGATATTTATGCACCTGATGTGGACGTAGTAGAAGTCAGGCGAAAGATTGGAATGGTATTTCAACGCCCCAATCCATTTCCGAAAAGCATTTATGATAATGTTGCTTTTGGTCCCAGGTTGTATGGAGTAAATAAACGCAGCAAGCTGGATGAAATCGTTCAGCAAAGTTTGATGCAAGCCGCTTTGTGGGATGAGGTGAAAGACAAACTAAAACAAAGTGCGTACGCGCTTTCTGGAGGACAGCAGCAGAGATTGTGTATCGCCAGGGCGCTTGCAGTGGAACCGGAAATTATCCTTATGGATGAACCTGCCTCTGCGTTAGACCCAATCGCAACGCTGAAAATTGAGGAGTTAATGCGCGAATTAGCTGTGCATTACACGATTATTGTGGTTACGCATAATATGCAGCAAGCCGCGCGCGTCTCGGATTTTACGGCGTTTCTTACAATGAACCCAGATCGATCAGGTATGATGGTAGAATATGGACTTACAAGCCAAATATTCACAAATCCGCGCGATAAACGAACCGAAGATTACATTACCGGTCGGTTCGGATAGTAATTTCCAAAACCAGAGGATCCTTATGCCGCGTGAGACTCTTGATAGACAATTGCATCACCTACAAGATGAGGTGCTCCTTCTTGGCAGTATGGTTGAACAGGCAACTTTGAATGCGATTGATGCCTTGAAAAACCAAGATGTCAAATTTGCTCGTCGAATTTATGATCAAGATCTCACTATCAATGAGAAGCGTTATGCGATTGAAAATGCAATTTTGGTTTTAATCGCTACCCAACAACCCATGGCACATGATTTACGAATCCTGGCGGCTATTCTTGAGGTGATCACAGAATTGGAAAGAATGGGAGATTATGCCAAGGGGATAGCCAAGGTGTGTATGAGGCTGGGTGAGGCGCCGATAAATATGCCCATTCGCGAATTCTCGCGAATGGCGGAGCTAGGTGTAAGTATGCTGCATCGAGCATTGAGTGCTTTTGTCGCAGAGAATCCGCAACAAGCGTATGCCATTCCAGCGGAGGATGATCTGGTTGATGATTTGTTTAACAGAGTCTATCGGGGATTGGTGGCTTCTATGATTGCTGATCCAGAAACAATTGACCGGGCTAACTTATTGCTGTGGGTTGCACACAATCTTGAGCGATTAGCGGATCGGGTCACAAATATCTGTGAAAGGACTGTTTTTATTGCGACAGGAGAGCTTCTGGAATTAGACACGACGGATGATGAAGATACTGAAGGATAATCCATCCACTTCCAAATGAAACCGTCTTGGTTGAAACACCAGGACGGTTTTTTTTCCGGAAAATGAATGGATGGAGAAATATTTTCAAGAAATATATCTCAAAAATGCTATAATACTTTAAGAATTCTTTCTAATTAAGGGGTAGCGCAGTGTTTAAAAATAATCCATATCCGGGAAAACTGGTTATTGTTGAGGGGATTGATGGAAGCGGTAAGTCAACTCAAATCAACTTGCTTTTTAAATGGCTTAACGCTCAAGGAAAAGCGGTGTATTACAGTGAATGGAACTCCTCTGAACTGGTGAAAAGTACCATGAGGCTGGGCAAGAGCGAAAAAATGTTTACTCCCACTACGTATAGTCTTCTTCAGGCAACGGATTTTGCTGACCGGTGGGAGAACTTGATGCTACCATTATTGAAAGCAGGAGTAATTGTATTAGCTGATCGATATGCATTCACCGGTTTAGCCAGGGATGTAGCGCGAGGATTGGATAAGAAATGGGTTCGTAATTTATATTCATTTGCCTTTCAACCCGACCTGGCTTTGTATTTTAAATTACCATTGGATGTGGCTTTGGAGCGTCTATTATCTGCCAGGACAAAAATCAAGTTTTATGAGGCGGGTATGGACCTCGGGTTGAGCGAGAACCGTATTGTGAGTTTTCGATTATTTCAGCAACGGGTAATTGATGAATATGAACACATGGCTGGTGAATTTAATTTTACGGTTCTAGATGGCACATTACCTGTTCAAATTCAGCAGCAGCAGATCAGAAATTTAGTTAAAAAGTTGCTTCTCCGTTGGGAGGGATTACCAAATCCAAAATCGCTGGCAAAAATGAATCGCGGGAAACGAACGGAGACTTTGAGCGACACGTTCAATATGTCGACTCAGAAGGAGGTGTTGGAATGAAAGATGTCCGATTTTTTGGGGAAGGATTTCCAGGAATTAATTCTCATGAACTCCAAGGAAAATTAATAGTATTAGAAGGAACAGATGGAGTCGGACGATCTACTCAAACTCAATTGTTAAGGCATTGGCTGGAGGAAAGTGGATATGCAGTATCTGATACGGGCTTGCGCCGTTCTCCATTGACACAACCTGGACTTGATGCAGCAAAAAGCGGGCATACCATGGGACCCCTGACAATGAGCCTGTTTTATGCGACTGACTTCGCAGATCGCTTAGAAAATCAAATAATTCCAGCATTGAAAGCGGGCTTTATCGTGCTATCAGATCGCTATTTTTATTCGATAATTGCAAGAGATATTGTGAGAGGAGCCGACCCCCAATGGGCAAGGAAAGTTTACGGTATTGCTTTAGTCCCTGATTTAACCATATACCTTAAAGCAGATATTCGGACCCTTGTATCGCGTATGGTCTATGGGAGAGGCTTTAATTATTGGGAATCAGGCATGGATATGCACCTTTCAGATAATTTATATGATTCATTTTGCATTTATCAGACCCGCCTCATTGAGCAGTTTGATCAAATGGCTGAGGAATTTAATTTTGTAACCATCGATGCCAATCGGAGCATTCAAGAAGTGTTTGAAGATGTCCGGCGATGTGTAAAATCTTTACTTCAAGATGAACAGTAGCAATTAGCGAATATCATGATGAAGAATAACCCGAAATTAGACGAGACTATTTGTAACTTTGCTTCTGGTGTGTTTATACAACATCTTACCTCATTGCAGGGTGAAGCTGCGGGAGTAAGAGAAGCAAAAGATATAGAATATATTCATCGTATGAGGGTCGCATCCCGCCGGTTGAGGACGGCAATGGCGTTGTTTGCGGGTTGTATGCCTCCAAAAAAATCATCCGAGTGGGTGCGCCAGATTCGGCAGATTACACGTTCACTTGGTGCAGCTCGTGATGCGGATGTTCAGATTGACTGGTTAATGAAATATTCAACTCAGCATTCTGACCCCAAGATCACTCCGGGTATTCAACGACTGATTCTTCGAATCACTCAGCGGCGTCAGCGATTACAAGGGCAGGTATTAAAGTCTCTTGACCGACTTGAGAAGAGTGGGGTTTTGCCCGATATGCTGAAACAATTTTCGACCGAGTGTGATTCGACAGAAGTGCCGCCTGTATATTCTGCCCAGCTTTATCGGTATGCAAGAGATTGTATAGCAGAAAATCTTAAATCAATGCTGAGTTATGAGGAAATTGTCCATCACCCTGAAAATGTTTCTGAACTTCATGAAATGAGGATTGCAGCCAAGAAATTGCGTTATACCCTTGAGACATTTCAACCATTATATTCTGACGATATTAAAAAAATATTAGGGGTTATCCGTTCAGTTCAAGAGCACCTGGGTGATATCCATGATTGTGATGTTTGGATCGTATTTTTACCTGAATTTTTGAAAGAAGAAACCAATCGAATGATCGAATACCTGGGAAATGCACGAATGATGTATCGATATAGCACTGGGATAAAATTTTTAGAACAAGAACGGCAATCTACCCGGCTAAAATTGTATCAGAATTTTATTAAGGATTGGGACGCCTGGACAAGAAAGGGGATATGGGACCAATTAATTCGTCTGATTGATGCGCCTGTTTTAAATATGGGAACTATATACCCTCCATTGATGTGAATAGTGAAAGAAGAGGTAATTGAGGCTTGATTATTGGTGTTGTATCAGACGTTCATGGGAACTACCCTGCATTAATGGCGGTATTGGCTCATGCAAAAAAAATAGGAATCGAACAAATTTGGAATTTAGGCGATTTTGTTGGATACGGACCATATCCTGAGGATTGTGTTAAAGAATTGCGAGAAATTGCAACGATTAATATAGCTGGCAATTACGATCAAAAGGTACTAAAAGTCAAAAAAAAGAAATCCGAGTGGTCAATACGAAAAACGCCTCAAAAATGGCTGGCATTTGAGTGGGCTTTTGATCATTTATCTAAAGATAGCCTGAAGTTTTTATCCAATTTGCCGGATTCTGCCACGTTAAATCTTGATAATTGGCGATTCAGCCTTGTTCATGGAAGCCCTGAGTCAAATAAAGAACATTTATCGCCATTAACCCCAGAAAATCGCTTGATAGAATTGAGCCAAATGGCTCAGGCAAAGGTGATTTTGTGCGGACATTCGCATATCCCATTTGTTCGCCGGGTCGGAGACATCTGGTTTATCAACCCAGGCTCTGTTGGTCGGATGGATGATGGCGACCCAAGGAGTAGTTATGCGGTGATTTTGTTGGAGGAATCGCGTTTTGTGGTTACCCATTACAGGATACCATATCCGGTTAATCAAGTTGTAGAAGAAATAAATCGCCACAATCTGCCGCCAGAGTTTTCAATGATGTTCATCATGGGTAGAAATTTTGATTATATTCAGGAATTAAAAAAGGTTAGCGAACAACACATTGAGTGTGCTATCGAAAAATTTTAGATTAAAAAATTAAGGGTGAAGTGAATATGATAGTCTCTCCCTCTAAGACTCCTGAACAATTTGATATTATGGAAAGCGTGATTAATCTTGCGGATGCATGTCAATATGAAGCCGACCACACGCATCATGTAACTCGCCTGGCGCTGAGGCTTTTTAGCGAATTATATGAACTTCATCAATTAGGAGATGATGAGCGGTTTTTACTAGAATGCGCGGGAATACTTCATGATATTGGATGGGTGGATGGATGGCGGGAACATCACAAATCTTCTTTAAATATTATTTTAAATAGTCCTATTCTGAAAATTGATAATCGGACTCGTTTATTAATCGGTTCGATTGCTCGTTATCATCGCGGCGCTTTGCCCTCTAAAGAACACGATCACTTTGCTGCATTAAACAGTGAAGATCAAAAGCTGGTTAAAATATTAGGTGCGTTTTTGCGTCTCGCAGATGGATTAGACAGCAGTCATAGCGAAAAAATCCGTGATGTGCGATGTAAGATTGGCAAAAGAACCATTACGGTATATTATGCCTCGCCATCCGCCTCAACTGAAGACGAATTAAGCGCGTATGAAAAGGCAGATTTGCTTCAACAGATCTATAAAAGAAAAGTGGAAATTGTCTGGCGACCAATGTAAATTATCGAGGCGAGATTAATAGGAAGGTTGTACCTTCTCTATAACCCAAATGCCTTTAAGCTGTAACAAACTGATATGCTTTATTGCGGTAATTTAATTCTCAATTCGGTTTCTAGCAGGTGATTTACTGTCTCGATTACCTTTATCCGCGAATAGTATTTGTCATTTGATTGCACGACAGTCCAAGGCGCAATTACCGTGCTGGTGCGCAGCAGCATCTCGTCCACGGCTTTTTGATAGGCAGGTAATTTATCTCGATTTCTCCAATCTTCATCGGTCAATTTCCAGGCTTTGGCGGGATCGTTTTGCCTCTCTTTGAATCGTTGAAGTTGGACTTCAGGACTGATTTGTAACCAGAATTTTGCCAAAATGATTCCCGAGTTGACCAATTGACGCTCAAATTCGTTGATTTCTCGATAAGCCCGTTTCCAGGCAGCGTCAGTGCAGAATCCTTCGACCCTTTCTACCAAAACCCTGCCGTACCAACTTCGATCAAAAATCTGAATCTGTTTTTCTTCAGGCGGTTTTAATCTTCTGCAAAAACGCCATAAATAGTGGTGGGTGCGGTCTTCGCCTTGAGGAGCTCCAATTGGATAGACTTCATACCCACGTGAATCTAATTTTTGGGTCAGCCGTTTGATGGCTCCGCCTTTACCGGCAGCATCTGAACCTTCAAAAACAATTACCAGGCATCGCTGGCGGTTGTATAACTCATGTGCCATGAGTTGAAGCTGATCCTGGGAGGTTGACAATGATTTTTTATACTGGTTGAGAGGAATGGACTGATCCGGATTAAGGGACTCAATCATGGCTGCACCTCCTCATTTGGTTCAATGATTACTTGCGGAATTGGTTTTCCTTTTTGAATCAGAGATTCTTCAAGTCGTCTGTTTACAGTGGATAGAATTTTGATCCATGACCAGTATCGATCTGTAGCCTCCACGATGGTCCAGGGTCCCCATTCCGATTCAGTCATGGCTAACATTTCTTCCGTTGCGACTAAATACTCATTATATTTACGGTGGTGTTCCAAATCCTCAGGTAATACTCTCCAACTTTGATGAGGATCTTGCTGGAGGTGTTTGAAACGCTTCTTTTGTTCTTTTTTACTGATATGAAGGAAAAATTTGATGATGACATACCCATCTTCTGCCAGGGTTTGCTCAAACTCTAAAATTTCATGATATGCCTTTTGCCATAAATCGGGAGGGGTAAGTTTCTCAACCCTTTCGACCAGAACTCGCCCATACCAGCTTCGGTCAAAAATTGCCACTTCCCCGTAGTTCGGAATCCGCAGCCAAAAACGCCATAACCAGGGCATTTGTTTTTCTTGTGGTGTAGCTCCTTTGATGGGATGAATACGAAATCCGCGTGGATCCATGTTTTGAGCCAGTAAGTTGATAGAAGTTCCTTTTCCGGATGCATCCCAGCCCTCAAAAACAATGATAACGGGGATCAAGGCTTCCCAACATGCCCTCTGCAGTAGAGTTAGTTGAGGGGTTAACCGATGAGCTTGATCTTTGTATTCTTGCTTTTTTAAGGCTAAAGTCAGGTCAACTTTTTCCAGCATGTCCGCCTCTTTCTGCTTTTATCCGGTTATATATTTGCATAAATCATACAATAATGACCAGGAAATACATATATATATATAAACTGTACAACATTCCTGCAGATTGCGCAATGCGTTCAAATCATCGAAATTTGTGTAAAATGATAGGTATGGGATGCATAATTACATTGACAACAGATTTCGGACAGGAAGACGGTTACGCAGGTGTAATGAAAGGAGTGATATTATCAATTGCTCCAGCAACAACCCTGATTGATTTAACCCATAATATTGCTCCACAGGATGTTTTTGGAGCAGCTTTGATGTTGGAAAGATCATATCGGTACTTTCCTAATGGGACTATTCATTTGGTGGTGGTAGATCCAGGTGTTGGCACAAAACGCCGTATGCTGGCTGGTAGAATCGGGGAACATTTTTTTGTTGGTCCGGATAATGGATTTATCAGCCTGATTCTTCAAAAGTTAAAGGATGAGGATCAGGAATTTTATTCTCTTGAGGAGAAAAAATATTGGCTTCCATTTGTGAGCAATGTGTTTCATGGGAGAGATATCTTCGCTCCGGTTGCTGCTTACCTGTCTTTGGGTGTGCCACTGGAAGCATTTGGAAAGAAAATTTTTGATCCAACGTTAATAAAAATACCTGCTCCGCAGGTCTGTGATTTTGGTTGGAAAGGTGAGGTAATCCATATCGACCATTTTGGTAATCTGGCAACCAATATCCGGCAAGAACATCTGGCTGGTCTAGGCTCGGTTCGATTCGTAATTGGAGGCAGAGAAATCAATTCCTTTGTCCGTGCCTATGGAGAAGGGCAACCTGGGGAGCTTGTGGCTTTAATTGATAGCGCAGGCTGCTTGAGTTTTGGAGTTGTAAATGGAAACGCCCAGGCTGAATTAAGAACTCATCTGGGCGATTCGGTCGAAGTGTATCTATTACAAGACGACTGACAAATTTCAGCGCGTCGCAAGTATTATATTTGGTTTTGGTTTATCTTCTCTGAGCAGGTTTATCTACGTCAACATATGATTTGTTTTCTACGAATACTTCTTCTATTGTATCAAGCCATTGAGAAATCGGAATGTTTTGGGGACAAACCTCTTCACATTGCAGGCAGTATACACAATTAGAAGCCAATTCGTTTGGTTGCAATTGACCATAACGAAAACGCGCCTGTCCCCAATTATCAATCATTGCGCCCTTGTTGAATATTTCAAAAATCAATGGAATTTTTACATCATTGGGGCAAGGTTGGCAATACTCGCATTTAGTACAAGGGATTGGAGTGGATTCAATATACTTTTCACGTACCTTTTGGATCAAATCCAGGTCTTGCTGGTTCAGGCTGTTTACTCTGGCTTTATCCGCGTAGACTAAATTTTCCTCTAGCTGTTGGAAGGTGGACATACCGCTCAGAACGACAGTAACCTCTGGTTGATTCCAAAGCCATTGCAGGCTCCACTCAACCGGCGATTTTTGAATGGGGTAAGATTTCCAAATTTCATTGATAGATTCTGGTGGATTAGCTAATCGTCCTCCCAATAACGGCTCCATGATGACGACAGCCAGTCCTTTTTGGGCGGCATAATGCAAACCAGCAGTACCAGCCTGTTCGTCGATATCAATAAAATTATATTGAATCTGGCAAAAATCCCAGCCATTGTATTCATCAACGATGGTTTTAAGGACGGGATATTGGTCATGGAACGAAAAACCAATTTGTCCAATTCGACCATCGGACTTGACGCGTCTTACCCATTCCAGGACATTCAGGTCGCGTACCTTTTCCCATCGGGTCTTTCGCAGACCATGTAAAAGATAAAAATCGATATAGTCTGTTTGAAGTTTTTCCAGCTGCTCGTTAAAACACAGATCGAAATCGTCATAGGTCTCGATTTTCCAAACTGGCATTTTGGTAGCAATCCGGACTTTTTGGCGTAATCCATCTTTCAATGCTTTTCCAAGGATGACTTCGCTGTTGCCGTTATGATAGGGATAGGCGGTATCGAAATAATTGATCCCACCCTCAATAGCTCTATGAATCAACCGAATGGCTTCAGGCTCATCTATCCTGGATGAATCATTATCGATAATGGGCAGTCTCATGCATCCCATTCCAAGCACAGATACCATCCAGTTACTATTTCCAAATTTGCGATATTGCATCAAAGCTCCTTGTGGTAAAACCTGCACTGGTGCAGGATATTGATTTGTAACAGATCAAGCAAATAATGGTTCGCGAGTTCGGGCAGATTCAATCAACGCTTCCTGTTCTTCAGGCGACATTGGCTTGAAATTCTGGCAGGCTGCCAATACCAATGGCAAAACGGTGATGTCGCCAACCGTACATATCCCGGTTACTTTTTGCGAGAGGACAAAGTTTACTGCCTTTTGGATCTGTTCGGGGTCATGAAATGGCTCGTACCACGGAGAATATTTGGGGCGAACCCCTTCTTGCCATCTGGCTTTATAAACTGATTTGATAGTCATAATGCCAACATCTCGCTGGTTACATACGCGAATCAGCTCTTCAGCATTTTTGCGATACTCGGGGCTCGTGTATTGAACATAATTTACAGGAAAGAGTACCGAATCAAAGTCGAAACGTTTCAGCGCTTCCAGATAAACAGCGGGAGCCAAAACGCCATGCCCGGTAATGCCAATATACCGGGTGAGACCTTGTTCTTTCGCCTCTATAAAGGCTTCGAAAGCTCCGCCTTTTGAAAATATCATATCAAGCTCTTCAAACGACGTCACAGCATGGAATTGATACAAATCAAAATAGTCAACCCCCAGTCGCTCCAGAGATTGATGAAGTTCTCTTTTTGCCTCATCGCGGGTTCGCTTGGTGGTTTTGCACCCCAAGAACATTTGCTTTCGAATTTTTGGCATCCAGGGCGCCATGCGAAGCTCAGCATCTCCATAAGAGGGAGCGATATCGATATGATTGACACCTGCTGCCAGGACTTTCTCCATCGTTTCATCAGTCTCTTCTTGAGTAACTTTTCCCAATGCTGCACAGCCAAAGATAGCAATGGTGCTCATGTGATTGGTTCGTCCAAAACGTCGTTTTTCCATATTTTTTCTGACCTCCAGTTTGACTTAATTCAAGCTTGTAGATTGTCTGATAATTAATTCCACAGGCATAATTTCTCTGATCGGCGGCAAGCCTGGATTTTGGATCCGATCAATTAATGATATTGCTGCCTGTCTCCCCATTTCGAATAGCGGTTGTCGAATGGATGATAGGGGAGGATTTGCGTTTGCACTGGATCGAATGTCATCAAATCCAATGACTGCTACGTGAGAAGGAATTTGAAAGCCATTGCTTTGCAGCGCCGACATTGCACTTAACGCGATTGAGTCTGTGTAGGTGAAAATGGCTGTGGGTGGCTTGGGCAATCGCATTAACTCCAATGCTAATCCTCCTCCTTCAGAAGGGGAATAGTTTACATTTTTGATCAAGTCTGGATCAACAGGGAATTGGAATTCCTGATGAGCCGCCAGGTAACCTTTGAGTCGATCTGAAGATTGACCTCGATTAATAAACCCAATCCGTTTATGTCCTAGTTCGATCAGATGGCGAACAGCCATGCGGGAACCTTGAAAATTATCTGGCATGATGTAGGAACAGAGCGGGTTTTCGACGGGTTGACTGACCACAATGAATGGGATTTTATTATGAATCAGGAAATCAATCGCTTCGGTAACTGGATTAGGTCCCATTAATACAAAACCATCACAGATTCGAGACCGGACAATACGCAAGAACCGCTCATATTGTTTGGATGAATTCATGCTCAATAAAAGATCAAAATCGTTTTTCTCGACCACTAGAGAAGCGCCGCGCAAAATTTCGAAATAATACTCACTGACCTGCTCTGAGATTTCATAGGGAGTAAAGACAAAAAAGCCAATCTGATTGGTGCGTTTGCTGCGTAAACTGCGGGCAGCGCCACTTGGGTAATAGTCAAGGTGTTGGACCGCTTCCAATACCGCCTGGCGAGTTTCTGGTGATATGTCAGGGTAATCGTTGAGGGCTTTGGATACCGTTGAGATACTGATATCAAGATACGAGGCGATATCTTTGATCGTGATCGCCATAAACGCTCCTCCTAAAACGATTTCGTTAACAATACCACATTTTTGGATTCTGAGTCAATAGGTTGCGGATCATAAAGGGGATATTTCTCGGACAAGACCCCCAGAATATCGATCATATTCCATAATAATTAAATACCATTGGGTGCAAATGGGAACACCAGCTTGGACAGCAGAGATAAAATCTCGTTTTTTACCCTTTCAAGATGTTCTTGTGTGAGTTGAGAAGCTTTTTCTGGATCGTTCTCAAGAATGGCATTCCCAATGGCAATATGGTCCATTGATTCGCGTTGACGATAGCCCTCAATGGAGTATAAACCTATTCTTATTCTGCGCCATTGGTCGTTCAGGTTAGAAACGATCCGGGATGTTCGTCCATCGGGCTTGCCGGTCATTTCCAAGAGGGTTTGGTGGAACTCGTGATGGGCTTTTTCCCATTCTTTTTGATTTCCTGTTTCGTTCGATGTTTTCATTCTCTCAATCTCGTCTTTTAATTTTTCACGGAGTGATATATCTTTACAGCGTGCGGCATTTTCCGAAAGTAATCCTTGCAGGACTTTCTTGATTTCAAAAATTTCACGGATATCTTCCAAAGAGAGCGGGCTTACCTGCCAACCCTTCCGCATTTGAGCATTCAATAGCCCCTCATATTCAAGACGGCGAAAGGCATCTCGAACCGGAGTACGGCTGATGTTTAACTCAACCGCAATATCCATATCGTTGATGTATTCGCCTGGACGCAGTTCAAGGTTTAAAATCCGGCGTTTTATTGTGTCGTACGCATATTTTTCAGCGGGAATTTTTTCATTAACATCACTGTTTTCTTTTTCGCTTACATGATTATTTTGGTATATCAGAGCTGATGATCTCATTTTCAACCCCTTTCCAGGTTTATGTATTTATAAATATACACTAATTATATAATAATGAATACGCATAAATAAAATATCTTGTATAATAAGCAAATAATTGTTAACGAATGATTGACATTATTGTATATTTATGCTATATTTTTGATGCTTGGTTAACCTCACTATCTGTATATACTTGATCATACATTCATTTTATAAAATTTCAATAGCAAGTTTATTAATTTTACTTGGGATCTTTCAGCAGGAGATAATCCTTCGAAATGAAAATTGCATCTTTCCCTAAACTTCGATTGAAATTGTCGACCCAGGATGAAATTGCTGGATGGTTGTTTGCCTTACCCTGGATATTGGGTTTTCTTATGTTCACCCTGGGACCGATGATTTGGTCTGCGTTTATGTCCTTCACCAATTACGATATGTTCAAATGGCAATGGACGGGTTTGGCAAATTTCCGACGCATGTTTTTGGTCGATGATCTGGTTTTGCGTTCGTTGGGTGTAACCACTACCTATGCCTTAATGTCAGTACCGCTTCATCTCACATTCGGTTTTACCCTTGCGTTGCTATTAAACCAAAAAATTAAAGGCTTGAGTATCTGGCGTACAATATTTTATTTGCCATCGGTTATTTCTGGTGTGGCAGTAATCATCATGTGGATACTGATTCTCAGCCCAGAATTTGGTCTGATCAATTCAATGCTGGCTTACATTGGAATTAAGGGGCCGAACTGGCTAGGTTCACCACAGACCGCGCTTCCATCTTTGGTCATGATGAGTTTGTGGGGCGTAGGCGGAAGTATGCTGATCTATCTTGGCGGTTTGCAAGGGATTCCTACCGAGTTATATGATGCGGCAAAAGTAGATGGTTGTAATGACTGGAAATCATTTTGGAATGTCACCGTTCCAATGATGTCCCCAGTGATCTTTTTCAACCTGGTGATGGGAATTATTGGTGCACTTCAAACATTTGATACTGCTTTTATTGCGACCAGAGGTGGTCCTGCATTTTCAACCTATTTCTATATGTTACATTTATTCACCAATGCGTTTGAAATGTTAAAGATGGGTTATGCCTCAGCCTTGGCGTGGGTGTTATTTATTTACATTATGATTTTGACGATGCTGGTATTTCGATTTGGCTCTACCTGGGTCTTTTACGAAGAAGCGTTTCGTAAAGATAAAAAGTCAAAAGTTCGTAAGAATGTATAACTGAGTTGGATGGAAAAGTGAAAATGGCAACAACATCAACTACCTTATCTGCTTCCACTCCGGGCTTATTGAAACGGCAGAGTGTCCTCAATGGGATTAAGCTGGGTGGCACGTACCTTGTGTTGACTTTTTTTGCTGCGCTTATTTCAATTCCATTGCTCTGGATATTGTCTACATCTTTGAAAACTTCTACACAGATTTTTACCTGGCCAATCGAATGGATTCCCAATCCATTTCGGTTTGAAAACTATCCTGAAGCGTTGGCATCCAGACCATTTGGGACCTGGGCGTTAAACTCAATTATTTGTGCAGGATTTAGTGTGATAGGGCATTGTTTGTCGGCAACAATTGTCGGTTACTCTTTTTCGCGGATGCGTTGGAGTGGTCGCAATATTTTGTTCCTGGTTATGCTGTCAGGTTTAATGTTGCCGCAGGAAGTAACATTGATACCTCAATTTATCATATTTAGCAAAATAGGTTGGGTGAACACTCTTTATCCTTTGTTTGTGCCAACCTTTTTTGGCGGGGCGTTCAACATTTTCATCATGCGTCAATTTATGTTAACTTTACCTAAAGACCTGGATGACGCTGCCAAAATTGATGGTTGCACTCACTTACAAACCCTGTTTCGAATAATCCTGCCACAGGTATTCCCAGCACTGGGCTTCATTGCCATTAACACTTTTCGCAACCGGTGGAATGATTTCTTCCATCCGTTGATTTATTTGAATGACCCCAAATTATTCACGCTGGCATTAGGATTGCGGTCGTTTATGTCGGAGTATATGGTGGAATGGAGTTATTTGATGGCAGCTTCGATCATGGTGATGTTGCCGGTGATTATCCTTTTCTTTTTTGCGCAGCGATATTTCATCCAGGGTATAGTTTTTACAGGCGTAAAGGGCTAAGGTCGTTTGGAATCATCCAGGAGGTGAACAGAAGAGAAAGATGTCCTATCACAAAATTGGTTTCAATCAATTTACCAAATATTTATTTAGGAGGATTAGCTAATGTCGAAAGTATCTCGTCGTGATTTTCTACGTACAGCAGCCGGTTTTACCGGCGCAGCATTGCTGGCGGCTTGCCAGCCTGCACCGACCCCTGCACCTACGCAGGCTCCAGCCGCAGCCACAAAAGTGCCCGCGGCTACAACAGCTCCTGCCACACAGGCTCCTGCTGCTAAACCTGTTGCAGGTAAAATTACTGGTTTGTTCCATGGCGCTGGAGGTGATCCTAACACCCATGTCTATTGGAAAATTCGCCTGGAACAATTCCGCAAGGCATTTCCAGATGTTGAATTGATTGCTTTGGGTGCGTTGAACGATCAGGAATTTACTCAGAAGATGACCACAATGGTTGCTGGCGGCACCCCGCCTGATTTTTCCAAAATCAGTGGTGGACGTTTACTGGCAACGTATGACAAAGGAATATATGAAGACCTGGCTGTGCGCGTCAACGCCTCGCCTGACATGAAGAGGATTTTTGCCCAACTGCCAGATGAGGGCAAAGAACTGCGTATTTGTGGAAAACAATACGCTCTGCCAATGGATATTGAGCATCGACTGTGGTTTTACAATAAGGACCTGTTTGATAAAGAAGGTGTTCCGTATCCAAGCATTGATTGGACGTGGGAGGATCTCCTAAAAATAGGTGAAAAAGTAACCAAACCTGCTGACAACCAGTATCTTGTCATTCCGGGAATAGTCAGTTTCCAGGATTATGCCGATTGGGTATGGCAGGCAGGTGGTAGGATGTTCTCCGAAAACTGCATGAATGTCAATCTTTCCGAAGCGCCAAATATTAAAGGCATGGAGATGTTGGTGGATTTGTTCGTCAAGTATAAATATGCGCCGTCTCCCAGCCTGAAACTTGGCGAAATTGGAGTAGGGTTTGATACTGGTAAAGTCGCATTGAATATGATGCATACCAACGGAATCTCGGCTCAATTGGGAGATAAAGCAACCTGGAAATTTAAATGGAGCGCTGTGTTTGCTCCCAAAGGTCCGGTCAATGCAAATGGATTTACAAAGAGTAATGGCTTCTCATTATTGAAAGGTGCAAAAGGCGCAGAAATCGGCTGGAAGTTGATCGAATGGTGGTTAAGTGATAAAACCCAGACCATGTTTGCGGAAGAAGGTGAAATAGTGGTTCGAAATGATATCCGTACCACGATATCAGTTAAAAAGCTTCCTGACCATTTGGGACCTGCTTTGGCAAAAGCTGCAAAAGAATCGCGTGGCTTAGAGCGTTGTCAAGGATGGGATATCTGCCAAAAGCACTGGCGGGAGCAGCTTGAAACTTCGATTACCGGCGGCGTTCCAGTAAAACAGGCAATGGAAACTGCTGATAAGAAGGCGGAAGTTGAACTGGCTGAATTGATGGCAAGCGCTTGCAAGTAAGCGGGCGGCTTTAGGATTTCTTTTTTGATTTTGAGACCGGTAGAAATTACCGGTCTCAAATCTCATGGAGTTATACATGACAAAGCATGTGTTTTTGGTGAATAATAAGAAGACTTGGTTGGATAATAAACCCTTTTTGTCAAAAGGGTTGCGGTTTTCGAACTCCCTGGTTAGTGACCAGGCAACCGACGACCTGATTGCTCACTTAGGCGAATATACTACCTACGGTGTAAATTCGATCAGTGTGTTTTTTCAAGGTTCGCGTTTTGGCGATATTAAGGGATATCGGGAGGACGCGTCCTTAGACCCTATTTATGCAAGTCGTATGGGAAGAATAATTGAAGCAGCTGATGAACATGCAATGATGGTGGTTGTGGGATGTTTGTATTGGAGCACATCAAACGCTAAGTGGGATTCTTGGACTCAAAAAGAAGCCAATCTGGCGATCGCAAATACTGTGCGCTGGCTTAAAGAAAATAATTATCGAAATGTGTTGGTGGATGTAGATAACGAGGGGATGGCGTTAGCAGCAAGAGGCTTTGATAACCGTGAATTGGTTATCGCCGGCAAGTCTGTTGATCCTACCTTCATGATCGCCACCAATTTTCATGGGGAACCACCCCCTGAAGCCGATATGGGGGTTCATTTTAGTAATGTGCCTGCGGATGGACGTCCCTATATTGAAACCGAAGGAACACCGCGTAATGCGCCCGCTGTACGAGGGTATTGGGGCGAGTGGAGCAAACGTGAGGGATTTTATGGTTATATTAATGTGGGTGTCTACACAGAAGAAATGAAACAGGATCAATGTGTTCTTACTCGAGAACATCTTGACAATGGAAAAGGTTATTTCCTGGCGTCAACCTGGCTTCAAGCTGCGCCGCCACAGGGACCCAATCATCACCTTGGGGGTTCTGGCAGTGCATCCGACCCAGGTGTACTCTGGTGGATGGAATTTTTGAAATCCAATTACGGACCTTATACTCCGTAAATCGAATGATTATCTTTCCACGCAACCTTGTTTTTTCGGGTTGCCTGGAAAGAATGCAAACGGATGTAATGATGACCAATATTCCTGTAAAAATTTGGGATCGCTTTGAAGCGGTCATTGAAAACAATAAGGTTTATAGCGACCCATATCGCGATTTAACTCTTGTATCTGAATTTCGTCGACCAAACGGTGAAAAGGTAGTGTTTTGGGGATTCTATGATGGTGGAACTACCTGGCGAATACGTTTTATGCCAGACCAGATAGGGCATTGGACATATCGTGCAGCATTTTCGGATGGAAGCAAGCAGGTTTCTGGCAGCTTTGAGTGTGTTGAGTCAGATATTCCGGGAATCCTTTCAGTTCATCCGAAAAACCGACACTGGTTCATTCATCGATCCGGTAAACCCTTATTAGTGAGGAGTTTTCATGTTGGCGATTGTTTTTTCTCAACCAACTTGTCAGATGAAAAAAGAGATGCATTTTTAGATTGGGCACAGGCGCAAGGATACAACACACTTTCAATCGCCAGTCATTACTTAAACCGCAGCGAACCTGGCAGAGGGCAGGGTTGGGACACGCCGCGTTTATGGCCATTAAATGCGCAGGAATATCAACGCGCAGAGATAATTTTAGACAACCTGGCGAATCGCAGGATAATCGTTTTTCCCTTTGCAGGTTTTTTTGGCAGAGGCTCGAATTATCCAACTGATCCTATGGAACAGGAGCAGTATATTCGGTATGTCCTTGCCAGGTTTGGGGCTTATTGGAATCTTTTATTCAATGTTGCTGGACCGGAGCCACTATTAAACCATAAGCCTTACATGTCAAAAGGTGAAGTCAACCGTTTAGGGAAATTGATTCGGCAGCTGGATGTTTTTCATCATCCATTAACTGTCCACAATCAAACCGGTGATGATGAATTTTTTGACCAGGAATGGCTTGATTTTACAACTCTTCAGGGTCCGAAAACAACAAATGTTGAGGTTTTGCATGAAGGGTTGGTTCGGAACAGGCATGCAGAGCGACCTTTATATGCTCAGGAGACATTGTGGTCTGGTAATAAATATCACCCAAATTATTCAGACAACCAGCTTCGGGTAAATGCGCTGGTGATCCATTTTTCAGGCGGATTTTTTAATTTTATCGATAATGGCAAACCTCAGCCAGATTCACTTGGCGATTCTTCAGCTGGTTTTAGTGGGTCGCTAAACCTTTCCGAATGTTGCCAGTGGCGGCATGATATTATACGAAACGTATGGGATTTTGTTGAATCAGAGATTACTCCTGATCTACACCCGAATGAAGATTCAGCAAACAGCGGATACTGCCTGGCAGATATTGGCAAAAAGTACCTCGTGTATTTACCTTTTGGAGGAGAGGTCCAATTGAATTTGCCCGAAGGAAAGTATCAGGGTGTCTGGATCAATGCGACGGATTTTTCCAATGTATCGGATCTTTTTTTCTGTCAATCCGGAGAGGTTTTATCATCTCCTGAACGGGGAGCAGATTGCATCCTAAAATTACTGAGGGTTGTATAACGGCGATATGAAAGCAGGTATTGGTAGTTATGCATTTCGGTGGTCAGTTGGACAGAACGGGGATCGTTCAGAGCCCTGGCAGACGATTATTAAATTTTTGCAAAAATCATCTCAAATGGGCGCTGATGCTGTCCAAATTTGTGACAATTTACCTCTCGATCAACTAAGCGAGCATGAATTAAGGGCGATCAAGCATCTTTCAGCAGAGTTAAATCTGGAGGTAGAAATTGGAATCCGGGGGTGCAAATTGGAATATTTACAAAAGCACCTGGATATATGCAGGTTACTCGATGTTGGAATATTGCGTGTAGTTTTATCAGAGCCGGATTGGACGCCAACCTTGAGTGAATCTGAATACCTGATTCGCAATCTGCTGCCATCTTTACGTGCAAATAGTATTCATTTGGCGATCGAGAATCACTTTGACTTGTTGCCTGAAGAGCTTGTTGAATTAATGCGTATAATCCGTGATGATCAGGTAGGAATATGCCTCGACCCGTTTAACTCGATTTATCGTCTTGTTCATCCCAACACGACTATCCAATTGTTAGCTCCTTATGCGATCAGTGTTCATGTCAAAGATGTGAGTGTCTCACGTTATAAAACTGGTTTTTTAGTAGAGGGTTGTCGATTAGGAACGGGGCAGTTAGATCTCGACTTTTTCCTTGCCCGCCTATTGGAGAGCGGGCATTCACCGAACTTATTCTTGGAAAATTGGTTAGATCGACGAGATAACCTACTTGAAACGATCAATCAAGAAGAAGATTGGGTTTGTCATGGATTGAAACTATTACAAGAAAGAATTCAGATGGTTGAAAGAGGGCTTCAATGAATAAATTAGCAATTATCACCGCATTTTTAGGCGAAGTACGGAACAGGTATATTCACTATAAACCTGACCAAGCATTGGAACATAAGTTCAAGCAGGCGAGCCAGATCAAGGGAATCCAGGGGCTGGAGGTATGTTATCCGGCAGATTTTTCAGATCCAACCTTGTTAAAACAATTGCTGAATGATTATGGGTTAGGTGTTTCAGCCGTTAATGTGCGGTCGCGGCGAACAGGAAAATGGTTACGGGGTTCATTTACTTCTCAAGACCCAAGAGAGCGCCTTGAAGTTGTTGAGGATTTTAAGAAAGCGCTTGATTTAACGCTCGAAATTGGCGCTAATCGCATCACGACCTGCCCGTTAAATGATGGACATGATTATGTGTTTGAAATGGACTATCGGGATGCCTATCGGTATGCAGAAGAAACCTTTGCTGCAATATGTACTTACGCACCACAGGTGAAGGTTTGCATTGAGTACAAATGGAATGATCCCAGGACGCGTTGTTTGCTTGGCACAGCGGGAGAAACGGCGTTATTCTGTCAGAGTGTGGGTTTGCCAAACCTGGGTGTAACGCTGGATATTGGTCATGCGCTTTTGGCTGGTGAAAGACCAGCTCAAAGCGCGGTGATGCTGGCGCGTGCCAATCGGTTGTTTTATGTGCATTTGAATGATAATGACCGCAACTGGGATTGGGACATGATTCCGGGTGTTTTTAATTTCTGGGAGTTTATAGAGTTCTTCTTTTATTTGAAAGAACTGGGGTACACAGATGATTGGTATGCATATGACGTTTTTTCAAAGGAAATCGACTCAGTGGAGACATTTAATACTTCGTTCCACCTTACCCGTCGATTGGAAGAATTAACGGAGCGGATCGATCGGAGTCGAATGCATGAGTTGATGCAGCTTCGAAATCCAGCGAAGACGATGCGGGAAGTATATGATCAGGTTTTAAGCTAAAAAATCTATCAATGTGGGATTAGCTTCTAGGGAAACAATATTTTGTTGTTTCCCTTTGTTTTTTAATTAAGGAAAATCTAATAGGATATGTTTCCTAAATGCAGAACTGAGGTTGATTAATGTAATCAAGAACATGCTGATTTCACCGTTGTGTATGTGGATAAGATGAAATCGAGTAAAAATAGGACTTGACAAATTAATATTGTTTACTATAATGAAACTAGGTTGAATTATTAGAAACCAACTTTATTTTTTCCGTCGCTCTCTGGTTTCGCAACCCCCACTGTAGTATCCATTCCGTGTAACCCTGCATTAACAAATGAACTATATCTTTCTTGTGGAGACCATGTAAGTGGAAATCGGCAATCGCATTCGAAAAATCAGGTCACAGCAAGGCAGGACAATTCAGGAGATCGCTGATGAATGCCATTGTTCGAAAGCTTTGCTCTCAAAAATCGAGAATGGGAAAGTAGTACCAGCTGTGGCTACTCTATCAAAAATAGCAAAGTCTTTGGGTGTTAAAATATCAGTCCTCATGGAGGATGGGGAAGATGGAAAAACTGCATTTACTCCGAATGTATCTGATAATGATTCGCTATTTGTACCAACCAGTAAGGGATATCGCATTTTTGCCTTTGCTCCCCAATACATTAACAAAAAAATGCAACCAGTGCTGATCTCCGGTCGAAAAGGAGAAGTTAAACCACATAGTGTTTACCATGATGGTGAAGAATTCATCTTCGTGCTCAAGGGAGAAATCAAGATCCATATCGGTAATGTTGAATACCATCTAAAACAAGGTGAAAGTATCTACTTTGAATCCCTCAACGAGCATGGGGTTGTCCCTGTTACGGACAGGGCAGAATATCTGGATATTTTTGTGGAATGAAAAAGGAGGTGGAAAGGGGTAAGGAAAATGTAATACTTTATTCCAGTTTTTTCGTATCGATATATTTATTTATTCGTCTTTAGACAAACGTCAGTACCCTGACCAATCGTCAGGCTGAAAACAGCACCTTAAAAACCGAGTTTCAAGCCGTTTTTGCAACAACCGGGGTCTTTTTCACCACCGGAAAGCGCTGTTTCGGCGTTCTAGGCTTACCTTTCGGCCAGCCACTGGCTTTTCCACGAGGTTTAGGCGGTCGAGCTGGACTGGCGATCTGCGCAAAAACCGGGCGGATGCTCTGTTGGACACGCTGCGGGGTCAATTGCTGCTGGGGTTTCTGCCAGGGATAGGGTGTGTCCTCCACCAGTGGGCGAGCCAGATAAACAATCCAGGTTGCAAGAGCCGTGATCTCTGTCCAACGATCGCCCGCTTCTTTACTTTGGAATATGGGCATTGTCCATCCCAAGGTTTCTTTACGAAAATGAAATCCGGGTTCAATCGGCCAGCGGTGATCGTACGCCCGCCAAATGGTTTCTGCATTTAGCTCTTGACCCTGAGGCACTGACTGTGGAGTCAACCAGGCCAACCAGAGGGCGGCAGGAGGCTGCTCACGTTCCAGGTGAACACTGGCGCGCACGACATCGTAGGGAACATCCGTGCCTTTCTGTTCGTGCAAATTGTTCCAGCGTTCCAGGCGCACCTGTCCCCAGCGTCCGTCTTGCAGTTCGATGATCTCATCTGGTGTTCCCCAGGTCTCTGGTTCTTTGAAGGCAAAGCGTTTCCCGTGAACTTTTGGGCGTCCTCGTTTCTTCCGCAAAGGCGGCGGGGGTGGCGCTTGGCGAAGCACCCGATCACAGCGTAAACGAGCCACAATGCCACAGCGCAGCCCTTTGACCGAGCGCAGAAAGCCAGAATTCCCGTACTTGCCATCACAGGCCACAATGTCGAGTGCTTCCAAGAAAGCGCAGCGCGCCTCGGCTAACGCCTGGATCTGCTCTGCACCGACTTCTTGTGCCGTTTTGCGACTGTCTACCCGGCGCACATCCACCGGCAGCGACCAACTCGAATGCGCTTCCACAATCCACTCCAGCATCGAATAAGGGTAGCCAATGGTCACCGTTCCGCCGTTCACGTCACTGGATGCTTGAAACACAAACTGCCGATCTTCCAGCGTGTGGGCACGCGGTCGGGGCCAGGAAGATCCGTCCAGGGCATACACGCAGATTCCTGTTTTTGAGGCTCGTTGGGCGAGATCTTTTCGTAACCATTCGCTGTCCAATCGTCCATCCTCGATTGCAGCATAGATGCTCGGCCACTTCCTCCGAAAGCGGTCCGATTGGCTCAGCATAGCAAAGGATGAAACCGCACCGGTAGTTACCAGTGCATCCAGTAGTTCGAATAGTGCATCGCGCCGGGCTAGGAGTCCATGTGCGTAAACGGCTTGACGAAACTCGATTAGTTTGATAATGTTCTGCTTGGTAGTCTCTTGTGGTTCCACAACTTCAAGTTTCTACCAGGGTGCGGTTTTCCTCAAGGGGAACGCCGCACTATCTTTTGTCTAAACTCGAATTAGAAATATGATATTACATTAAAAAAAGGAGAAACGGGTCATGACAGATAAAAGTGCAACAATAAAAGTCGATGGTAGTAAGTGGTTGGGTGAACTTTCTCATAATTGGAATTATATTGGATACGATGAGATCAATTACACTTATACTCCTGAAAGTCAAGAATTGTTGGCAAAATTTATGCAATTCCAGGAGAAGCCATATTATATCCGCGCTCACCACCTGCTTTGTAATGGCAACTGTCACGGATTTTACAAATGGGGTTCAACAAATGTCTATAGTGAGGATTCACATGGCAATCCTATTTATTTCTGGACATATGTCGATCTTGTTTTCGATACGATTTTAAAGTTCAATTGTAAACCGTTTGTTGAGCTTGGTTTTATGCCAAAAGACTTGGTCAGCCCTGAGCATCTGGCAAGGATTCCACAACAAGCAGGGTGGCATGCAGATTATCTCATGTACCAATCTCATGGTTGGACATGTCCACCAAAAGACTACCAGAAGTGGTATGATCTGATTTATGCTCTTTTGAAGCACTGTTTGGATCGATATGGTTTAGATGAAATTAAGAGTTGGTATTGGGAATTGTGGAACGAGCCAGATATTCGTTATTGGGCAGGTACAATCGAAGAGTTTAATAAATTATATGATTATACTGCCGCTGCAGTGAAAGCTGCCTGTCCAGATGCTAGAGTCGGGGGACCATCAGTTACAAATCCAGATTTAAATCGTAACTCCGGGAAATACTTGGATATATTCTTGGATCACTGTCACAATGGAAAAAATTATCTAACTGGACAGGTTGGAACGCCGCTGGATTTTATCACTTTCCATGTAAAGGGTGGTGGTTATCCTATGGACCTGAAGGCATCCAAATCGACTCCCCCTTCCGTGAAACGCATTTTGAGAGATGTAAAGACAGGTTATGAAATAATTAGCAAGTATTCTAATTATAAAGACCTGGAATGTATCTTATCAGAAATTGATCCTGATGGATGGGCAGCTGGTGGTGTAATGGACAACATCAATTTTGAATTTCGTAATACTGAATATTATCCGAGCTTTGTAGCTGCCTCATTTGATAAAGTAAACAAGTTTGCAAAATCCAATAATTGGGATTTACGTTTGTTAAGTTGGGCGTATTTGTTCGTTGGTGAACGATGTTTTGAAGGTACTCGATCATTTTCAACTCAAGGAATAGACAAAGCAATTCTCAATTTGTTTCGTATGTATGCAAAAACCGGTGTAAAACAGATTTCTATGGAAAGTACCGAAGAAAAGGATCCACTTACTTATTCTGATATGATTGGTTATGGCGTCTCGCCTGATATTGCTGGCTTTGCCTCCTTTACACCAGGAAAAAGTATTGAAATTTTGTTATATAACCATCATGATGATTGGGATCTAAATGAGACATGGACAGTCAATGTTGAACTAGTAAATTTACCTTTTGATGCTACACAATATCAAGTGGCTCATTACCGGATAGACGCTACTCACAGTAATGCTTACCCCGAATGGTTACGTCAAGGAAAACCGTTGTATCCTGAGGCTGGTCAAAAAGCAGCCATTAAAGCACGCGAAAGTTTAGAGCTTCTAGAGCCGGAGAAAATAGTCGTGATGAGGGATGGAAAACTTAAATTGTCCTTCACCATGCCTGTGCATGGCGTATCACTACTCATTTTTTCTCCAATAATGGAAAATATTTAAATGTCCAACTATAGGGAGAGAAAAAAATGACCAGACCGATGAGCCAAAAAACTTTAGCTATCATCCATGCAATCCACCTGACAATCCGGGCAATGCAGCCATTTATTGACCGGTACATTCCGGAAGTCTCGGTAATGCATCTTTGTGATGACACAATTCAACGCGATAATATTGCTGCAGGGGTTGGGAATATTCCAAAAGTAAATTATTTTAAATTTGCCCAATATGCCCACAACCTGGAAGAAGCAAAGGTAGACATGATCTTGCTGGCTTGTTCTACCTTCAATAACGCTGCTGAACTTGCCCGACCGTTGATCAATGTCCCTATTGCTCAAATCGATCGTCCGATGATGGAAAAGGCAGTCAGCCATAGCAAAAAAGTGGGATTATTGGCAACTTTACCGACCACTGTACCTTCTTCTGAAAGGCTGTTAAACATCGTTGCCAGGGAAAAAGGAAAATCAATCGAGATAACAACCGTTCTCCGCCCCGATGCGTTTCAGGCGTTTGAGAAGGGTGATATAGATACCCACAACTCGATATTGTTTGAAGAAATTGATTTGCTTTCTGATAAAGTGGATGCAATTGTAATGGCACAGCTCTCAATGTCAGCTTTAGCTCCATATCTTCGGGAGACGAAAGTGCCAGTTTACAATAGCGGTGATACTGGCTTTGCCCGAGTGCGTGAAATGCTGCAGGAGATTAATTAATCAAATAAATGAATTTCTTAAAAGAAATCATAATTATATATTCAAGGGAGTAATTTATTATGGATAGTCCAATTGAATCTGCTGCCCGGGTTTATCCTTATGGAGTAAACCACAGCCCAGAAATGATTGCAGACCTTTCACGCCGAGCGTATGAATACCGCCGGCAGGTTCTGCGCATGGTATATAACCGGAAGACAGGACATATTGGTGGAGCATTTTCTGCTGCCGAGTACCTGACGGCGTTATATTTCCATCAGCTTCGGCTTGACCCGGCAAACCCGGGTTGGGAAGACCGAGATCGGTTGATATTTTCAAAAGGTCATGCGTGTGCGATGTTGTATACCGTTCTGGCTCACCGGGGATACTTCCCGGTCGAGGAATTGATGACATTCAGGGGATTTAACAGTCGTCTTCAAGGACATCCTGAGCCACAAAAAACACCCGGAATTGAGGTTCCAGCAGGTCCGTTAGGTCATGGCGTTGCAATTGGGGCAGGAATGGCATTGGCAGCGCGTATGGCGGGATCTCGAAGGAAGATTTACGTTGTCTTAGGCGACGGCGAAATTAATTCCGGGGTAATTTGGGAAGGAATGATGGTCGCTGCCAAATTCCAATTGGATAATCTAAAAGTCATTTTAGATTACAATGGCGTTCAACAGACCGGTCCTACAACCAGAGTCATGCCCACCGAACCAATTGTGGATAAATGGGCATCCTTTAACTGGCATGTCATGGAGATTCATGGACACAACATGGCTGAGGTGCTAAATGCCCTGGACGGTGCAGATGAAATACATGGAAGACCTGTGGTTATTATTGCAAGGACGACAAAGGGAAAGGGCGTCAGCTTCATGGAAAACAACTCATACTGGCATGGCAGCCCACCTACAGATGAACAATTTGCTGCAGCAGATTATGAACTCAAGAAAGGAGTTGAACAATGGCGGATCTAATTCGCAAACCTTTTGGTGAACCTGTAGTGATGCGTAAAGCTTATGGAGAAGCGTTATTAGCTTTAGGGAAATCCAGGAAAGATGTGGTTGTTCTTAGCGCAGATGTCTCGAACTCAGACTTTAGTTATATGTTCGAAACTGCTTTTCCTGACCGTTTCTTTAATGTGGGTATTGCTGAGCCAGCATTAGTAGATGTGGCAGTTGGCTTGGCAAAAAGTGGTCATGTTGCCATTGCCAACACTTTTGCTTTTCTTTTTGCAACCCGGGCGGTTGAAATGGTGAGAACCCACCTCTGCTACGGGGATACAAATGTCAAGCTGGCAGGGGCGTATGCTGGGCTTTCGGATTCCTTTGATGGACCAACTCATCATGCAATTACCGATGTAGCAATTTTGCGCAGCTTGCCGCGGATGTCGATTGTAGTGCCATCTGATCCACTGGCGGTTGCAAAATTATTACCTCAAGTGGCAGCGTGGAAAGGACCAGTTTATTTCCGATTGTGCCGAAACGAAGTACCGCAGATTTACACCGATGCGTATGAACCGGTGATGGGAAAGGGTATCACTTTAATGGATGGGGATGATGCCACAATATTTGCAACTGGTGTATTGGTATCCCGAAGTATCCAGGCGGTAGAGCAGCTGGCACAAGAGGGGATTCATGCACGGCTGGTTGAAATGCATACAGTCAAACCTCTCGATGGAGAGATCGTCGCAAAATGTGCTAAAGAGACAGGTGCAGTTGTAACAGTAGAGGAACATACTATCATTGGTGGCTTGGGTGGAGCAATTTCAGAATATCTGGGTGAGCATGCTCCAGTGCCGATTCAGAGGGTTGGAATAAACGATCGATTTGCAGAAACAGGTCCTTATGCCGACTTGCTCGATAAATATGGTATGAGTGTTGAGACAATCATTACAGCCGTTAGGAATGTGATTTCTCGAAAATAGGACTTTATTTTTACAGGTATGCCGATTTGTTAAAGGAGAAGGATTAAGTGATAAAGCAATATCCACTCCCGTATGGTCATGCTACGCGTGAAATTCGCATTCCGGAAGGAAATATTGCTTGGGTAGCAGGTCCCAAGCAATCTCCACCGGTGTCAGATTTAGCATCAGCGGTCATCCAGGCGATCCGCAATCCGATTGGATCGCAACCATTACCGGAATTGGTAGCGAAATTTGGCAAGAGAACGATGATCCTGGTGGATGATGGAACCCGCTCAACTCCTCAAAAATTAATTTTGCCGATATTACTAAACGAATTAAATGCGGCTGGAGTGCCAGATAATGACATCAGTGTCATGATTGCGTTAGGCACTCATCGCCCCATGAACCGGGCAGAATTGATCGATAGGGTTGGTGAAGAAGTGAGCCAGCGAATACGGGTTGAGAACTTACCTCAGGGACCAGACGATTTTGTCGACCTGGGTGTTACCCCTTTGGGGATTCCAATCCATGTCAGCCGGAAGTACCTTGAAAGTGAATTAAGTATCTCAGTTGGGAATATTATTCCCCATATGTATGCTGGTTGGGCAGGTGGCGCCAAGATGGTGCAGCCTGGAGTGACCAGCGCGGTGACTACCGGTCATACGCACCTGATGGCAGGACCAAAGGTTTATGAAATATTGGGTGAGGTGGACAACCCGGTACGCAAGGAAATGGAAGAAATAGCGATTAAATCGGGTTTAAAATTTATAGTGAATGTCGTCCTCAATGCCTCATCAGAAGTTGTCGCAGTGGTGGCAGGGGATGTAATTAAAGCCCATCGCGCTGGTGTTGAAATCGCACGCCCAATCTATACCCTGGAATTATCAGAGCAGCCAGATATCGTGATTGCCAGTTCTCATCCCGCTGATCGTGATCTTTGGCAGGGATTTAAACCGGTTAACAATTGTGGAATGTTGGTGAAAGATGGTGGAACCTTGATCTTGTTAATTCCAGCTCCTGAAGGCATTGCTCCTGATCATCGCTTGTTGGTAGAATTAGGCACCACTCCAGCAGAAGACGTGCTAAAATCAGTACAACAAGGAAAGATAAAAGATGTGGTCGCAGCAGCAACTTACCTGGCATTTGATCAAACCCGTCGGCGTATTCATGTGATTTTGGTATCGGATGGGATCGCCGCAGAAGAAGCAGAAAAAATTGGGATAAAATCTACCAGGAATTTTGAGGCTGCGTTACAGGAAGCATTCAATCGACATGGCACAAATGCCCGAATTGGTGTGGTTACACACGGCGCAGATATCATGGGTAAATTTAAGAGGTAAGTGGTTGAATAAAAAAATGGGAGACAGGTTGTTATGAATTACATTCATCAAGCAAAAGAGTTATTGATTGCTTTTAAGGGAAAAGATTATGTTTTTGGACGTGGTGTTCTTCCCCAAATTGGTGGTCTGGTTTCATCACAGGGGAAAAAAGCACTGCTGATTCGAGATACATTTCCGGGGAGTGATAATTTTGTTCAAATTATTCGCAATTCAATAAAGGAGGCTGGCATAGCGATTGTTGGAGAGACAGCAGGTGCGCTGCCAAACGCCCCCCGCGAGGATTTGTACAGGATAACGGAAGATATTAAAAAGTATGATCCCGATGTAATTGTCAGTTTTGGCGGTGGCAGTACAATTGACGCCGCAAAATCTGCGGAAGTCCTGCGAACTTTAGGTGGCGGGATCGACCAGTATTTTGGTACAGGGATGGTAACCCAGGCGGTGAAAACTACTGGTAAAAAATTAACACCACATATCGCAATTCAAACTGTTGCTAGTTCGGCTGCGCACCTGACGAAGTATTCGAATATCACGGATGTCAAGACTGGTCAGAAAAAATTGGTTGTGGATGAAGCAATTGTGCCGGTTAAATCATTGTTCGATTATCAGGTAACTTATGGAGCACCTGTTGGACTTACTGCGGATGGCGCTTTGGATGGAGTTTCTCACTGCCTTGAGGTGCTTTACAGCGCAGTAGGAAAGCCGAATTATGATTTGGTTGAGAAGGTCGCTGTCGCTGGTATTGGCATTGTGGTGAATTTTCTTCAACGCGCAATTCAAACTCCGGGAGACCAGGAGGCGCGTGATGCATTATGCCTGGCTACTGATATGGGGGGATATGCCATCATGTTGGGCGGAACAAATGGTGCGCACTTGAATAGTTTCTCGTTTGTTGATATCCTAAGTCATGGACGAGCCTGTGCGATGATGAATCCCTACTACACGGTCTTTTTTGCTCCTGCAGTTCAGCGTCCCCTCAAAGTGGTGGGAAAGATATATCAAGAAGCAGGGTTAACCACCGCTAATATCGATCAATTATCCGGTAGAGAGTTGGGTCTGGCGGTAGCGGAGGCTATGTTTGAATTGGCGCGCCGGATTAATTACCCGATCCGTCTAAGCGAAGTCAAAGGTTTTGGACAAGAGCATATTGATCGGGCATTAAGCGCGGCTAAAGATCCGCAATTGAAAAGCAAACTGGAAAATATGCCCGTCCCTCTATCGGCTGAAATGGTGGATGATTTTATGGGTCCGGTTTTACTGGCTGCCCGTGATGGCAACCTTTCAATCATAAAAAATGTATAAATAAGGAAAAAAACATGAAAAACCGTTCACTGTTAATGATTCCTGGTCCTATCGAATTTGATCCTGCTGTATTGGCAGCAATGAGCGTTGCTCCTACCAGCCATACTGTTCCTGCGTTTATTGAGATTTTCGGACAGGCACTGGAGAAGACACGCAAGGTTTTCTTAAGTGAAGATGGTCAGCCTTTTGTCGTGCCTGGGTCTGGAACTCTGGCTATGGACATGGCAGCGTGCAATATGATTGAACCAGGCGATAAAGCCCTTGTCATTAATACAGGGTTTTTCAGTGAGAGGTTTGGGTCCATTTTAGAACGCTACGGCGCGCAGGTTACTCATTATCGTTGCGCCATCGGGGATGTTCCTGATGCGGATGAGGTTGAAAAGGTATTGAAACAGGGCGGATTTAAAGTTATGACTGTTACCCAGGTTGACACCTCGACCGGAGTGCTGGTAGATGTAAAAGAGATGTCGGAACTGGCGCATCGTTATGGAGTGATGATTTTTGTGGATGGGGTTTGCTCGATTGCTGGTGAAGCGCTGCGAATGACCGAATGGGATATCGATATTGCTCTGACTGCTTCGCAAAAAGCAATCAGTGTACCGCCAGGGTTGGCGATATTGGTCGCTGGACCAAGAGCCATGAAAACCTTGAACGAGCGAAAGACGCCTGTTCCCAATTATTATGGAGACATGAAAAGCTGGCTGCCGACGATGATTGCTTATGAAGGTAGAAAACCCAGCTATTTTGGCACCCCGGCAATTAATCTTGTTAATGCTTTGAATGTCAGTCTTGGGCAAATTTTAGAAGAAGGAATGGAAGCAAGATTTAAACGTCATGCGCGTTTCAGCGCTGCGTTTAAAGCAGGGATTCTGGCTCTTGGTTTGAAACTGGTTCCTAACCATCTTGAGTGGGCAGCTCATACCCTGACCAATGTCTATTTGCCTGATGGAATAACCCAATCAGCATTTATTGGTGAAATGATGAAAGATGGGGTTATACCTGCAGCAGGTTTACACCCCGCGATTCGCGAGAAGTATTTCCGAGTGGGTCACATGGGTCCGGTCAATCAAAATGATCTTTTTGGCGCAATGGGCGCGGTCGAAACTGCATTAAAGAAGTGTGGTTATCATTTTAAGCCTGGTTCTGGTTTAGCTGCGCTTTCAGCCGGTTTACTGGCTTGATGTATACGTGTGGTTAAACAATCCCGGCAGGATCATTTTTCCTGCCGGGTTTTTATCGTATCGATATTATCATATCGTGTTTACTTGAAGGAGCAAGAAAGATGAAGGTGAAGTTAGAGTATGGGCGAACGGGACTGATGGTAGAATTGCCGGATACTGTCGAGGTGATCCGTTCCCGCTATACACAAGCATTAAGCGATGAAGTGAAAGAAATACGAAACTCGCTTCGGAATCCGATTCAAGCAAAGCCGCTGCGAGATTGGGTAACCCGATCCAGCAAGGTGGTAATTTCGCATAGCGATATCACCCGGGCAACTCCGAATTCCAGATTGCTTCCTGTCATCTTGGATGAATTAGTAGATGCTGGCGTTCCTCGTAAAAATATTACCCTGCTGAATTCTCTAGGTACTCATCGGTTTCAAACTGAAAGCGAGTTACGCGCAATGCTTGGTGATGACATCGTTGACCATTATCGCTGTATTCAACATAATGCATTCGATGATAACAGCCTGGTCTCTCTAGGCAACACTTCCTTTGGACATCCAGTACGATTAAACCGTGAGCTGGTCGAAGCTGATGTGCGGATTTTAACTGGCTTAATTGAGCCGCATTTCTTTGCCGGATTTAGTGGAGGTCCAAAAGCTGTTCTACCTGCATTGGCGGGATCAGAAAGTGTTTTCACCAATCACGGTTATCACATGATTGCTGATCCTCGTGCGACCTGGGGGATAACAGAAGGCAACCCGATTTGGGAAGAGATGATGGAAATGGCGCTGCGAATCAGCCCTGCTTTTCTGGTTAATGTTGTAATCAATTCAGACAGGAAGATCACCGGAGTATTTGCTGGAGATATTCGCACTGCTCACAGCAAGGGGTGTGGGTATGTTCGCGAGTCTGCGATGGTCAAAGTGAATGAGCCTTATGATGTGGTGTTGACGACGAACAGTGGTTATCCTCTTGATCAAAATCTTTATCAAGCGGTTAAAGGAATGAGCGCTGCATCCCAAATTGTTCGACAGGGTGGAGCAATTATTTGTGCAGCAGCTTGCGAGGATGGTTTACCTGATCATGGGAAGTATGCAGCATTGTTAGCCCAGGCAGGGTCTCCCCGAGGTATTCTTGATATGATTTCTAAACCCGGCTACAGTGAACAAGATCAGTGGCAGGTACAGATCCAGGCAATGATTCAACTTAAGGCAGATGTTTATGTGTACAGCCATCACCTGACGGATGAGCAAATAACCAGGGCGTTATTTAAACCCTGTCGGGATATTCCCTCTTTGCTGAATGAGTTAATGGCACAATACGGCAAACGGGTCTGTGCGATGCCAGAAGGACCGCAGACGATCGCATATTTATAACTTTTAACTTGTTTTCGTTGAAATCATAAAACCAACAATTCGTGGTAGTGGGAGAGCGTCGTTTTTTGCTTTACCTGGGGGTAATACGATAGATCTCCCACTGATCTTTTGTAATCACATCAATTTGAGTGTAGTTGGCGCAAATATACTGATACACCTCATTCATATCCTCTGGCAGAGTATCCTGCCATTTACACGTTTGGGATGTATCTGTGTAAACAAAGGGAGTTAATGGATGATGAGTATTGACGATCATGACGGGAGGTCTTTTTTGTAAGTCATCCAAAAACTCCGTGATCAATTTTTCGCTGGTGTATCCATGTCGAAACAGTGGAACCTGAAAACCAAACCGGGTAGGGGCTGGCAGGTCTGTTAAAAAATTGACCAGGGTTGTCGATCCCCACACCAATAAGTAGTCTCCTGGTTTGGTATTTTGCTTGATATAACGAATAACTTCGAATAGTGAAGTCTGGGAGAGGTACAATTCCCGGTCTTTTTTGGCGTTTTCGATTAAATTGGTAAGAGGTAAGGTTGACGAAATAATCAAAAAAAGGAGAAGGCAAAAATTCGATATTAATTTGGGAATTTTTTTATAGCTCACCACTTGATTTAATAACCATCCACATAAAATTGCTTGAACTGGAATTAATGGCATACCGTAATGTCGGAAAATATTACCTGAAGTATTTAGCAGGATCATTTCGATGGGAAATGCGCTCAGACCAAATAATAAAGGTGGATTAAACCATTCTTGACGTTTGGCAACCTTCCAACCGAGATAGACTATTCCCCCAAGCCAGGTGAATAAAGTGATAACAAAAACCGGGGAGTCGGAACTAAGAATCTTGATCCACTCAACCTCTGAAGTAATCCTTTGGGTAAGCGTATTATTGGAGTAGAGAAAGTTGTAAATGTAGGCGATTTCCCAATATGAGGCAAGGATATGATGGCGGGCTAGATAACCTGCTAAAAGGATGAGAGGGATAGAGATACCCAATGTCAACCCAATTATCATTTTCCAATTAACTTGAATATTCTTTATCGTCAAAATCACGGATGTCAAAGGGAGCATTGTTATCCAGGCGCCTGTCATCGTCTGTTTCAAATTAAGGACCAGACTAAACCCAATTCCAATTAAAAATAACCACCAAGTCTTAACGAATTGTGAATTTGAGGATGATAAGATGCTAAAAAAGCATAAAATGCCAAGCCATTGGAATGGGAGCGCATATTCTTCGGTTAGATTACCACCTTGCAGAAAAAATATGATGCTCAAAGTGGACCCGATAACGGCGCAAAACGCTGGCAGCGCCTGGAAAAATTTGCGTAATGCGAAGATACCTGCCAGACAGCCCAAAGTTAACGATAGATATTCCAGCGTCCATATTCCCCAAAGCGAACCCTTACCCATCAACAGCCCTAAAGCATTAATAAAAAATATAACAGGAGGTTTATGGTCCCATAAATCGCGGTATGGGATTTGCCCAGCCAGAATTTGTTGTCCAAAATATAAAAAGATTCCAGAATCGTGGCTTGGGAAATGTCCTCGTCCGATGTCTGTCGCGAATCGTAAAATGACTGCTGATAGCGAAAAAACCAACAATAAACCCCAAAGGGGAGCCAGTTTTTTGATGAGAAAAACAACTATTTTTTTCGGTGCGGAGTGGAAAAAATCGGGATGTTTCACTACGTCAGCGTATTGCTTGGTTATTAATATCAGAAATTGGATTGATAACAACAATAACCAGACTAAAGGAGGGAAGTACTGGTTGTATGTATTCACTCGTCCAGACCCAATGGTTACGATCAACAAAAATGACGATACAAAGAGAGATATAACGGCTAAAAATCCAATTGAAAGAAGCGCATCTTTGCAGGTGAGAACTTCATGGATTTGACAGCGGGTTCGCTGATACCAGGCTGGCTGAAGGAATGAGCGTAGAATTGTGTAACCAGTAATCCCTATGGTAATTAAGTAACAAATCATTATACCCAGCCATGAGAAGAAATAATGAAAATGGCTGATGTTCTCGATACGGTAGATGCAGAATAAACTGAGGGCTATTCCAGTTTCGAGGAAAATAAGCATCGAATAGACCAATAACCAATTCTTTACGAAGAGAACATGGATTGATCGACTTATTCTCATCAAGTTGGGAGTGAAGTGAAAAAGATTGTTTGATTTACATCAGACTAAATTTTTCCGCCTGTAAATCGGCTGGAATAAACATGTAGTTAATTTATTATACCGATGAAGCACAAACTTACTGGGAAATTTGAGTCAGTATCTTCCGCATCCTCTTAAAGCCACATTCGCCGCTGGTCAATACCGGTATACCAAATTCCTCAATTGGGTCAGGGAAGGAAAAGAGAAATGCTGACATCGATAATTGCGCCAGTACGACTGAAGTATATGTCTGTTCTCTTTGCTTCATCACAATACCTTCTTTAAGAACCTGGTTGTGACCAACCACATCACCGGTTTCCAGGCGATGCCAGGCTTCTTCTAGCGTTAATCCATCATATTCGATTGTTTTTCCAAGGCGGGTTGCGGTTTCGGATAGTAATGCCTGCGTGTTTTTTACGGTTGGTCCATGTGTAGCAATGACCAATATTTTACCGCCGAGATTTACAGCATCTTCCATCATGGGTTGATCAATGGGAAGTACTGAAATATGGTAAGGGTCTAAAGCCTGTTGCACAGCCGGGTAACTGCGATTCATCGTAGAGCAGGTGATTAGCACTGCATCGACCTGGCTGAGTTCAACCAGGTCGATGGCGTACCGCACAAAACAATCAATGTTGGATTGGGGTGGAACGGGCTTACCAGCAGCATAATCCCGCATGAAGTTTAATTGAACGGCATCATTGCCGGCATTAATCAATTGTACACCCGGTAGAAACAGCCGACCGAAATAATTAGCCCATCCTGTTATCCAGGATGATCCGTTTAAAAGCCCTAATTTTTTTCCAATTAAGGCTGGGTCGCCCACTTTTTCGGGACCAAGATGGGCGACACCTGTCATACTAATATACTCTTTGAAAAACCGAATTGGATCAGAGGGAATAAAGGTCATCTTGGTTATTTGATCGATTCGCTTAATATTTTTCGTCGTTCTTTGATTATCTCTAGCGTCCGTTTCCAACTGTTAATAAACGAGCTGCGGAATAACTGAACAGGTCCAAAATGTTCATATTCGTCAACGCTTAATCCATCTTCAAGGTAGCCACGTCTAAAGTCAGGCAATTTCTCCATCAGTTCGTCGATCACATATTGGGCAACAGGATTAAACAAGCGCCATACCACCGGTGGATCCTGTTCCAATAGTTTATCAGCTGTGCCTTCCCAGTTGATGGTCACAACCAGGTTTCCGCCGACCATCTCGGTAAAATGATGCAGACCGCGGGCACCACCACCAATGAAAGTGGCATGGTAGCCTCGCTCAACCATTATGGCGTACACTTTCCGCGCTACGGCTAAACCTGCCTGGTACAGTACATCCGGTGATATATCAATCTGGTGTTCTTGTACGTAATTCCGGAAATAATCATCGTAGATACCAGCAATGTGTGACATGTATAACATGGGTGTCTTTCCGCTCTTTTGCGAAACCTTTTCGTATAGGTCACAGATGCTGATCATTTGGGCTACACCAAATATTTCAGTTGCATTTAAAGGCACGTCTTCTGCCACCAAGGTTTCCATCGCAACTAAACCGGAGTGGGTAGTGGGGATTTTACAGCAGATATTGGGACTTAACTTACGGTTTTCCCTTGCATCGCTCAGAACCTGGTGGGGGTCATCTTCCAGGATTGGATCACCCTGAATACTGACATACCCTTCTTTCCCACCACTTTTTTCATAAAGAGGCATAAATTTATCCGCGATGACCTTCACTAACCTGCGTTGAAACACTGCAGCAGCTTCTACATCATCGGATACTTCAACCAGAACCTGATCCAGAACCTGCTGGGCATAAGCGCCCTCGACCGGGTGGTCTAACATTTTTTGCGTATAGGATGGGTTGTTGGTGCAGCCAACAGCACCTTCGGCAATAGCCCAATCTGTTTGCTCACGAGTGGGGTTGTTGATGAAGAAGCGAGTTCCAGATTGCGCATGAACACGATGAAAATAATGTTGTTTCATATCTCTCCTTTCATTACCTCAATCTTTATTATTAACCCATCATTTGAATAAATTATTGCCGAATCGGTTAATTTAACAATGGATGGTATTGGTGACACAATTTTACCTGATAGTCTTCTGAAAAAGTAAATTACAAGACAGGATTTGGGCTAAGGAGCCACGATTTGAAACGGCTTGCGTTGGCGGATCACATTCTTTGCAGCCTCGGCGATATCAGCGGGTTGCATGTGGTGCTGAGTAAATAAATCGTCAATGCCACCGCTGTTTACCCATTTGTCCTGGACACCGATCCGCTTTAATGGCGCAGGAAAGGTAGAGCAAACGACCTGGCTGACCGCGTCGCCAAAACCCCCGATTACTGAAGCGTTCTCAGCGGTAACGCCACAACCTGTGCGGGATATTGAATCGGTGATCAGATCGCCATCAATGGGTTTGATTGAAGCCAGGTGAACAACTTCAGCGGAAATCGATTCTTGGGCGAGAAGGTCAGCAGCCCGCAAACAAAGAGAGGTCATCATACCTGTCCCAAAGAGAGTAACATCGCTGCCTGACCTGACGATCACACCTTTTCCCCATTCGAACTGATGCCCGGCCTCAAACATGTCGGGAAGGGTGATGCGGGTAATGCGAAAATAAACCGGACCAGGAGTATTGACAGCGGTACGCATTATTGCTGCAAGGTCTCGATTATCACCAGGATCAGCGACTTTCATATTAGGCAGAGCGCGCATTACGGCGATGTCTTCTATGGCATTGTGCGAAGCGCCTGCCCGGCTGGTGGGCAACCCGACATAAGAACCTGGTATTTTTACATTTAGGTTTGGATACGCAATCGAGATCGCAATTTGATCAGCCGCCCTGCGAGCCACGAATGCAGCAAAAGTTGAGGGGAAAGGGATGTAACCAGTCAATGCCAGACCTGCTGCCATGCCGAACAGGTTTTGTTCAGCTATCCCAATCTGAAAAAATCGATCAGGGAAGGCTTTTTTGAAATAGACAATTTTTGAGGATGTGTTCAGGTCAGCATCTAAAACGACGATCGAGGGAAATTCCCTTCCCAAATCTACGAGGGTTTTACCAAACGCGTCGCGCATTTCATCCGGTTGCCTGTCAGGTGAAATTGGGTGTTTTTGGGTCTTATTCTCCGCCATAAAATGTCTCCTTTTTTACCGGTTCATTAATTCGGCTATACCCTTGTACAGGTCTTTTATAGGTTATTGCCAGTTCTTTTAGCATCTGGTCCGCAGTTTGAGGATCGGGAGCATGGGTGTGCCACTGATAATTAAACTCGGCTCGTTCTACACCACGACCTTTTACGGTATGGGCGATTATAATAATGGGAGAGCCATGGGGTCTGATCCAACGGGCTTCATAGATTGCCTGGGCGATTTCTTCAATGTCGTGTCCATCAATTTCAATGACTTCCCAGCCAAAAGCCTGCCATTTTTCTGCGACTGGTTCAATTTGCATTAAATCGCTGACCCTGCCCTTAGCCATAACTTTGTTGTAATCCAGGATGCCAATCAGGTTATCCAGATGATAATGAGCGGCTGACATGGCAGCCTCCCATACATTTCCCTCCTGGATTTCTCCATCTCCCATCAGGCAAAAAACTCGGGCGCGGGCATTTTCCCGTAATTTGAGCCCCAGTGCCATGCCTGCGGCAACCGATAATCCCATGCCCAGGGGACCGCCGGATGTTTCAAGCCCGGGGGTATGGGTCATGTCGGTATGCCCCTCCAATCCGCCCGGCTCGCAGTAGGTGTAAAGATCATCGATGGCGATGAATCCTTTCAAAGCCAAGGTGGCATAGAGGGCGGGTGAACCATGCGCTTTAGAAAGCACCAAGCGGTCGCGATTTTCCCATTTGGGTCGTTTGGGATCGATCGAGAGGGCTTGAAAATAAAGCACAGAAAGGATTTCAGCCATCGAAAACGATCCCCCGATGTGTCCCCACTGTCCGTAACAAATCATTTCGACAGAGAGACGTCGAATTTGATAAGCCATTTCTTCAAGGTTTAGCAGGTCATCTGATGATAATTTTGGGTTCATTGGACTCCATTCATCGGGGTAATAAAATCTTCGAGTAGCGATTTGATTTGATCACGTAAATTAGTCAGGTGGCGGCGCATTTCTTGTTCAGCAAGTTCAATATTTTCCTGGTAAATTGCATCTGCTATGCGTGTATGTTCTTCAACGGCAGTTTGCATACGGGTTTCAAGCGCAATCATTCCAGGGCGCATTCGGTGCCATTGAGCGTTTAAGTCCTGAATGATATTATGAACCATTTCACTATTCGCTCCATGGTAGATGGCAGAATGATATGCTTCATCCGCTGACAGGTAAGCATTGCGGTTGCGATTAGCCGCGGCTTCTTTCATATCGGCAATTGCTTTGTAAAGTTTGGCTGCGGTTTGTTTACCACTTCTTACTGCCGCGCGCCTGGCGCATAATCCTTCTAAAAGGATTTTTATATCGAAAATATCCAATAGATCTTGAAGGGACAGTGTTCGGACAAAAGCTCCGCGATTTGGAATGGTTTCAACCAGCCCGTCGCGGCTCAATTCACGCAATGCTTCTCGGACAGGTGTCCTGGATAACCCGAGTTCTGCGGCAATGCTGTCCTCTATAAGGCTCTGACCCGGCGTAAATTTTTGCGCCAGGATGGCATTTTTCAAATATTCATAAGCTCGTTCGCGCCCGGTTTGTTTTGTCATATTTTTCTTAAATTGCATACAATTATGTATACAATAATAACAGTTTTCTTACTGTTCGTCAACACCAGATACTAATGAATTTGTCGATCTATACTGAATTTGCAGTGACAGGAAAGACTACTTCATTCAGTACCTGTTCTACCTCAATTTGCAGCAAATGTAGGTGATCCCGAATACGGGCTTCAGCCAGATCACCATTTCCCGCTAAAACGGCTTCGGCTATGCCTTGATGTTCGAGCAGAGATTGTTGAATTCTCCCTTCCATTGCAAGGATTCCCACCCATACCCGGTTCCATTGTTCATTAAGGTTTTGGACAATGCGGTAAGCGCGAGGGTTATCACCAAGAGTGTAGAGTAGATGATGGAACTCTACATCTGCTCTGATCCAGGCTGAGAAGTCTTTTTTAAATGCGGCTGTTTTCATTCTTTCAAGAATATCTAATAATTCTTGAGTATTCTGGTGTTTTAGTCTCTGAGCAGCCTTTTTAATCAACATCGCTTCGATGTCGATTTTTATTTCAAAGATTTGCCTGATATCCTCAAGTGTGATCGATAATACTTTCCATCCCTTCCGACGATCGTTTTGCACCAGCCCCTCGTGTTCAAGCAAGTTTAAAGCTGCTTTTACAGGTGTGCGGCTCATATTTAATTGGCTCGCAAAATCAGTATCAGAATAATATTTTCCAGGACCAATTTTCCGTTGTAAAATTTGACTTTTTATAAATTGATATGCCTGGTCTTGCAAAGAAGTATTATTTACGCTATCAAGATTCCTAGAGATATTGTTCATGAGCATAAGTGCCCTGCAATTAACCTTTTATTGCGCCAGCTGTCATTCCTTCAATAAAGCGGTCTGACAGAATTATATACAAAATCAATACTGGCAACATAGAAGTAACCAGGCTGGCAGCAGCAATAGCGTAGTTTGATCCATGCTCACCTACAAAGTTCATCATTGCCACCTGGATGGTGCGCATTTCGGGTTGAGTATTCATAGTGACTGCTAGCAGTAATTCATTCCAAAAATGCATGAAATTAATCAAGATGATTGTGGCGACTGCAGGACGTGCCAGGGGGAGCATGACTTGCCAGAACATCCGAAGATCGCCACACCCATCGATTCGAGCGGCTTCCTCCATTTCAACAGGTAATTGAGAAAAATAGGTTGCCATCAGATAGGTGCTGACCGGTAGACCGGTTGCTGCATAAAGTAAGATCAGCGACCAATACGTATTTAACAAGCCATATTGAGCGATCATTGTGAATTGAGGAATATACATGATTTGTGGAGGAAGCATCAGGGCAAAGAGCAAAAGGGTAAATAAGGGTGTGCGAAACTTAAAATCGTAGCGTTTACGACCAAATCCATAACCACCCAGGGTTGAAAGGATCAGGGTGAGGATTAGTGCACCGATGGTAATAATCGTACTGTTTACGAAATATTTGTAAAAGGCAATTTTGGGATCCACTATCAACTGCCAGTAGTTATTCCAACGCCACTCGATGGGTAGCCCGTAAGGATCATTCAGGATCTCGGCAGTAGTTCGAAACGACATTAAAATCATCCAGATAAAAGGAATAATGACCAGAACGGTGAAAAATAACAACCCAATCGTTAAGAGGATTTTTTTTATCGATAACCTTTTAAATGAGCGGAGGTTGATTCTTATCTTTTCCAATGCTTCCAGGTTCATTATAACCTCCTAGTATTCAACCCTCGTCTTGAGCCATCGATTGATTAATGAAACACCAACGATGACAACCCCAAACCAAAATACTGCAATTGCTGAGGGATAACCCAAGTCCAGGGTACTCCAACCAAAGGCTCGTTTTTGAACATATGTGGCAACTGTTTCAGAAAAATGCATTGGTCCACCATTTGTCAACACCCATACAATATGAAATGCGCGCATTTTTCCCATAAATGAAAGAATGAGGACGGTAATAAATGTGGGCATCAACATAGGAAAAAGTATCTTGAGTGATATTTGAGGTTCAGATGCCCCATCGATGCGGGCTGCTTCAATTAATTCGTTTGATATGGTCGACAAACCTGCCAGCAACAAGACAAACGAATATCCGAATGTTGCCCAAAAGTGGACAAAAATAACCACCCATAACGGGGTGTCTCGACGTCCCAGCCAGTTTAACGCCAGATCGTCAAGACCAATGGCGCGAAGAGAAACATTGATTAATCCCCAATCAAAGTTGAAAATCCACTTAAATACTAAACCGACAATCACACCAGAGACCAGCATCGGAGCAAACCAGGCGGTGCGGAAAAAATTAGAGAAGGGAATTTTAAAAAAGATAATAAATGCAAGGAGTGTAGCAACGAGCATCTCCATCAAAGGACCAACAATAGACCAGATAATCGTATTTTTGACAGAAATAAGAAAAATATCATCCGCGAATAGCTCAAAAAAATTCTGTAACCCCACAAAGGTGGTCACCAGTTTACCACCTGTTGCTTCGATGGTATGAAAGGAGTAAAAAAACGTGGCGAGGATGGGGTAAAGGATAAAAATCAGGTAATATAACATAACTGGAGACAGGAACATCACTATCGCCCCCCATGGTTTTCGAGCAGGACTATTCCTTGTAGAACCTTTTTTGATTTCCTGTCCTATTGCAAAACCTGCCATGATGGATCCTCTCTTTATAAAGAGGGCGGGAGAAGAATGCCATCTTTTCCCGCCCAAAAGGGGGTAAGAATCTTATTTCTTACAAAGTTTTGCGTTCATTCCCTTGATCACTTCATCCACCGTGACCAAGCCTTGTGAAAGACCTTGGCTGACCAGTGAAACGAGAGCAGCTTCAAAGTCACCACAATGGGTTGTATCGGGTGTAGCAACTTTCAGAGGTCCGTAAACTTTATTAAATTCATCCCAATACCACTGCCATTTTTCAGCTCCCTCTACCTTTGGCATATCTTTTGCTTGGTACTTGATTACAGTGGGGCTATTGGTCAATGCAACCCACAATGCGCCATATTTTGGTTGAGAGGCAAATTTCAGGATATCTTTGGCAATATCTTGAACTTTGCCTTGGGTCAGCACCGCATATCCGGATTCAAAGCCTGCTAGCACATAATCATTATATTGCGATCCTTTCATGGCTGGATACCGCAACATTCCGAATTTGAAGTCAGGTGATTGACCACCGTCTTTTTCGGGTTTGAACGCGCGTCCAGTGTACCATGTAGGAACCCATAACATGCAGGATTTCCTTTGAGTATGGAAGTAGACATGGTATTCATCAATTGTCATCGTGGTCAAGGTGGGAGGCCAAAAGCCAGCTTTGGTTAGATCAACCATATAGTTCAAAACCTGGCGGACTTCAGGGGTATCCCACGAAGATTCACCTTTCCAGTATTTTTCTAATCCAGCCGGACCAGTCAGGTTGAATAGCAACCACATAGGGGCAAAATAGGCAGTAACAGGGCGGTTGCCAATAGCTTGGGCATTGCCTGCGTACCCAGCAGCTTTGCACTTTTTGATTACATCGAGGTATTCATCTTGAGTGAATTGAAAATTCGCAGGAACGGTAACACCAGCTTTTTGGAAGGCTTCCTTGTTGTATAGGATAATATTGTATGCTGCACCAATGTTGTATTTGTAATTTCCTTTAATACCAGCATATTGACCGTCTAGCTTGGCGGCGGGATTAAAGTTTTCCCAAGGTAAAACCGATTCCAGATCTGCCAGCCAGCCGGCTTTCACCCACTCAACAACTTCGGTGTCGAATGTTGTGATGTCCGGTGCACCTTTCCCTGCAGTCATGGTGTTTCGAATCGCATCGCGCAATGGGTTTTTATCCCACCAAACCAAGATGATATCCACATCTGGGTTAGCTGTTTCATAATCTTTTACGATTTGTTCAATTACCTGAACTTTTGCAGGTTCATTAGCCCAGTGACTCCACCAGGTTACTACCTTTTTACCAGGAATTGGGGTAGAAGCTACTGGATCTGTCGGTTTTTGAGCTGCGGTAGGCGCAGCAGGTTTGGTGGGTTCTGGTGCTTTGGTCGGTGCTTGAGTCGGTTCCGGCGCTTTGGTAGGTTGAGCGGGCACTATGGTAGGCGCGGATGTAGGAGCTGCTGCTTTTGGGGGATCGGTTGGTTTTGGAGCTGCAGTTGGGGGTGCAGGAGTTGCTGCAGGCGCGCAGGCTGCCAGAATGGCAAGAATTATGATAATGCTGATAATTTTTGTAGCTACTTTTAGGACCATTGTTTCCTCCGGGTTGATTTGGATTTTCATCGATATTTAAGTAACGGAAAGAATGAAGTGTAGATGTTTTTTCCTGGTGCCTCCTTTCTCTTCTGTCTTGACTTAGTCATCGTGCTGGTTCATTCACATCTCGGAAATGTGGGAATTAGTCCGGAAAAAATTGGTTTAATCAAGAAAGCATTGGGTTTTGAATTCATACCTGAAGCATTCTTAATTCGACTTGGATTTCTCCTTTAGAAACAAGAAATAGATGATGTAATTTAAACGCTGAATGCCATGAATACATATAGAATATCATATTGTATACAATTTGTCAATCATCAATATTTTAAATTGCCTGCCCTTTTTATCCGGTAAGGATATTTCTAATCCCGCTTCAGGTCGAATTATTACAAGATACCGTTGGTCCTATTTTTTCAATGAACGTATTACAATACATAAAATCCATTTTGAGAGGTGGAAGCAATGAAAATAAAAGATATCGAGGCTATTCCCGTTTGGAATGGTCGTAGAAATTTTCTTTTTGTCGTCGTTGACACGGATGAGGGAATACATGGTGTGGGTGAATCTGGATTAGGTGGTCGCGAATTGGCAGTAATGGGGGCGATTGAGCATCTGAAACCGATTCTAATGGAGCAGGATCCAATGCGGACAGAACACCTATGGCAGGTTATGTTTCGCAGTGGCTTTTTTCCTGCGGAAAGAGTGATTAGCTCTGCCATTTCTGCCATTGATATTGCGCTTTGGGATATCAAAGGAAAAGCACTCAATTTGCCAATTTATTCGTTGTTGGGGGGAAAGGTGCGTGAGAAAGTGGTGGCTTATCCGCATAATGGTGGGCACGGAATGGACATCCCGTCGCTTGTAGAATCTTGTTTGCAATCGAAAGAGGAGGGGTGGAAATTTGTGCGGTTTGGCTTACCGCAAGATGGTAAAATATTAGAACCCGCTCACTCGGTTAGAACAGCAATTAAACAATTCCAGGCAATCAGAGAAGCACTTGGGGAGGATATAGAGATCTGTTTGGATGTGCATACGCGCCTGGATTTGTCAGATTCGCTGCGCTTATGTTCTGAACTTGAAACCTTGAGACCGTTTTTTATCGAGGATCCCTTGAGAAGCGAGAATCCGGATTCATTTAAAACCTTACGGATGCGAACCCGGGTGCCATTGGCTGCTGGGGAGCAATTCAGTTCAAAATGGGAATTTCGCCAGTTAATAGAGGAGGAATGGATCGATTACGCCCGCACGGATTTGTGTATTGTTGGCGGCTTTACCGAAGCGCTAAAAATTTCCGGCTGGTGCGAGACTCATTATATCAAGATGGCGGTTCATAATCCCTTGGGACCGGTATCCTCCGCCGCTTGTTTACAATTCAACATGGCAGTATCCAACTTCGGCGTCCAAGAACAACCTCAAAAACCTGGAACTTCATTAACGGATATTATCCCAGTTCAACCTTTGTGGGAAGATGGTTACTTAAAACCGACAGATCTTCCTGGTTTGGGTATTGTGTTTGACCGTCAAGCAGCCAAAAAATATCCTTATCAGCCATTTACACGTCCATTCCTGAGCCGACTGGATGGTTCATTTACCAACTGGTAATTGATTGGGTGTTGTCAAGTGTTTTTATTAATGGATGCTGCGAACAGATCTACTTGCAAATACCAGCCCAATATACCTGTTCTATTATCTTGTAATTCTTTGACAGTCGTTTTATCGGCAGGTATACTTCCTACTTATTATAAAAAAATACACGATTTGAGGGATTTCTATGAAATATGTGGAGCTTGGAAATACAGGAGAAATGGTCTCGGAATTTTGCCTGGGAACAATGATGTTTGGGGATCGTTGTGATGAAGGAGAAGCCTCCAGGATAATGGATGCTGCCATTGCGCATGGAATCAATTATATTGATACGGCTGCCATGTATGGAGGCGGAGGTGGAACCGAAGCTATTCTCGGTCGGATATTGGGGGATCGAAGAAAAAATTTGTTCTTAACCACGAAAGTAGTAAAAGGAATTGATGCGAAAAGCATCAAAGAAAGCATTGACGAAAGCCTGACTCGCTTGCGCACTGATTATGTTGACCAATATCTGATTCACTGGCCGGTGCAAGGCATGAAACCGCATGAAATTATGGAGGCACTTAATCAGGTGGTCAAAGCTGGGAAAACCAGGTATATCGGTGTTTGTAATTTCCCTGCATGGCTTTTTGCCCATTGTAATGCAATTGCTTTAGAAAACGGTTGGGCTAAATTGACCTGTAATCAGGTTGCATATAACCTGATCGAGCGTGGAATTGAGGTTGAAATTTTACCTCAGGCAATGGCGGAAAAAATTGTTATCACCACGTATCGCCCGGTAGCGACTGGACTATTAACCGGTAAATATCGCATGGGGCAGCCTATGCCGCCGAATTCCCGTGGATCTGCAGACTCACGCCTGATCACCTGGGTTTCGCAATATGGACCTGGTCTGGAACGCTTTATTCGTTACGCCGAAAAACGAGGAGTAGCACCAGGACACCTGGCAATTGCCTGGGTACGATATCATCCAGCGGTAACCTGTCCGATCGTCGGAGTGAGTTCCTTGGAGCAGTTGACAGATGCATTTGGCGCATTTGAATTTGATTTATCTCCTGAAGAATATGATGAAGTGAGCGCAATTTTTGATACTGAAGTCAAAGAAGAAGGGATGCAGCGTTTTGCGGGGTATAAATACAACTTTCCAAGGTTACGGCGCGATATCCACTTGCTTGGTTGAATTGGAGAAGATCAATGAAAAATCTAATTCGAGTTGGGTTAGTGGGCTGTGGAAAAGTGGGACATACCCATGCGCGCATCTATCAATCTTTGGACAATGTGCAACTGGCAGGTGTGTGTGATGTGTATTCTCCAGGTGTTACCCGCTTTAGCGAACAGTATCGGGCGCCAGGGTACACAGATGTGGAAGAGATGATCCGAAAAGAAAAGGTAGACGCGGTATCGATTTGCACACCTCATCCGACCCATTCTGAACTGGTCGTTCGCGCAGCGCAAGCAGGTGCTCATGTGCTGGTTGAAAAACCACTTGCCCCAGACCTTGCGGGTTGTGATCGCGCAATTAAAGCCTGCCAGGCGGCAAATGTAAAGTTGGGTGTGATCAGCCAGCGCAGAGTTTATCGCCCCGTTGTGAGAATGCGAGAAGCCATTCAAGCCGGGAAAATTGGGAAACCAATTCTGGCAACGATGGTTGTAATGGGCTGGCGGGACGAAACTTATTACAAAATGGATGCCTGGCGTGGAAAATGGGACAGCGAAGGTGGGGGGGTGATGGTTAATCAGACTGTTCATCAGATTGATTTATTCCAATGGTTGATGGGTCCGATTGATGAGCTGTTTGGATATTGGGACAACCTGAATCACCCTTATATTGAAGTGGAAGATACCGCCCTTGCTGTGGTTAAGTTTAAAAGCGGTGCTTTGGGACAATTATTGGTCAGCAATTCACAAAAACCGGGTTTCTATGGCAAGATTCATGTGCATGGTTCAAATGGTGCATCGGTAGGAGCGCAAACGGAGGGTGGTTCACCATTTGTTGCTGGAGTTACAGCAAGAGTGGAAACACCCTATAATGATATTTGGACAATACCTGGAGAAGAGCACCTGGTGAATACCTGGAGAGATGAAGATGAACAGTTCTTTGCCTCTCATGACGTGATGAGTTACCACCACCAGCTTCAAATTGAGGATTTTCTTCAATCGATTCGACAAAATAGAGACCCATTGGTTACAGGTGTAGAAGGTAGAAAAGCTGTGGAAATATTTACAGCCATCTATCGCACTAATCGATTTGGAAGACCGATAAAATTTCCTTTGGAGCCTGAAGTTGAATTTAATGATTATGATGGACGAACGAGCTATGTGCCTTTCAGCCGTCGGGAATAAAGTTGGGCGAGGATTCTAAGAATGAAAGCTCTCGTATTAACAGATTACAATCAATTCGTTTTTCAGGATTTCCCTACTCCAACACCTGGTGTTGACGAGGTATTGGTTCGCGTAAAAACCTGCGGTATTTGTGGCAGTGATGTTCATGGGATGGATGGCAGCTCTGGAAGGCGGATTCCACCGATCATCATGGGGCACGAAGCTGCTGGAGTTATCGAAGCTGTTGGAAATCAAGTGGAAGATTGGCGGGTTGGTGACCATGTAACATTTGATTCAACAATTTATTGTGGAAAGTGTACTTTTTGTCTGAAGGGTTTACAAAATCTATGTGAAAATCGACGGGTATTGGGTGTGTCTACACCCGATTTTCGGCAACATGGGGCATTTGCAGAATTTGTGGTTGTTCCGGCGAGGATTTTGTATCGAATTCCGGATGAGGTATCTTTTGTGCGGGCTGCGATGGTGGAAGCAGTCTCAATTGCTTTTCATGGCGTAGGTCAGACACCCGTGAAAATTAACGACACGGCGGTCGTCATGGGGACTGGAATGATTGGTTTATTAGTCGTACAGACATTACGCCTGGCTGGCTGTGGAAAAATTATCGCAGTAGATATTGACTCTAATAAATTGAAAAAGGCGGTTGAATATGGGGCTGATATTGGTTTACGATCAGACCAGGGAGATGTGATCGAGGAGATCAGACGCTTAACTGGTGGAATTGGAGCGGATCTGGCTTATGAGGTGGTTGGAATTCCGCCTACTTTTCGGCTTGCGCTCCAGGCGGTGCGAAAAGGAGGGTCAGTAGGTTTGATCGGTAATTTATCTCCAAAGGTCGAAATGCCCTTACAGGCAGTGGTAACCCGCCAGATTACCTTATATGGGTCTTGTGCAAGCAACGGCGAGTACCCCGCCTGTCTAGATATGTTAGCAAGGGAAAAGATCAGGGTGGATGATATGATCAGTGCAGTAGCGCCATTATGGGAAGGAAAGGAATGGTTCGACCGGTTATATGCGAAAGAACCGGGCTTGATGAAAGTAATCTTGTCTCCAGAGGGGAAAGTGGAATGAAAATTACCCGTCTTGAGACGATGTATGTAAAACCACGCTGGGTATTCTTAAAAATTCAGACAGATGAGGGGATAGTCGGCTGGGGCGAGCCAGTGGTGGAAGGGCGATCACAGACCGTTGCTACTGCTATTCAAGAAATAGGCAGGTATTTGATTGGGCAGGATCCAACCCGTATTGAGCACCACTGGCAAGCAATTTATCGAGGGCAGTTTTATCGAGGGGGACCGGTGCTATGCAGCGCTCTATCAGGGATCGAGCAAGCCTTATGGGATATTACTGGAAAATATTATGGACTGCCGGTTTATAAATTGTTAGGAGGGGCGACCCGTGACAAGATCTATGTGTATGGCTGGCTGCATGGCAGCACTCAAGAAGAATATGTTGAGAGTGCAAAGGCAAGTGTTCGGGCAGGGTTTACTGCCCTTAAGACAGGAATTTTTGACGCAGTTCAAATTGTTGATAAGCCCGCCGTTGTTGACCGGGGAGTAGAGCGATTTGCAGCCTTGAGAGAGGCAGTAGGTCGCTCTATTAACATTGGCATCGACTTTCATGGAAGAGTAAGCCCTGCCATGGCGATTAGAGCCGCTCGAGCGTTGGAACCTTACGCACCAATGTTTATCGAAGAACCTGTTCTGCCGGAAAACGTAGATGCCCTGGTTACAGTTGCCCGTGCGACTAGCATTCCAATTGCAACAGGTGAGCGTTTATTCACCAAATGGGGTTTCCGAGAAGTTCTAGAAAAACAGGCTGCGGTAATTCTTCAACCCGATCTGTCTCATGCAGGCGGCATCCTGGAAGTGAAGAAAATTGCAGCGATGGCAGAATGTTATTATGCAGCCATAGCGCCTCATTGTCCTTTAGGGCCAATTGCTCTGGCTTCCTGTATCCAATTGGATGCGTGTATTCCAAATTTTTTAGTGCAGGAGCATGTTACAACAGGTGAAGGGTATCTACAAGAGCCCATGAAGATAACCGATGGATACATCGAGATTCCGGAACGTCCGGGTTTAGGGATCGAAATCGATGAAGTCGCCATCCAGGAAAAACTGTATGATGGTTCTTGGGAGACCCCGCGCCTTTGGCATCCAGACGGTTCAGTTGCAGATTGGTAGATCAATATGACATTAAGGATTTGTGTTGTCGGATGTGGCAATATTGCCCAACAATATCATGGTCCTTCCCTGCAGAAATATGTATCTATGAGACCCGATGTAGAATTAAGCGCCTGTTGCGACTTGGATGTGGCAAAAGCCAGGACATTTCAGGAGAAATATGGGGTTTTAAGGTTATATTCTGACATCGATGAAATGTTGGACCGTGAGACGCCAGATGGAGTGTTCCTCTTTCTTCGAGAGCATTTGCTTTGTCCGATGGGCATCAAAGTATTATTGCGTGGTATTCCACTGTTTCTTGAAAAACCACCCGGTCAGAATACCCAGGAATTGGATCGGTTGATCGAAGCTGCCGGGCACAGGAATACGCCAGTTCAGGTTGGTTTTAATCGTCGTTATATGCCGATAATAAACTACTTAAAACAAAAATTAGATGGGTTTCCTGCTGGAATGATCCAACATATTCAATATGATTTTGTGCGTTTTGGGCGATATGATAAGGATTTTTCCTGGACGGCGATTCATGGAATTGATACCGTCCGATATTTGGCTGGCTGTGATTATAAACTGGTTCGGTTCAGTTACAGGCTATTTCCTGAATTAGGTCCGACGATTGCCAATGTATACATGGATTGCGAATTGGGGAATGGCGCGACCGCGCACCTCAATTTTTCTCCCGTAGCGGGTGTAACCGTAGAGAGAATAGCTATTCACCTTCTTGATCATACTTTCTTCTTGAAACTCCCGGTTTGGAATGCGTATGATTTTCCCGGTGAATTAGAGCATATTCAGCATGGAAAATTGATCGAAAAGATACGGGGGTGCGATATCTCTCCTCGAGGGGAAAGTTTCGTTCTACAGGGATTTTATGATGAGGATGCGGATTTTTTAGATCGTATTCAAAATGGTATTGACCCCGTGGTTACTTTGAGGAACGCACACCAATCATTGGAAATAGCAGATGCTATTCGTTTAAGGCAGATCACTTATCATATTGAGCAACAATCGCCTGTTCCGTAATTCATCAAGAGCAGAGCCAAGAAAGGTAATCCCATGCATATATTAATCTTTACTTCCAGTCCAAATAAGGATGGTTTGACTTTTTCCTGCGCACAGGCATTGAGAGATGGTATCTTAGAAGGCGGGGGAACATGCGAAATAGTTTGTCTGAATGATAGAAAGGTGGGAAATTGCCAGGCATGTGATCGGGGTTGGGGGACATGCCTTACTGAGCATGTCTGCCAGATACTTGATGATTTCCAAAGCATTCATAATCAGGTAATCATGGCAGATGGCTATGCCTTTGTGACACCGGTATATTGGGGTGATATGAGTGAATCCGCAAAAGCTTTCACAGACCGGTTGCGCCGCTGTGAGGCAACATTGCGGAGAGAAAGCCGCATGGTGGATAAACCGGTAGTTGTGGTTGCAGCCGCAGGGGGGAGCGGAAATGGCACAATCTCATGCCTGCAAAATTTTGAACGGTGGGTTCAGCATGTTCAGGCGAGGATATATGAGATGGTTCCTGTAAACCGTTGGTCTAAAGAAACAAGGCTGGCAGGTTTGCTTATGACTGGAAAACGCCTGGCTATTGAAAAGAAACAATTCTGGGAATAATCAGATTGCTCATTCGGTTAAGTTAATCACCCAGGCAAGTGCCAACTCGACGAGCGCTCTCAATCCAATCATGATCAAGGGGTACGACTTTTCGTTTGCCAACCACTTTTTCTAATGAAACAGCTTCAACTGAATTACCTTTGGCTGCCACCATTACCCCATAGACCCCTTCTTTAATAAATTTAGCGGCTGCTGTGCCTAAGCGAGTAGCCAACAGTCGATCTGCCGCTGAAGGCGCTCCACCACGTTGAATGTAACCTAATATTGTAACCCTTGACTCCAAACCAGTAAGCTGTTCAAGCGTGGTTGCAAGGCGCATTGAACGTCCAGATTGTCTCTGTTGAAGTTCAAGCACTCTCGTTTTTGCAGCCAATTGTTCCTTATCTGTTTTTGCCTGCTCCTGCGCTAATAGAGCTTCCTGTAAAGCGGCATGGTCCTCTTTTGAGATGGCACCTTCAGAAACGGCTACGATACTGAAACGTTTCCCAAGGCGGCTTCGGCGGAGAATTGCGTCGGCGATAATTTGAGTATCATAGGGGATTTCAGGGATCAGGATAACATCTGCGCCGCCCGCGATTCCAGCGCCAAGCGGCAGCCAGCCTGCGTTATGCCCCATTATTTCTACAACGATAATCCGGTGATGACTGTGAGCAGTGCTGTGCAAGCGGTCGATCGCTTCAGTGGCAATTCCCAGAGCCGTGTCAAATCCAAAGGTGGCATCTGTTTTGGGGATGTCGTTGTCAATTGTTTTCGGGAGGGTGATGATGTTAATGCCTTTTTTCATCAAATGATAAGCACTTTTTTGTGTGCCACCACCTCCCATACAAACCAGGACATCGAGATGATGTTTGTGATAATTTTCTACCATCGCGTCTGTCATATCAATGAGTTGTCCTCCAACAGGCATGGCGCGTGGTTTATCACGGCTTGTTCCAAGGATCGTGCCTCCGATAGTTAATATTCCTGAAAGGGTAGATGGTTCAATGCGTAATGTGCGGTCTTGCATTAATCCCCGAAATCCATCATAAAACCCAACGACTTGCATGTCAAAAGACTCGAGTGCAGCTTTACCGATTCCTCGTAAAGCTGCATTTAGTCCAGGAGTGTCTCCTCCTGCAGTTAATATGCCGATATATTTTGTCATACTCGTTCCTCTTTTTGGGGCTTATCTACCAATTTTACCCGGATGTCCAGTCCAACTGCTCCAGAACCGGGCGTTAACACGCGCAGAGGGTTTATTTCAAATTCATTGATTTCAGGGTGATTTGTTGCCAGGTCTCCCAGTCGGATTAATATGCTCCTGACAGCTTCCTGATCCGCTGCCGGAATGTTTCGGAAACCGCTTAATTTTTTTCCTGCCCAGGTTGATTGAAGTAGTCGGTCCAGGTCTGCCTGGGTTAACGGCGCTAAGGAAAATGCGACATCTTTTAATCCTTCAACCTCTATTCCACCCGATCCAAACATCACCAAAGGACCAAATTGCGGATCACGAATTACACCAACAATGACATCTTGACCGGGAGGTATCATTTTCTGGATTTGGACCCCTTCGATATTCGCTGTCGGAATTTTGGTCGATACGTTCTCTATTATTCTCTGATAAGCTTCTTTGACCTGGTAGGTATCTTGAATATCGAGGATTACTCCACCCACATCTGATTTATGCGGAATATCGGGTGATAAGATTTTTAAAGCAATTGGGAATCCGCAATGAATAGCGATATCGACAGCCTGGTCACTAGATTTTGCCATTTTTGCGGAGGCAGTGGGGATGCCGTAACAATTTGCCAGATCAACGGCTTGATCAACCGGTAGAAACATACCAGGAAAGCTGGAAGACAGAATTGACCTTGCTTTGATTGCGTCATGACCTGGTTCAGATAAAAACGGCAGATTAATTTCGTCGAGTATTTTTCTCCGTTGGTTCAGCGCACAAAAGGCTGAAGCAGCCTCCTCGGGGAAGCGAAATTCTGGTATATGAGCTGCCCGTAAATGTTGAACGGCTTCTTGTATCAGGGTATCTCCCATTAAGACAACAATTACAGGTTTCTGATAGGTCTGGATCACGGGTATGATGGCTTTGGCTACCTGTCCTGTGCTGTGCATGGGTGGTGGTGGTGTGATAACCATAACCCCATCTACACCTGGGTCTGAGAGCAAAATTTGTAGTGATCGGGCGTATTGTTCGGGGGTGGCAGAGGCAAGCATATCAACAGGATTAATAAAACTACCAGCAAGTGGCAAAAAGGTTTTTAGTTCATCTATTGTCCTGTTTTCCAGTATTGCAAGTTGCAACCCATTCCCTTCAAGTGCATCAGAGGCAGTTACTCCGGGACCGCCAGCATTGGTTAAAACGGCGATTCTTTTTCCAGGAAGCGCAGGCGACCATGCGAGTGTACGCGCCCATTGGAACATTTCTACAGTAGTCTCCGCTCGTATCACGCCGGCACGACGAAAAGCTGCCTGAAGCGCTTGTTCACTACCAGCCATAGCACCGGTGTGAGAGGCTGCTGCTCGCCTGCCGCTTTCAAAACGTCCTACCTTCAGGGCTATTATAGGTTTTTGTCGAGAGGCTTTTTTGGCAACTTCAATGAATCTCAATCCGTCGCGATTACTCTCAAGGTAGAGGGTGATCACTTTGGTTTTGTTATCTTCAGCAACTGGCAATAATGTGTCTGTTTCGGTTACATCCGTTTGATTACCCAGGCTGAGCAAATGAGAAACACCCATTCCTTGTCCTCGCATCCAGTCAACAATTGCTGCGATGATGGCACCGGAATGGGAAATAAAAGCGATATCTCCTGAGGGAGGTGGAGGGGGTTGCAAGAATGTTGTATCCGCTGGAAGGTGAGCATGAACCAACCCAACACAATTGGGTCCAATCAGCCGTATCGAGTATTTTCGAGCAATTTCGAGGCAATGTTCTTCAAGGGCAGCGCCATCAGAACCGGTTTCCCTGAATCCACCTGTCAGGATGACTGCGGCTTTAATTCCACGTTTTCCACAAGCATCCAGTGTATCTGGAACAGCAGGAGGCGGAGCAAAAACCAGGGCTAAATCAACCGGGTCTGGAATTTGGGATATATCAGGATATATCGGGTGGTCGAAAAGGGTTCCACCGCGTGGATTGACAAAATGGACCGCGCCAGGGTAACCACTCATTATTAAATTCCGCGCTAATCCGTATCCCAGTTTGGTTGGATCACGTGAGACGCCAATTACAACGATTCCTTGTGGGTAAAAAAAAGGATATAGAGGATTGTTGGGTTCCATAATTTTATTATAGCAGTGTTGGTATGAGGGGGGTAAAAAAATATATGAGAGGGACTCGACTATTTCAGGCGGGTTCATGTCAAATTACCCTGTTTCAGCACCCTTGTGATGTCTACTTTTGCCATGGTAGCGATATAATTCCGACTAGATTGAACATTGAGTGCCAATTTGAATCAAAAAGCCGCAACATATGTTGGTTTGCCTGACTTTGCAGTGTAATAAATACTTCATCAAGCAATACATTTTCACTACTCTGAACTGAAGTAAAAATACATTTTAGGGAGATATGAATATGGTCAGCCAGCGACAAAGAATTTTGGATGTTTTCAGAGGGAAAAAACCAGAAACTTTACCATTCGCATCTCGTTTGGATTTTTGGTTAAGGCATCATCAACGGCGCGGCTCATTGCCAGATGAGTATCAGGGTATGGATGTTCTGGAGTTATCCCGTACGATTGGTATCGGGAGAGAGGATTATGTGCCTGTAATTGCAGGCAAATATCACCACCTCGAAATTCGAGCTTTTTTTGAAAATGAATCCCTTTGTTCGATGCAAGATCCGGTGCTTGTCTCGTTTCCTAATATCTGGGAAATCGTTCCAAAGGATCGAGCTGGAACAACCTGTATTGAATTCATAACACCGGTGGGATCGATCACTTCGGTTTTAGGGATGTTGCAAGAGGCAATTGAGGCAGGCGCAAGTTCACCAATTATTCGGAAACATGCGGTTCAGAATGAGGCGGATTATCGAGTGTGTGAATATATTCTAGAGCATGTCGAATGGATCGACCTTTTTGACTCGTATAAAGAGGTGGATCAAAAGATCGGTGAGGATGGATATCCAATCCCGATGTTGGGAAGGATTCCATTTCAATCTTGCTTGATTGATATTTTGGGAGAAGAAACATTGTTTTACGCAATCAATGATTCACCCAATCTGGTGTGTCGATTGATCGATGTGCTGGACGAAGGTGTCATGAGGAAAATCGAATTGTTGAAATCTCTTCCTGTGCCTTTTGTGGAATTTGGTGATAATTTAGATGGTTGGATGACAAATCCACGCTTGTTTAAAAAATTTGCACTCCCGTACTATCAGAAATATTCAGACCTTCTCCATAACCAGGAGAAAAAAATGGGCAGTCATACAGATGGAGATTTGAAATCGTTATTGTACTTGCTTCCAGAGTCTGGAATTGATTTCTGCGAGTCATTTACTCCTGCGCCGATGACTCAATTGTCATTTGATGAAGCCTGGATGACATGGAAAGGGAAGCCCAAGATGTGGGGAGGATTACCTTCGATGATGCTGGAAGATCGTACATCAGAAGATGAGTTCAAGGAGTTTGTGCGAAAATTAGTTGACTATGGGCAGGAAATCCCCTATATTCTTGGGGTGTGTGACGCCGTAATGGGCGATAATTTGATGGAAAGAGTACGCTATATTGTTGAGTATCTTAGACTAAAATCATCTCCGGAAAGGAATTTATCATGATTCAACGATTGGTTTGTTTTAAGTTTATAGCTGGTGTTACTGCGGACCAGGTAAAACAACACATGGACGATTTTTCTCAGTTGAAGCAAGAGATTTCAAGTATCCTGGAATATAGAGGGGGAGAGATATTTTCTGATCCGGGAAAAAATCCAGCAGAATATGATAGCCTGCATTATCTACTTTTTCAGACCAAAACGGATATGGAAGGCTATATTCCCCATCCAGCCCATCAAAAATTTATCCAAAAAAACAAAGCAATATGGGAAAAGGTATTGGTTCTTAATTCCGAATTTTGATATTTTTCTTACGGCTGATTGAGTAACCTGACTTCTTAATAAAGGAAGTAGAAAGGTAATAGGGGGTTTTGTATAAGGCTGGTTTGAAAAATTCAGATAATATTAATCCTAATAGGCTAAAATGTAGATATTCGATTATCATTTGAAACCTGGAGGAGTTATATGCCCGTATATCATCCTTTAAAAATTGCTTCATCTGAAATAACATCAGAAGATACTTACATCAACAGAAGGAAATTTATGACGGCTGCTGGAGTGAGTGCGCTTGGAGCGGTTTTGGCTGCTTGTGTGCCACAGTCAAAACCCGAAAAAGTGTCGATACCGACAGATTTGAAAGTAGGCAGGTCGACGGATGAATTAAATGACCCATTAACGCCATTTGATGTTGTGACAAGTTACAACAATTTTTATGAATTTACGACGGATAAAGAGGGAGTGGCTCGCCTGTCGAAGAATTTTAAGCCTCTTCCCTGGTCGATAAGGGTGGATGGATTAGCTCACAAGCCAAAAACCTTTAGTATTGAAGATATTATGAAATTATTCACGACCGAAGAACGAATCTATCGAATGAGGTGTGTTGAGGGTTGGTCGATGGTCATCCCCTGGAACGGCTTTACCCTCGCTCAGCTTCTTAAGAAAGTGGAGCCAATGGGTAGCGCCAAATTTGTCCGGTTTGAGACGGTGATGCGACCTGAAGAAATGCCAGGGCAAAAGCGAGGTGGTTTTCCTTTTCCATATCAGGAAGGATTAACAATCGAAGAAGCGATGCATGAATTAACAATCCTGTCAACCGGACTTTATGGCAAGGAATTGTTGAACCAGAATGGAGCTCCTCTCCGCCTGGTAGTACCCTGGAAATATGGGTTCAAAAGCATCAAGTCGATTGTCAGAATTGAGTTGGTTGAAAAAGAACCAGAGACGTTATGGTCATCGGTTGCACCGCATGAATATGGATTCTATGCAAATGTGAATCCCAGGGTTCCTCATCCTCGTTGGTCGCAGGCGACTGAACGTCGAATAGGGACGTTAGAAAGGCGACCGACTTTGATGTTCAACGGGTATGAAGCAGAAGTTGGGCATCTCTATGCCGGAATGGATCTAAAAATGAATTATTAAAAAGGTTCATTCAATGTTGCCTTTTTCATTATCTCGACTCCAACTTATTGCCTATACAATAGCAACCATTCCTCTGGTTGTTCTGTTGATCGATTTTCTTACCGGGAACCTCACAGTAAACCCAATTCAGGAGGCTACAAAACGTACTGGTGATTTTGCGTTTATCCTTTTGATTTTAACTCTTGCCTGTACACCAATTTATTCGCTTACTGGATATCGTGGAGTGCAAAAAATCCGACGGGGTTTAGGGCTTTTTGCATTTGGTTATGCAATGCTTCACTTCTTTATTTATATTGGTATAGATTACTGGTTTGATTGGGAGCAGATTTTTAATTCGGTCTTGGAAAAACGTTACATACTTGTGGGATCAACCGCACTGATCATACTGACTCTGCTTGCTGTCACATCCTTTCGGTGGTGGATGGTGAAATTAGGAAAAAATTGGAAATTTCTCCACCGGCTTGTTTATCTCGCTGGTTTATTGGTGGTGCTGCATGTTGCATGGGCGGTGAAAGGGGATTTGTTTACCTTGCAAGGAGACATCTGGAAACCTTTTGTGGGGGGAATCATAGTAGTTCTTTTATTAATCCTGCGAATCCCCATTATTCGAAGAGGAATAAGTAAATTGAGGCAAAGGTATTCTCAACCATCTCAATCTAAGTCAAAGATGCCATCCATTCTATAAATGACTCCCCTGCAAAAAGGTAAGCAAGTCTAGTAGACTGTCAGACCTCAATCTTTGGGTAAAGACTTTTTAACTTTACTCGTGCGTCAGCAGTGGTGAACTGCCAGTGAACCTTAACAACTTCAGAGTTTCGTTGATCTTGCCAGGCTTTCACCTCCTGGATCATGATCTCCTTGTCTGGGATGCGGCGATCCAAACATTGGCGAACCAAGGCGCTCAATTCGATCTCGGCCATATTCAACCAACTCCCGTGTTTCGGGGTGTAATGAAACTCGAAACGCCCCACCAAGCGTCTGGCTTCCTCTAGTTCAAAGACTAAATAATAAGCCGCCGGAGTATGCGTGTTGAGATTATCCATCACAACCACAATCTTCTCCGCTTGTGGGTAGAGTTCATCCGATACTTTTTTCATCACACGCGCCCATTCTTCCCTGCGGCGTTGGTCGGTGATCTCGATGTACCGCTTTCCAACCAACGGTTCAAATACCATGAACACATCCGCTACGCCGCCTCGTTTGTATTCGTAATCCTGGCGAGCGGGCTTCCCTGGCGTAACGGGTAAGGGCTCTCGCGTCTCGCTCAAAAGCTGTTTGGGCATCTCATCCATACACAGCAGCGGTCGTTTGTCATCCAATGGGCGCTTGTAGACTTCCAACACATCTTCCATGTTGCAGACAAAAGCCGCATCCGCTTTCGGTGCGATGCACCATTGCTCTCTCAGCCAAGGCTGAGTTCGTTTTTTTGAGAATGGTGCGGATCGTTTCATGGGAAATGTTGTCCACATGTCCCAACCGAATGAACCGGTCTTTCAGCAGGCGCAAACTCCAAACCTTTCTGCCTTCCGGCGGTTCACTGCAAGCCAGGGCGACCAAATGTGCTTCCTCCTCGCCGTCCAAAGCGTGGGCGTATTCTCGTTCCGGTTTCTTTCGGCATAAGGTGGCTGCCATTCCCTTTTCGACGAAACTCTTGCGAATATTCAAGACCGTCACCGGTGTGACGTTGAATGCAGCACAGATTTGTTCATATTTCCAAGCTGACCTTTCACCCTTGCTGTCAGATTTGAGTAAGATCTGCGCTCGCTTCACCATCCGGGCTGGCACGATCCCAGAGGAGGTTAGTTTTTCAAGGTGCTGTCGTTCTTCATCGCTCAATTCAATCACGTATTTCTGGTACATGGCTCTTTCGCTCGTATGTGGGTTGCTTTTTTGGGAGCAAGATTCGAGCCACTTATCGTTTTTAGACTGGACAGTCTACTAGTTTATGGTTTAATCTTTTAAAAAAGTGATGGTTGCTGAGGATCAGGTTTGATCTTTGCGGATTGCTCCTCCAACCATGTTTTTAATTTTAGGGGATGCTCAGGGAATGGATGTGGAAACGGCAAAGCCCCTTTTTGAATGAGTAATTTGTTTCCTTCTGGCATGTTGGGATGGTCTAAAACGAAAATTGGAAGCCACTTCGATTTAAGGGCTTCGGTCGCGCCGGCCCAAGTACCGCCCTTTTCTATATCACTTGCCACCACAATAGCATAATCAGCAAGAGTGTATATCAGTTTATTTCTACCCATTGCTGTTCCTACAGAAAAAGGGGCACTTGGAGAATATGGAGTTACAAGGCATAAATCACCACGACTAATGGCTGCACGATTTTCCGGATTCCGAATAGATTTTTCTAAACTATCAGCGAGTATTCCAACAGCTGTTCCTCTCGAAGTTAATGCAGCATTCATGCTAATGGTGTCGACGCCTTTTGCACCACCTGAATATAGAATTAATCCCGATAAACCACACGAATTACCTACAAATTCAGCACAAGCCTTACCAGCTTCATCAAGATGGCGTGACCCAACTACTGCAATACCTGGCTGGCCTAAAAGAGCTTTTTCACCTGCATAGAATAGAACAGCAGGCGCGGTTTCCTTGAGTCGCTGGCGATATCGCACTGGATATTCTTGATCAGCTCTTGTTAACACATGAATACCAAGCGATTCTAATCGTTCTAGTTCAATTGCTAATGATCCACTTCGTTGGAGTAGGTGATAATAACGTTCCGCTTCTATTAGGTTAATTCCCAGTTGACTTTGGATTTCTTTTGGAGCTACTCCAATTAAATCACCTGGGCGCATGGAAATAGATTGTAATTTTTTCGCTAAAGGGTTCCATTCTTTTAGAGTTAACGATGAATATTCAGAATTCGATAAAAGCCCGATATGAGAGCACAATAATAAAATTGCTTGAGAATCAGGAGAAATGATCATCCGTTTGTATTCCTTCCAGTTGCCTGCGCCAGAGTAAATGGATAAACTGGGCCACTCCCATTTATCTTTAAAAAATAACCAGCCATGGTTAATGTCCATCCAGAATCTATAATATCGTCTATCAGTAAAACCGCACCGGGTGGAATTTGAGGATCAATGCTTATTGTACCAATCACATTCCGCGCTTGCATGGTACTGTTTTGCATGGATTTTTGTTCTGGAGCTTCACTCGTTCGTCGAAAAACTGGGTGAAAAGGAATACCTAACGATTGAGCCAAACGGGCTGCAAAATCTGGAACAAGATTCGGATGCCGAGAAGAAGGGATTGATGTAACCCAGGCGGGGAAAGGCTCAGGCATCCATAAATCTTGAATTAAATGAGAGGCTGCATTAACCAATTCATCAGAAAAATGACCTTCCCGATACTTTCCTGTCTGAACGATTTTTCCCCATCCGGCATCGCCATAGTAGCACAATGAACGACCTGGAGCATTTTGCAATTCAAGAGAAATATTGCGTTTTTGATCTGGGAATAGACCAACCGGCCATTGCTTGCGTGGTTGGATGAGAACTTGTGTCCCTTTTAGATAATTTTCTGCTTCGATCACAAGTTCATGCGGTACGGAAGCAGAAAAACCTTTTCCTTGACAGTTTGCACATCGACCACAAGGAACAGGGTTTGGGTCATCCAATGCTTCTAACAAAAATTTCATCAAGCAGTCAGGATGATCCACATAAGCTTGCATTTGAGCTAATTCAGATCTGCGCAAGTCAAGGACTCGATTAATTCGGTCTGTTTCTGGAACCCATGGATTAGGCGTGCGAAAATAATGTACCTTTTTATCAAAGGTCTGGCCGACTGCACCATCAACTTCTAATAACTTGAGTGCTTTCTCCGCCATTGATTTTGAAGTGTTAACCCTGGCTAATATTTCATACAATGACAATCCTTCGCTTTTTTCAAGCTCTTTGAGGATGTCTAGAAATACTTGTGTACTTGGGAAGGCTGACTCAATAAAATAATTTTGGATTTCATCATCTTCAGCGCCACTAAGCAAGACGCCATACGATTTTTCAACCGCCCGCCCAGCACGGCCGACCTGCTGATAGTAAGCCACAACTGAACCAGGACGTTGAAAATGGATAACAAAGTCGATATCTGGTTTGTCAAAGCCCATTCCCAATGCTACAGTAGCGACCAGTATCTTTATTTCATTGTTGAGAAATGCCTGTTCTAATGCCGGCCGATCCATATTGCCATCATCACCAGCATGATACGCCTCAGCTGAAAAGTCTTTCTGTTTTAACCATCCAGTTACCCGTTCTGTATCCGCAACAGTCAGACAATAAATAATCCCACTCCCCTTGAATTTCGGTAAATTCTCCGCTAACCAAGCCAATCTTTCACTTTGATTCGATAGTCGAATATTCTGCAGACGCAGAGATTCACGAGCTAGCGGCCCACGATGAACAGTAAGCCCAGGACCCAATTGAGTCTGAACATCTGCTACAACTCGGTCGTTGGCGGTGGCGGTTGTTCCGAGTACGGGGATGCCTTTTGGGAGCATCTGAACAATTTGCACAATTCGGCGATAATCCGGACGAAAATCATGTCCCCAATCGGAGATACAATGTGCTTCATCCACTAAAAAAAGACCGATTCGCCCAGAAATTTGTGGAAGGACTTCTTTGAGGAAATGCTGATTATTTAACCGTTCTGGGGAAATGAGCATTAAATCACATTCATCCTTTGTTAAAGCTTCTTTAATAGTTGCCCATTCCTCTTTGTTCGCACTGTTTATCGAGAATGCGCGAATGCCAATCCTTCCAGCCATTTCAATTTGATTGCGCATAAGCGACAATAATGGACTGATTAGGATTGTGGGACCAGAACCTTGCTCGCGTAATAATTTAGTCGCTAGAAAGTAAACCAGACTCTTTCCCCATCCAGTGCGTTGTACAACAAGCGCACGTTGCTTTTTAATCGCAACTGCTTCGATAGCTTCCCACTGACCAGGGCGGAAGTCTTTATCGTTTCCGATCATTTGGCGAAGAAGTTGGAGTGTGTGATCCTGGATGTTCTTCATGGTTGATCCTCTTTCGATGGCTTCTTATTGTTGTGAGTAAGTTTTGCTTTCTCTCATGCGGTTTTTCTACCCAAAAGTACCAACTATTTAATTTCCTGCCTCTTCCTCTACATGAGCGATATACGGGTGAAAATTTACTGGTAGGATTTACCTCAAATCATCAGCATATGCCCGTTAGTCTCAAACTGCTCGATCTTTTCTTTATAGTCCAGCATCATTACACGCACCCTATTCCAAAACGCTTTACCATAGTTCTTCTCATGAATATGTACCAGTTCATGAATAATAACATAATCAATGACGGCACCAGCGACAATGACCAGACGCCAAGCGAAACTTACCATTGCATTAATATGATGGTTTAGTGGATTTTCTCGTCGTAAGACTCATATGTTCCAGGACACTAGAGGGTACGACTGGGAAGAAAGAAGTTTTCCCGTGATCGCGGCAACCCGCCTGGCTTTCACCCTGGTCGCCTACAATGTGTCCCAAATCGCCAAGTCCAAGGTGGCGGAGCAGCTAAAAGCATGCTGCATTCGCAAATTGCGCCAGAAATTGAACCGCAAATTCGGCACTCGTAGTTCTCCGGTGATTGTCTTTGCTGCCGACGCTTTCACCATCCTGCCGCTGGAAGAACTGGTGATCCTACTCGGAGGCCAGCCTCCCAAGTTCTCCTTCTCCAAGACACGAGGAGTAACTTGATGCCCCCACTATCTCAAATTATCTGCCCTCGTTATAGACTCCTTTAGAATCTCATGGTAAAATTTTAACACGGTGGGGGTTCGTCTAATGGTAGGACAGCAGACTCTGGATCTGTATGTGGAGGTTCGAGTCCTTCACCCCCAGCTATAAATTCCCGTACTAAGCGGGAATTTTTTTATTGAAATTTTTCCTTCTTTGCAGCGCCGAAATCTCATCTATCACGAAATTTAATAAAAAAACCCCGAAACCGGGGTTTCTTGTTTTCATGAATTGATTGATGGAAAGAATTAAAATTTTTCTTCGTCTTCGTCATCTAGCCAAAGGTCATCATCATCTTCATCTTCTTCGTCTATTTCTTCCCATTCCTCCAATTCTTCTTCTTCCTCTTCCCACTCTTCTTCTCCTGAATCGGCAGTCGGGTTATAAGTCATGCATCCTGAATCTGGGTCGATTTCGACTTGGGCAGCACTGCAATATCCATCATCCAAGAAGACACAATCAGCATAATGGCATCGAATTCGGGGCATAAATTCCCTCCTGATAAAAATAAATTTCGATTAGTTCTTTGGGCGAAAAATGAACACACAATTATCGCCATTTCCACACTTGCGAATGTTAAATAGTAGCCTCTTATACCTGTAAATTGAAGATAAGTCAAGTAGCCGGATGCGATTTTACCCCAGTGAAGGAAAACAGTAAAGATATTTGCGAATGAATAAATACATTCTGTTTTTGCTCTTATCCTGGTTTTACCCGGTGGGCTTCTGTAACGTTGGGTAAATTTTCAATTTTTGATAAAACTCGGCTTAATTGAACGATATCGCCAATTTCCAAAACAAGATATATATATGCCAGGTGATGAACTACTTTTAAGTCCACATCAATAATATTGATTCCCTCGTCCTTTAATATGTTCGTTATATCACTCATTAATCCCTGTCGGTCGTATGCTTTAATTTCGATAGTGATGGGATAGGTGTCGGGCGGTTCACCCCAACTGACCTTAATAATCCTTTCTCGTTCATTTGAACGTAAAATATTTGGACAATCTTGCCGATGGATGGTTACCCCTCTTCCGCGAGTAATATAACCAATGATATCATCGCCAGGCGCTGGTTTACAACATTGTGCAAATGACGTAAGGATGCCCTTCAATCCAAGGACGGTAACTCCATTTCCCGATGGCTTGGTTTCAGGAACCGTTTTAGGGAGAATGGAAGTATCTGATTTTTCTTTGTCAACCTCTCCAAGTAAATTGACGATGCGGCTAAGGGAGATGTCTCCACAACCAATCGCTACGAACAGGTCTTCCACTTCTCTTAAGTCCAGGCTTTTGGTTAATATATCAAGGTCAATATCTAAACCCAGACGACGTAGCTCTTTTTCTAAAAGGAGTTTTCCCTGGACTAAATTTTGTTCACGATCTTGTTTCTTAAACCATTGTCGCACCTTTGATCGAGCTCGTTGAGTTTTTACCAAACCCAATGATGAATTAAGCCAGTCTCGACTCGGACCACCCTGTTTTGAGGTCAGTATTTCAACCTGATCGCCTGTTTTTAAGGTGTAGTCCAGCGTCACAAGTTTGTTATTTACTTTGGCTCCCCTACAGCGATGACCAATTTCAGTGTGGACATGGTAGGCGAAATCGATGGGGGTAGAACCAGCAGGCAGATCGATGATGTCTCCTTTTGGGGTAAAAACATAGACTCGATCTTGAAACACATCGGTTTTCATGCTGTCGACAAATTCTTGAGCATCGGTTACATCTTGACGCCATTCCATTAATTTTCGCAGCCAATTGATCCGTTGTTCATACGACTCGTCAATTTTTCCCCGTTCTTTGTACCTCCAGTGTGCGGCAATTCCGTATTCTGCATTTTGGTGCATTTCTGGGGTTCGGATTTGAACTTCCAGGGGTTTTCCATCATCATAGATGACTGCCGTATGAATTGATTGGTAGAAATTATCCTTGGGGGCAGCAATGTAGTCATCAAATTCGTGGGGAATTGGACGCCAATGCGTATGGATTAATCCCAAAGCGGAGTAACATGCTGGTATGTCGGGAACAATCAACCGGACTGCTCGCAGGTCTCTGACTGTTTCAAATGTCTTTCCCTTTTCCTGCATTTTTCGATATATTGAAAAGATATGCTTGGGGCGACCTGAAATTTCAGCTTTAATGTTTGCCTGATTCATAATATTTTCAAGCCGTTGGATAATCATTTGGATAGAACGCTCTCTTTCCAATCGGCTTTCAGCCAGTTGCTCGGCAATTTCTTTATATTTTGAAGGATTTACATAACGAAAAGATAAATCCTCCAACTCCCATTTGGTCTGCCAGATACCCAATCGATTAGCCAACGGTGCAAAAATATCTAATGTCTCTTGCGCTATTCTCCGTCGCTTTGTTTCTGGCATGTATCCAAGAGTCCTCATGTTATGAAGCCGATCAGCCAGCTTGATCAGAACTACCCGAATATCTTCCCCCATTGCAAGAAAGGTTTTTCGTAAGGTTTCAGACGTCAGGTCCCGCTTTTTTCGTGAAGTTGAAGGTGTTGCTTCCAAATACGTATTTTCTTTCTCCGAGGCTTCATTTAACTGATCACCTTCGTCAGGATGTTGATCTGCCCTTGAGACCTGGGGGAGATTGGTCAGTTTTGTTACTCCATCTACCAATTTGGCAATTTCATCCCCAAATTCTCTTCGGATATCATCCAGGCTGACATGAGTATCTTCCACTGTATCATGTAATAACCCGGCAACAATGATACTCGGAGGGACATTCATCTCTGCCAAAATGTTTGCAACGGCAACACAATGCGTGATATATGGTTCACCAGATGCCCTTTTTTGCCCAGAATGGGCAGTGGCAGCCATTTGATAAGCGCGTTGAATCATTTCTCGATCAGAGGGAGAAAATGAATCAGGCAGGGCTTCTAGTAACTTCTCTATTGACATACTTTTTTCTGAAATGCTCTAGCTAAACTTTTGATGCAAGCTCGAAGAATTAAGAAATCGTAATGCTTGCCAGTCAAAACCGGATTCTGAATTGGCTCGGTTATTTTATGAAACGTATGATATAACAAAGTAACAACTACCTATTTCCTCTAACTTATATTTCTTTGAAAATAATGATACTCCTTCTGGGGAGTTTATTTCAAGACAAATATTCAATTTTTCAATCGATTAATAAGCGTCAATAATTCTTCAGGTAAATAATCCTTGAGTGATTGTATATTAAGGTCTGCACCAAAGGTTGGCAGATATTTATTGATTTGATTTTCTATTCGAATACAAAATATACCAGCAGATTTTGCAGCCGCGACACCAACAGGCGAATCTTCAAAGGCGATAGTATCCTGAGGTTCGAGTTCTAATTTCTTAAGGATGCAATGGTATAAGGCTGGATTAGGTTTTGAAAGGTACACATCATCGAAAGTACATATCTGTGAGAATTTATTAATTAAATTTAAACGACTTAACTGGCTCAAGACAAAGTCTCTTTTTCCTCCTGAAGCAATAGCAAGTTGAATATTGTTTTCTTCCGCATATTGCATGTACGCATCTAAACCCGGTAATACTTGGAGCTGATTTAGTATCTCGTGGTATATCTGATGGTGATAGCTGATTATTCTATCCTCAGAGAAAAAATGACCAGTCTTCCTTTTTAGGCTTTCGATTGGATCAAAAGGGGAATCAAGGGTACCATAACAGGGGAGCCATTCGTGAATGTCAATTGATGCGCCTGATTCGAAAAAGACTCGGCGCCATGCTTCAAAATCAGCAAATTCCGAGTCAATAATCGTGCCATCGAAATCAAATATAAATGCCTTTATTTTCATGCGCAGCGTGAAATAACAAGGCGGAGCTTGAATTTCTCCGCCCTGTTTTTGAAGTATTCTTTAAAAGTTGAATTGGTATCCAGTTAATCCCAATCCATTCATCATGATTTTGATGTCCTTTTGAAGATTAGCGACCACCGGCACTCCTTCTTTGCGGATACGGATTTCATTCTCGTATTCTTTTTCGCCTGCGGTAAAAATCCTTTCGTAGCCGGGTTGTTTTCGAGAGGCTCTTAATTGACGCAAAATCTCTCCGGTAGTTTTCTTAAATTCATTTAACGGAACAAATGCTTCGATATTAATTGCCATAAAGAAATGTCCTAACCGATTAGGAACCTTTTCTCCATTGGGTCCAATTCCAGAGAGTCCCCATAAAAAGCTTCCAGTCTGGAGAGAAGCGCTTAGTATTTCAACGATTGTTGCCAAACCATACCCTTTATATCCAGCCATACTTTCTCCCTGTCCGCCAAGAGGTAGCAGCGCTGCTGTGTCTTTGGCAAATCCTGCCAATATCTCATTAGTATCCGTCAGGGGATTCCCTAACGGATCTTCAACCCAGCCAACAGGAGTTGGCTTTTCTAGTCTGGCTAACACCTCTAATTTTCCACGTTGAGTAATGGAGGTAGCAGCATCGAACAGGAAAGGACACTCTTCGTCAGTTGGGGCGCCAAATGCAATTGGATTTGTCCCCAACATAGGTTTTGTACCAAAGGTGGGGGCAATAGAAGGGCGGGCATTGGTAACGCTGAAACCGATCATACCTTCTTTAACCGCCATTAAAGGGTAATATCCCGCAATTCCATAATGAGCAGAATTTCGAACTGCCACTGAGCCCATGCCAAATTCTTTGGCTTTTTGAATTGCCAATTTCATGGCTTTATACCCAATGACCTGTCCCATTCCATCATGCCCGTCAACAACCGCGGTGGTGGGAGATTCGCGGACGATTTCAAAATTGGTAATAGGAAGCTGAATACCCTCTTTTATTCGGTCGTAATAGAGTTTTAAGCGTCCAATACCGTGAGACTCAATTCCACGTAAATCAGATGCAATGAGAATTTGGGCAGAGATTTTTGCGTCTTCTTCTGGCACTCCAAGCCTGGTGAAAACATCATACATAAAATTTTCCAATGTATCAGCCGGGATATATACTGTGTTCTGACTCATCTTTTACACTCCTTTGAGGATTAATCAGCGGGTAGGCGCTGTTGTTTCAAGTATGATTCGATGAATAGATCGATTTCTCCATCAAGGACTGATTGTGCATTTCCTTCTTCATAATTTGTTCGATGATCTTTTACCATTTGGTAGGGGTGTAAAACATACGACCGTATCTGGTTTCCCCACTCAGCCTTGATATATTCGCCTTTTAACTCAGCCAACTGTTTTTCTTGTTGCTCTCTGCGTATTTCAAGTAAGCGGGCGCGTAATACTCGCATGGCATTTTCTCGGTTTTGCATTTGAGACCGCTCGTTTTGGCAGGTTACAACGATGCCAGTTGGTAGATGAGTTAATCGAACAGCCGTTGCATTTTTTTGGACATTTTGTCCTCCAGCCCCTGATGAGCGAAAAATGTCAATTCTTAATTCATCGGGATTGATCTGGATTGTTGGATCATCTTCACTTACTTCCGGCAACACTTCAACCAAAGCAAAAGATGTGTGTCTGCGGTGATTGGCATCAAATGGAGAAAGTCGAACCAGCCGATGGACTCCCTTCTCGCTTTTTAGGTAGCCATAGGCATAATCTCCATTTACGGCAATCGTTACGCTTTTAATCCCGGCTTCTTCGCCTGGAGAGAAATCTAATATTTCTGTAGAAAATTTGTGTTTTTCGCAATACCGCAGGTACATTCTTTGAAGCATCTCAGCCCAATCTTGCGAATCAGTTCCACCTGTACCGGCATGAATAGATAATAAGGCGTTTCCTGAATCGTATTCTCCGGAAAGTAATAGGTCAAACTCTCTTTTAGAGATTTCTTTTTCTAGATTTGCGACTTCAATCTCAAGTTCCGGGCGGAGTGATTCGTCCTGTAATTCAACCAGTTCTTTTGCTTCATGAATTCGACTTGAAAAATTTTTCCAGCTATCGATTTCGTTTCGGAGCAATGACACTTTTCTCATCAAAGATTGAGCTTTTTGTGGGTCATTCCATAAATCTGCTTGTTCAGTTAATTTGGAGAGCTTTAAGTATTCTTCTTCTTTTCTTTCCAGGTCAAAGATGCTCCTGGAGATTTTGGTAGGTTTCAGCAATTGATGTAAGGCGTGAAAGTAGATCTTCCATAAAAAATTAATTACTCCTGATTCTTACTGATGATGTTGTTTACGAATTCTTCACGATCAAAAGGTGTCAGATCGTCTGGTTTTTCGCCAAGACCTGCAAAAAGGATAGGTAATCCAAGTTCTTTCTTAATGGCAAACGCCATGCCACCTTTTGCTGAGGAATCCAATTTTGCAAGGATAACGCCGTTAATTTTGACAGCCTCCTGAAATGCTTTGGCTTGTGAAAGAGCATTTTGACCAGTTGTTGCATCCAGTACCAACCAGGTGGCGTGGGGAGCTCCTGGAAGAGATTTGCCAACTACCCGATTTACTTTTTTGAGCTCCTCCATCAGATTATACCGGGTGTGCAGGCGACCGGCAGTATCGATGATCACGATATCACTTTTACGATTTTCGGCAGATTGAATGGCATCATAAGCGACTGCGCCAGGGTCGCCTCCCATTTGTCCAGCAATGACTGGGATATTCAATCGCTCTCCCCATACTTGAAGTTGATCGATAGCAGCCGCTCTGTATGTGTCAGCGGCGACTAAAAGGACTTTTTTCCCCTTGGAAGCAAATTGATTTCCTAATTTGGCGGCAGTGGTTGTTTTACCGCTTCCGTTTACACCAACCAGCATAATGACGGCTGGGTGGTATTCGTCGATATTTATGGACTTTGGAATATCCAGGCGAGATAATAATTCTTGCGACAGTGCATTTTGGAGCTCATCGGTTCTTGTTAAACCACGTTGCAGTACAATTGACTTTAAGTTTGAGAGGACAGAAAGAGAGGTATCTACTCCCAAATCCGCTTGAATCAAAATACTTTCGAGTTCTTCCCAGGTTTCATTCGTAATCTGAGTAGCCCCGAAAAGAGTGGCAATTCGACCAAATGCTGCCTTTCGGGTTCGCTCAAGTCCAGCTTTCCATTTGTTTAAAATATCAATCATAGCGGTGTATTATATCATTCTGAATACCTAATGGACGAATTACCGGCAAGTTGACCACATCCGGCTGCTATTTCAATTCCCCTTCGCAAACGGATCGTGCAGGGGATACCGTTTTTCTGTAACTCTTCTTTGAATAAGGCGGCTTTCTCCTGTGATGTAGGTTTCCCAGAATATTTGGTCGTTGGGTTAAGGGGAATAATATTAACATGACACAATAAACCACGAATTAAAGTGCTTAATCTTTGAGCTTCCTGCATATCATCATTGATTCCATCTATAAGCGCCCACTCAAATGTAATCCTCCGCCTTGTTATTTTTACATATTCACGGCAGGCTTCTAACAATTCTTCGATGGGATATTTTTTGTTTATTGGTAACAGGGAAGAACGCAGTTCATTGGATGATGCGTGCAGGCTGATTGCAAGATTAATTTGTTTTTTCTCTTCGGCAAATTTCTTGATAGCAGGCACAATCCCTACGGTTGATATCGTAAATCTTCTGGCTCCAAAATTCATACCTTGGGGGTCATTCAAACAGTCTATAGCATCTAATGTGGCTTGATAGTTATGAAAAGGTTCTCCCATTCCCATGACAACTATATTCGATAGAGATTCTCCTTTTTCTTTTAAAAAGCTAGAAAACTGAATGACTTGTTCAATTATTTCACCTGCGGAAAGATTTTTCTTAAACCCCATCTGTCCAGTTGCACAAAAAACACATCCCATCGCGCATCCAGATTGGCTGGATATGCACAAAGTATTCCTGGCGTTGTATTTCATTAGCACAGTTTCAACGGGGTACCCATCAGGGGTGAGGAAAAGTGTTTTTTGGGTTAATAGATCGGCTGAGTGAATGGTTTTTTCGGGAATCAATCGAGAAAACGAAAAATGATTCTCCAGAGAAGTTCGTAAAGATTGTGGAAAATTTGAAAATTGTTCGGGTAAATTCCAATAGTGCTTATATAAACCTTGCCATAATTGAGCGGCGCGGTAGGCTGGCTCATTCATTGATTGAAAAAACGTTTGGATATTTTCCAAATTTTGATCGTAAATATATTTTTTGCTGTCTTCCATTTGTTTATTTATTTAAATAAATCTAATATATTATTGCCAACATAATCCGGCTTGGGATACCATTTCTCCAAATCACGGGCATTGCACACGCCTGATAAAACAATAGCCGTCTTAAATCCTGCCTTTTGTCCGCCCAAAATATCTGTTTCGAGACGGTCTCCAATTACCAAAGTGTTCTCTTTGTTTGTCCCCATTCTTTCACGAGCAACTTCGAGCATAAATGGTTCTGGTTTTCCCAGCAGGATTGGCGTGACATTGGTCGATACTTCAAGACATTTAAGGATAGCTCCAGTTCCTGGGACTAATCCATCAGGTGTTGGAAAAGTCAGATCTGGGTTAGTTCCAATGAATGGTTTTCCCTGGCGAATAAAGAGACAGGCTTTTTTTAATTTTTCAAATGTTAATTTTCTATCCATACCTACGACTACTGCTAATATTTCTTTGTCGCAGTGATAAAAACGATGTTCTTCCAGAGATTTTTGCAATCCATCCTCGCCAATCACGTAAACTGCGCCTCCGCCAGGGAATTTTTTTCGTAAATACTCTGCAACAGCCATTGGTGAATTAATGATTTGCCACTCTTCAAGATTCACTCCAAATCCGCTAATTTTTTGAAGATATTGATGGACGGTACGAGTTGAATTATTGGTCGCCAGCGTAACTTTTATGTTACGTCTTTTTATTGTTTCAAAAAGAGTGGGAAAATCAACAAGGGCTTCATTATCTTTCCATAAGACCCCATCCATGTCTAGGATAACTCCCTGAATCTTTTCGTTGATGATACTCATATAACCTCTCCTAAAAAAAGCCGGATGGCAAAAATGCTATCCGGCTAAGTGAAACCTTCAAATCATTTGGTTACTTTTTGGGCGGCTCTAATACTTTATCAACCAGCCCGTAGTCAATTGCCTGGTAGGCGTCTAAGTAGAAGTCTCTTTCTGTGTCTCTTTCGATGACCTCGAGTGGTTGGTTGGTGCTTTCTGAAAGGATTTGATTGAGGCGGGCTTTCAGGCGCAATATTTCCCTTGCTTGAATTTCGATATCTGAGGCCTGACCTTGTGCCCCCCCAAGAGGCTGGTGCATATGAATAGTAGCGTGAGGCAGGGCATACCGCTGTCCTTTCGATCCTGCGGCAAGAAGAACTGTACCGAACGAAGCTGTCACACCAACTGCTACCGTACTGATTTTATTCGGAACCATTTTCATCGTGTCGTAGATCGCCAATCCAGCGTAAATTTGTCCACCAGGAGAATTGATATACATTTGAATATCTTTTTCTGGGTCTTCACGGCTCAGAAATAGCAATTGAGCCACGATTAAATTGGCAACCTGGTCATCGATGGGGGTGCCGACAAAAATGATTCGTTCTTTTAACAAGAGTGAATAGATATCATATGCTCGTTCTCCGCGAGCAGATGATTCGATTACCATCGGAATGACTGCTGAGTAACTATTATTAATCATATTTTTGCTCCTCATGTGATAAGCAGAATATCTCATTCCTGCCCATCTTGATTTTTTGCTTCATCCACAGTTGGCTCTTCCTTCGCCAATTCTTCAGATATTGATGTGTCAATATTTGGGTCAATTTCAGATTCATCGCTTGAAGTCAGAGTCTGCGTGGCAATTTCCTTTAGTCGTTCATTAATTCGTTGGTTCAGCATTTGGTACGCAGATGAAACAGCAATTGACCTTGCTAGCTGTTCTGTTTCTTTTTTCTTCCCTATTTTATGCTCTGGTGAGTTAAGTATGCGGTCAAGCGACATATTGTACAAGGATTTTATATCATCTTCTGATATCTGAATTCCTTCCTGTTTAGCAAATTGTTCGATTGCCAATGAGCGCTCCAACCGCTTAATCGCTGCAGGTCGTATTTCTTCTTCGGTGAATTTTTCTTTGGATATATTACGAAGTTTTAAGTAAGTATCTAAGTCCAATTTTTGCCGATTCAGGTCTTCACTAAGCTCGTTAAAAATATCTTTTATTTCCTCCTCAATTAATGATGGAGGGTACTTAATTGTACTTTGACTGACTAATTTATCGGTTAGAGAATTGAAATAATCCCGATTGTATTTTTTTTGTTTTTCGTCAGATAAATGTTGTTGTATCGTATCCCTTAATTTTTCGTAAGATTCAAACTCACCGACCGATTTCGCAAAATCATCGTTCAGTTCAGGCAATTTCATTTCATTTACTGATTCAACCCGGATTTTAAACTCAACTTCTTTCCCCCTTACGCGTTGAATACTGGCATCATCAGGATATTGATACGTAAATATTTTTTCCTCACCTTTTGTCATGCCAATAAATTGATTAGCAAAACCGGCATATGGCCAGGTGTCATCTTTGTCTCCAATGGTGAAGGTGAAATTATTCTGCCGGATAAATATATCCGATTCCCCTTCTTCAGGGTTAATGATTCTTGCGCTGATGACGGCGGCAACTTGATCTCCCTCTCCAGCGGGTCGACTGACTTCCTCTGTTTTAGCGGAGCTTCGCCGAATACGGTTGATGGTTTCTTCGATTTCCCCTTCCGTTACAGGTTCTAATGTGTATTCCTGTCGAATGGAAAGGTAGTCTCCCAAATTTACCTCAGGGGCAAGAGGAATCAAAAATTCAAACTGAGGGGGATCTACACTAATTATTTTTTCCAATTTTCCTGGACCTGCTGGATCAATTCCACTTTCAGAAATGATCTGAGGATACACATCGTCGACCAGGAGTTCGATTGCTTTTTGGGAAATGGTTTCATCCCCAAACACTCTGCGGATGACATCTATCGGCGCTTTGCCTGGTCTAAAACCAGGTATTTTTGCCTCTTGAGCGATGGTTTTTGCTGCTCGGGCTTTGTATTTTGCGAACATTTCAGTATCAAATTCGGCGGTTATAACGACCTGATGGTCTTCACGATGAGTAGTATTGAGTTTCAATGTAGCTATCCTTCCAATTTATTGTTTGATTTAATGGGGATGGAGGGACTTGAACCCTCACGCCTTTCGGCACATGATCCTAAGTCATGCCTGTCTGCCAGTTCCAGCACATCCCCAGGCGAAATGAGATTATAAGCCATCCGATGGGGTTCGTCAACAAATCGATTATAATCTCTTGAATTTCTTACAAATATATAACAAGCTCATTTCGATGTAGAGGAATTTTACTGCATACCTTATGTGTTTCATACCTCGTTTTTACCCAAAAAGGCAAACCATCCCATTTTTCTTAATAAATAATCGAATAACGGAGGAAAATTGTCTCGAGTCATTCATATAGATAGCGCTGGAAAAGAACGTACCAGATTATTAAAAACAGTGGTTCTAGCTTTGAGAGAATTAATGCTTCAGAAGCAGGCAAATGAGCTGAGCTGTGATTTGGTTGCCTATGTTTGCTTAGCTTTGGATGAGATCAATAAATCGATTGATTCTTCTGTAGAAGCCTGGGAAAAACGAGGCTATTGGTTGAAAGCGGATCGATTTCGTCTGGAGTGGGAATGGACCGGCACAGTCTCATCAGAACTGCGAAAAAGTCTACTTGCGCAAGATTGGGCAACAATTGCCTTATTATCCGCAAAGATTGCCCAGAAACTGATGAAGATCGATGTGCCTGCAAGGCATCGACTGGGAACGCCTTGGATCGGCGCCTGGGCGCTCGTTAAAAAATAAAACTGCTTGTCCGATTTTGGGGACCAGACAAGCAGTTTACCTCAACAATTTATGGTTATTTCTTCCGTAAGAGAATACGAGCGTCGACTACTTTAAGTCCTTTTCCTTCCTCATAGACCAGTACTGGATTGGCATCTGATTCTGCAATTTCATCGACTAGATCCATGATCATGGCTGAATATTTACAAATAGTATCAGCCAAAACTGCCTGGTCGCGAGGCGCTTCACCTCGGACTCCAGCCAAAATTGGTGCACCGCGAATTTCCCCCAGCATGCGGGTTGCCTGTCCTGATGTCACAGGAGCAACTCGGAAAGTGACGTCTTTTAAGACCTCGACAAATATTCCGCCTAACCCAAACATCATGGTTGGACCAAATGTTGCGTCATTCACGCTGCCCAGAATTACCTCCGTGCCCCAAGGTGCCATTTCTTGGATGGCTACGCCGTGAATGTTGGCATCCGCCTTGTACGCCTTTGCATTTCGTATAATCGTTTGGAAATTTTCCCGTACTGCTTGTTCATCTTTGATATTGACTTTCACCCCTCCCGCATCAGATTTGTGAAGTATATCAGGGGATACTATTTTCATTACGATTGGGAACCCGATTTTTTTGGCAAGACTGACAGCCTCATCTTCTGTGCTCGCTAATTCGGTTTGAGCTACTGGTAGTCCGTAAGCGCTAAAAACCTGTTTTGCTTCGATTTCTGTTAACGCATCTCTGCCATCTGCTCTTGCTTTCTCGATAACCTTTACGGCACTGTCGCGGTCATTTTCAAGACAGTTATTTTCAGGTTCGTTTAAAATTTCCCGCATCCGTGCATATTCCCGAAGCGAAGCGATAGCATTTACTGCCAGATCAGGTGCGCCATAAGCGGGAATTCCATTTTCAACCAACCAGGACATGCCAGCCATAGATCGCTCGCCACCAACAAATGACACACAAACTGGTTTCCCATTTGCCCCTGATTCCTCAATGGCTCGCTTAATGCTTTTTGCAATTCCAACGGGATCTGTCATGGCTGTTTCGCAATACAAAACGACCAGACCATCTACCCAATTGTGCGCATAAGCAAATTTGATGGAGTCAAAATACCAGTCTTCACCAGCCATGCCGGTGAGATCTACCGGATTTTTAGCAGACCCAAATTCGGGCATGTGTTTTTTTAATTCAGCTTGAACATCAGCAGGAGCAAATTTTAATGGAATCCCATATTTTTCTGCGGAGTCTGTAGCCAATACTCCAACTCCACCTCCATTGGTAATGATTAGCAGATTATCACCTTTCATGGGAGGCTGAAGCGAGAGGGCAAGGGTGCGATCGAATAAATTATCCAGGTCAGACGCCTGGACAACTCCAGCCTGTTGAAATGCAGCGCCATATATTTTTGCTGCGCCAGCTAATGACCCGGTGTGAGAAGCGGCTGCAGCAGCCCCATGAGCTGAAACCCCAGCCTTCAATGCAATAATTGGCTTATTCACCTTTTTGCTTGCTTCTATGAACCGCCTTCCATCTTTGAATCCTTCGACATACAGGCAAATGCACGAGGTGTTTTCGTCTTTGTCAAACCAGGATATGAAGTCAGCAAAATCAATGTCTGACATATTACCGATGGAAATTAATTTATCAAAACCAACATGACGTGTGTATGTCGCTGCATCCATGGCAATTAATAAGGCGCCGCTTTGTGTGACCAGCGACGATTTTCCGGGATATGGAAGAAAAGGTGCAAAAGAGGCGTTTAATTTATCAGAATTGGACAATACTCCAACAATATTTGGTCCGACAATTCTCATTCCATATGAATGGGCTAATTTAACAAGATTTACCTCCATCTCTTTTTGACCGACTTCGCTAAATCCTGATGTAATAATGATGAGCCCTTTTACACCTTTACGACCACATTCATCCACCACTTGTTCGACAAATTTAGCAGGGACCACAATGACTGCAGAGTCGATGGGACCAGGCACATCCAGGACGGATTTGTATGTTTGGAACCCCATGATTTCGGGAGTCGATGGGTTAATCGGGTAAATTTTTCCCTCATAACCGCCCTTAACTAACTTATCCATGACAGTATGACCGATTTTCCCAACCTGCGCTGATGCGCCGACTACCGCGAGGGATTGTGGTCTGATGATGAGGTCTAACACATCTTTATTCACTGTATTTCCTCCAAATTGATGAAATTTCGTTGTGCAAAGTAATCTGCCAATCAATAATTTTCAAGGTTCTATGTAATTTTATACAATTTGTTTAAAACGAATGTCCTTTATTGATAGTATATTTGTCCTTGAATTATTGGTGTGCTCATTTCTACTCACTGGTACTGAATAAATTTACCTAATTGGTTTGGTATTGGTTACTGAATTCAGGGCGTTTATGGTCAGTTCCCATTTCGATCCTATTGTATAGTTTTTAAATTCATCTACGTTCTTGGTTGTGTATTTGTAATTCGCTTTTTCTGAGGTGAAGTTGATAGTATATAGTTCGTATTTAACGCCTAACCTTTGACCAGAGCTAATTTTGGGCTCAGGCGGGTCTTTAGGGTTAAAATCGGTGCCTCGATTGATCACTTCGTCTACTTTTTGCCACTCTTGGATAGTGTATTTACAATAATCTTTTGACACCTTATATTGACAATCTTGAACTACTTTTCCCTGTCCAGTTCCTGTATCGATTGTGTAGGGGGTTCCACAGACTTTTTCAGCGCCAGCGATTGGTTCATTTTGGGTATGGTGGTATTTAAGTGTACATGCCCCTATCTTAGCCCCGGCTGGTACTTCATCTTTCCAGGTTTCCTTTGTAACATCGGTTAATTTTTCTATGGTGATGGATCGTGTCCATGATACCGATTCGACAGTTCCAATGGTCGTACCTGTTCGTAATAGTGAAAGAAAGATTACAATGCCGCAAATTGCTATTAATATAATCGGGAGGATAAGCAAAAAAGGGAATAGTTTAGAAGCCCCTGACCGTTTCGGTTGGGATTGGGCAGTCATTCTCGGCGTTTGGATTGGAGCGCCACATTTCTGACACCTGCCAGCTGATTGAGGATTATCAGCTCCACAGTTCTGGCACTTGATTATGACCCCGGGCTTGTTTTCAAAGGCACCAATCACCTGCCCGCTTTGTCGTTGTTTTCCTTCTTTTAAATTCGCCCCGCATTGAGTACAAGTCAGGTTTGTAGCTGCATTTCTCGCTCCGCAGAATCCACAATGAATGTCGGGTCCTGCTTCGATTTTTTTTATTTCGTTTTCATCTGTTATAAAATCAGACTGGTCGGGCTGGTGAAATTCCACGTTATCGGGTTGCGGAGACCCACAACCGGAACATACTTTTTGTGGACCCGGATTTTTAACCCCGCAATTGGGACAGTTCCATTCCAGATTAATATAGCCGAGGGTCTCTTGCGCCATGATCGCTCCTTGTCCTAAATTATTGCAAAGCTGCTTCTATCAGGTTTTGAATTCGTTGTACCATGTTTGCGGGATTAGGGTGCAATCCTTCATGAAGTAATGCGTTCTCAAATATTTGCTCGATGATCATCGAGTTTAGTGGATTTTTAACGTCAATTGTCCTTAATTTTTTAATAATTGGATGGCGGGGATTGATTTCAAGTGTTCGGGGTGTTTCTTTGATATCTTTACCTAACATGCGATAGACTCTTTCCAGGTCAGGTGATGGCGCTCCACTTGAAACCACTAACCTTGCTGGGGAATCTATCATTTGATTTGAGGATTGAACATCAATAACTTTATCTCCCAGGCAGGCTTTAAACCGGCGAATGACTTCCTCTAGATCTGCAGGGTTAATGTCTTTCTCTGTGTTTTCGCCAGTATTTATTGGTTTTTCTGGTAATTTTTCGGTGGCTGCATTCGCAAATGCTACCTCTTTATAATCTGTCAATCCTAAGATCATGAATGAGTCAATTGGTTCCGATAAAAGGATGACATCATAGCCATGATACCGAAAGAGATCAAGGTGAGGGCTGTGGAGAAGTGATTCCTGATCTGGACCACTAAGGTAATAAATTTTGGTTTGTTCGGATTTTTTATTTTCAAGATATTGGTCGAGTGAAATCCAATCATTCGGGTGATTAAGCGTATGAAAGCGCAGCAATGGTGCGATTGTTGCTTTATTTTCAAAGTCAACCGCAATACCTTCTTTAAGAAAACCGCCGTACTTAACCCAGAATTTAATGTAATCTTCTGGTTTAGAAGAGCTCATATCTTTTAGTAAATCAAACACTTTATTGGTCACCAATTTTTTCAATTGGGCGATTGTGCGAGAAGCTTGAATTGTTTCACGAGAGACATTTAAAGGGAGGTCTTCTGAATCGACGACTCCTTGAATAAAACGAAGATATTCGGGTAATAGATCTTTGCAATATTCCTGGATAAGAACATTTCTGGCAAAGAGTTTCAGTCCATCCTCTCTGCGAGATGAAAAAACCTGTCTTTCGGGGGAGGAAGGGATGAAAAGGACAGCATATAATTGAACCGGCGCATCGACGATCATATGCGTATAGCTAATGGGGTCTTGTGAATCTAGCGTAAGCTGCCGGTAATAATTGTGATATTCTTCTTTTTTAACTTCTTTAATCTGCTTTCGCCATATTGCTGTCTGCTGATTCACCTGTTCTTTGCTTTCCCCCAGGTAAATGGGGTAGGGGATGTAATCTGAATGTCTTTTGATGATCGACCTTAAGTTGTATTCCTCAAGAAATTCAGTGGCATCCTCTTTAATTTTGATTGTGACCAATGTTCCCCTGTCTTTTTTATCAGATTTGCTTATTGAAAAAGTGTTCGAACCGGTAGAAAACCATTGATAGGAGGATTCTCCAGGTTTGAATGATTTAGAATCGACTTTTATCCATTCAGCAACCATGAAAGCTGAGTAGAAGCCAACTCCAAATTTTCCGATAATGCTGGAGAGATCACTTTGTTGATCCTTCATTGCGTTAATAAAATCACGAGCTCCTGATTTTGCTATTGTTCCCAGATTTTCGCTTAACTCATCCTGCGTCATTCCTATTCCAGTATCCTGGATGGTTAGCAGTCGCTCGCCTTTATTCGCTTTTACCCAAATACCCAACTCAGTCTGGGGATCTTCTACCTCTCGGTTGGTAAGCATTTCGAAGTTCATCCTGGTTAATGCATCGGAAGCGTTTGAAATTAATTCGCGAATGAAAATTTCACGTTCCTTGTACAAAGAGTGGATTAATATATCCAAAATTTGTTGCGTTTCTGCCTTAAAATTGTAAGTTTGAGGTGTATGGTTATGTTGGTTTGTATCCATAGCTCACATCCTATAAAGTGATTATGAATTATATGAATAACTAGGTCTTGGATATCTTTTCTTAATCGCTGGTATCAAATAATCAGAAAATGCTTTTTCTTCATCGTAATCTGGTACCCACTTCCAATCTTTTCTGGAAGCTGAGTCATCAATTTCTGCAGGCCAGCTATCCACAATCCTCTGACGACTGGGGTGGGGATTGAAAGAAATGGCTGCCTCCGGAAAGGCTGTTTTCACAATGTCATAAATTTTTTGAGCTGAGATGCTAAAACTGGTAACATTATATATTAATTGATTCAATCGGTTTTTTGGGGCTTTTTCAAGCATTAAAAGAGATTTGATGGCGTCCTTCATAACCATAAATGGCAATTTTGTGTCTGGTCTGACAAAGCAGTTATACGCCAAGCCTTGCGCGGCATGATGCAGCATTTCAGGACCATAGTCACTCGTTCCGCCAGTGGGTATCGTATCTGCGCTGATTAGTCCAGGGAACCGGATGCAGCGAAAATCGATTGTGTTTTTATCGCGATCTGCGGCTAATTGGCGATAATGTTGAGAGTAATACCTGCCCAGATGTTCACAATATAATTTGTTACAGCCATACATGGTGATCGGTGTGAGAAATTGATATTCAGAGACGGGACCAATTGAATTTTTGGTCGTTAAATCAGGAATGCCATACGCAGCAATCGAACTTGGGTAGATAAATTTTACAGATCTTCCTTGCCATTGAGATTGTTCTACAGCCAACCGAAGGAGATTTAAGGTGCCCTCGACATTAACTTTATGGGCAGTTTCCGGGATATATTCAGCTTTTGTTGATAAAAGAGATGCCAGGTGATAAATGGTGCAAATTTCAAATTCTGCTACCAATCTGCCAAGCAGCATCATATCCAGAATATCACCCTGGATGAATTTCATGCAGTATGGTTTAAGTTCTTCATCGATTGGTTGAACATCTAGCGCAACGATATTAACCTTCTCATTTTGTCCGAGATAGGTAATTAAACCATGACCCATCTCGCCTAAAGCCCCCGTTACAAGAACGACTTCTCTTCGCATTTACCTTTCTCCTAATTTTAAGTTTTACGAGTAAAGGCTTCTATAATCATATCACATAGCATCAATTTTCATGAGAAAAAAGCTCTGGTTTGTATACCAGAGCTTTGATTTTAAGCAGGTGTGGGATTATTGGTTTTTGGCTTAAACCATTTTTGCCATTCTTTATTTTCCCATACTACCAATATTGGAGCGGCAATAAATATTGAGGAGTAGGTGCCGCTAAACAACCCAATCAATAAAATAATTGAGAATTCCCTTAGAGTGACACCGCCAAACAAGGCTAGAGCTAATAGCATATATTCCACCGTCATGAGTTGGGTGTTAATTGAGCGTTGGAGCGTCTGCACAATGGAATGGTTAGCCAGTTTTTCAAATGGCAAACGCCGAAGGATGTTGCTGTTTTCACGTATTCGATCAAAAACAACAACTTTATCCTGCACGGAATAACCAATCACCGACAGAAGCGCTGTTATGAACAGCGAGTCGATTTCCCATCCCCAAAAGACTCCGCCAACCGCAGCGATACTGAGCACAACCAAAACATCATGCAACATGGCAATAATGGCGCAGATTCCATACCGAAATGCATGAGGTATACCGCGAAATGCAAACGCGATATAAAAGACTACCGCAATCGCAGCGACTGCAACTGCTGCTGCTGCTCGCCCGGTCACTTCACGTCCGATTGTCGGTCCTACACTGTCGAAACGATTGAGGATGATTTTGTCATTAAAAGTTTTTTCTATTTCTGTTATGATTTTTTCGCGGGTAGGATCATCCATAAAAGACGATCGAATAATGAGCGTATCAAGACCGGTCGAGTTAATTTGTACATCGCTTATCCCTAAATTTTTATAGAGACTGATAACCTGTTCAAGTTCAGGGTACTTTCCAGAAGAAAACTTGATTTCAAGGAGACTGCCTCCTTTAAAATCAATTGCCAGGGGAAACCCACGAACTGCCAATAGTATCATTCCTGGGACAATGATCAATAGAGAAAGTGCAAAAAGATAATATCGTTTTCCGAGAATATCCAGCATAATTATCAACCTTCCAGGACGCCGAACCATTTAAGGCTTTTAACCGATGGTTTGAACAGTCCTACGACAAGATCGAGAAATGTTCGTGTTACCACAAGAGCAGAAAACATGCTGACCCCAACCCCAACCGCTAATGTAAATGCGAATCCTTTTACAATTGTTGCCCCGTAGGAAGAGCCAAACCAGAAAAGGATGACACACGTAATAATGATCGCAAAGTTGGAGTCTCGAATTGAAGGCCAGGCGCGTTTTAACGCCAATTCAACCGCCTGTATGTAAGTTCTCCCTGCTCGTAATTCTTCTTTGAGCCTTTCAAAAATGAGAATGTTGGCATCCAAAGCACTTCCGGTGGAAAGGAGAAACCCGGCAATACCGGGCAGAGTAAGAGTAACCGGTATCAGTTTGAATAGCGCAAAGGTTACCAACCCATAAAACGATATTGCCAGGATCGCAACAATCCCAGGGACTCGATAATATATCATCATGAAAAGAGCTACAATGATAAAGCCAATAATTCCTGCTCTTAGGCTTTTATCCAAAGAGTCTTGCCCAAGAGATGGTCCGATCACTCGGCTTTCTACGACTTTTAAGGGGATGGGTAAAGAACCATATCTCAGTTGAATCGCCAGTTCATTGGCTGACTGGTAGGTGTAATTTCCAGTGATAACTCCCCGCCCTTCTGTAATTGCACTTTGGATGCGAGGAGCTGAGATGATCTTCTTGTCTAGCACAATCGCTAAGAATTTTCCAACATTGGCGGTCGTGTAATCTTTGAAGATTTTTGCGCCTTCAGGGGTTAATTCGAAGCTGATCTGGTATTTTCCTACCTGGTCAGTTGTAACCGCAACAGACTTTAAAGCTGCTCCCGTCATGACGGTATGCCAGACCTTCTCTTGAGGGTCTTGGGGGGGAGTTGGACCAGGAGTAGAGCTGGGGGTTTGAGTAGGAGATGGTGTTGGTGTCAGTGCAATCTTTTCTGCCTCTGATAGTCCAAAATCCGTCTTAATGATTGTCCCATCTACGAGGGGATTGTCGCCCATGTCAACAAACTCAAGTAAGCCGGTTTCTTTAATAACCTTTACAACTTGATCTGGGTTGGTCACCCCGGGAAATTCGCCAACAATTCGCCGGTCTCCAGCGACTTGGAATACCACTTCGCTTACACCCAAAGCATTTGTTCGGTTTTCAAGAATGACTTGAGTATCCTCTAATGCTCGTTGGTCAAATTTTGCGTCTGCCGGGAGGTCAACTTCGAGTAAAACCTGTAACCCGCCGCGAAGGTCAAGACCGAGTATCGTTTCTAAGCTGCGCTTAAAGGGTCCGATTTCTATGCCTGGATTTCCAGGTAAATCGATCCATAACGCTATGCCGAGTAACAGAATGATTACTCCTAATGAAATATATGTCCGTTGTCTCATGCGTATTTAATGGCTCCTCCACAACTCGTAGTTGTATCCAGGTGGAAACACCAAAACTCGATTATACTTGAAATTATGCAATAAAGCACAAATTGCTGTTTTTGCAAGCCACGTAATTTATTCAGATCGATTCGCGTTTTTTTTCTCAAGGAATTGGTATACTTTGTCAGCGATCACTTCGGGTGAGAGACCATCGGTCATTAGATAAAGATCAGCGTGGTCTCGCGCGTGATTTAATCTCCTTTGTTGTTCTAAATATTCTTGTTGTGTCCAGGAAAATTTTCTTCGTTCCATCGTGACTTCGTAAGAAGCATCCAGAAAAATTAAGATATCGGGATTGGTAATTTTTTTCCACATTGTTTGAATATAAGAATGTTCTTGGGCGATGTGCCTGATTTCCCACCCCATAAGCGCAAGATTTTTGACCAGGGTTGTTTTTCCCGCTCCACAGGGTCCGACTACACCAACTTTTATTCGCTTATTTTCTGTCTTTTCCATGCAATAATTTTGATATTTGATTGGGGTGACCTAATATTGCGATGTTATCGCCTGGTTGTAATTTTTCTGTACCGGGTGGATGAGGTATCGTTCGACCTTGTCGATGTAATAATACAATACTCAGGCGGTAATTCTCTTCAATCTCAAAAATTGATTCTCCCAGTAAATCTGATTTTTCATTAATATCAAATTTGGCTAAGACATTGGGATTACCATCAATTACTATGGGTGGGGTAATATCGACTCTAGCAGCCGATGCAGCAAAAATAGGTGCGGCAATTGCGGTAGCGCTAAATGCCTTAAACCCAAATTGTTTTTGTAACGCGTCTGCAAAATCATCCTCAAAAATCCGTATAACAACCTCAATTTTTGAATTTATACTGCGTGCTTTCAAGGCGATCTGCAAATTGAGACTGTCATTTTGAGTGCAGAGTATGATTGTTTTAGCTTTTGCTATTCCTGCAGCAGTTAGGATATTGGTATGAGTGGCATCCCCTTGAATGACAGGCACATCATAATTTTGAATTTCTTGTAATAAATTAGGTTTTGGATCTACTTCCACTGCAACGACATCCAAATTCATCTCGCGCAGTTTTGAGGTAACGCGAAAGCCAAGATGACCCAACCCAATCAGGACGATATGATTAGTAAACGTGGATGCGACTGCCATTTCCCATTCCTTTCGCCGGGCTTTCCGGTTGAAAAACATCGCTCCAAAATCTGCCACGCCTTGTGCAAGTATGCTGATTCCGATGATCGGGACGATGAAATAAAAGATCTGTAAGTACCAGGTGCGGGGAAATTCTGCCGCAGGTTGAAATACAGTCAACGTCAGGATAATATAAAAGGCTTCAGCCAGGCTGTTACATGGTTCATTTGCAAGGATAGAAGCTTGATAATATGCAACTCCAAAGATGATGATTAACCCCAAAAACAATACAAGAGGACGCCGGAACTCCCGAAATAAAAGCAGCGAATCTCGTAGCCCTGCTCGAATAATGCGAATTCGATTTTCGTAATTGTGGACTCTCATTAAAACGGCGTATACCGGTCAGCAACTGGCAAACGGACTGTCATCCTCCTGATCATATCACCAGCAAATGGTTGAATTCGCAGAACAACTACACTCATATCATCATTAGGTCTTCCCTGATCAAGAGAAATGGCTTGCGCTAAAAGATTATCAGCAATTTCTTGAGAGGAAGGATCCTGATCTTCTAGCAGGGATTCCAGCATCGTGCAGATGTCCATACTCTGACCGTAGCGGTCGCCAGCATTGGCGATGCCATCCGTGTACATGACAATGGTGATACCAGGTTCTAATGGAAACTCGGTTATTGCAGGTCTAATATTCCGGTTTGTACCAATTGGTGTAGATTCTCCTGCAAGACATTCAATCCGATCGCCCTGGGCGATAAATACGGGGGAAGGATTATTTCTTGAAATTACCAGAGTCTGAGTTTGCAAATCCACCGATAGGATATTTAATGTAGCGGTGACCTTCCCAGCTCTTTCTGTAAATAATGTGTCTGAAGCAGCCCTTGCTGCAGCCCCATCTCTTACTCCATCAGCTAATAATCCAATGACTTTTCTCACCACCATCGTTGAGATTACTTTTGCGCCTTTTCCAGAAGTTTGCCCATCGGCAAGTACAACGGAAACTCCACCATTTGGGCGTTCTACCACCTCAAGTGTATCGCCGCTTTCTGATGAAGCATATTTATTCGTTTTTGCTACTGAAATTTGAATCTCCATATCTTTATTTTACATCAAAATCGCCAGAGGGATGGTTGCGAGAGCAGTAAAGTATATAAAGAAGGGCTGGAGGGGAAGGTATTAATTTCCATTCGGCTGAAAAACCTGCCTTAAGAAAAAAAGCAGTAACTATTTCCTGCCAGTTGGAGTCTGGAACAGACTCTTTTGTAAATTGGTATAACTTGGCTAAAATTTTCTCTGGAATTGTCACAGGTTTCAATTCGATGCCAAAAAGAATGGCTAAGATTCCTTGATTCGTTAGGACTCGCGATATTTCTGAAATTGTTTGGGAATCAAGGATATAGCTGGTGGGAAATGAGGCGATGACACTGGTGAACACTCCGTTGGGAAAGGGTAAATTTTGAGCCTTGCACCGGGGTAGAAAAGGAAGAGGAAGGTTTGATTTTTTCAAAGATTGCAGGTTATTCTTTGTCAGATTTAACATTTGGAAGCTTTCGTCTACCCCAAAAACTTTTGTGCCTGATTTGCTCATTTTGATTAATAAATGTCCAGGACCAACCCCAATTTCGAGAATGTTGGGAGGTTTCAGGTAAGGTAAAAGGGAATATGTCCAATTTTTCCATTTTCCAAATGAGACGATAGTTGAGATAAAATCATACATGAATGCGAATGGGTGATATAAATACCAGAAAAAGATGGTTAATAGTTTTTGGATCATTAATTGGTTTTCGAAAAAACTTGACAGGAATGGATATTAGCCGGTAAAATCAGGTGCTTTTCAATGTTAGCAGGTTTTTGTAATAACGGACAGGAGTAAAAAAATGGTTCCTCAACCAAAGAGAAAGTTATCGAAAGGTCGTCGGGATCGACGACGAGCGCACGACAGTTTACAGGCATTAAACCTGGTTCAATGTTCGAATTGTGGAGAAATGCGGCTTCCACATAATGTGTGCCCCAATTGTGGACATTATCAAGGACGGGAAATCGTCAGTACAGAAAAAGAGAAAAAGAAATAACCTTTCATTAGAGAATTTTTTACAACACTCCTTATATGGAGTGTTGTTGTTTAAATGATGGAATACTGCCGAATCGAATACCTTTCTAGAGGGCTCGGGCGAGTAAAAAACCGATGACCGAAATTAATATTCCAAGGTGCAATAAGAAATTCGTCCTTGATAGCCATAATTCTGGAGCAATTAGGATAAGCACCAGATTTGAGGTAATGAAAATAATACCAAGAATTGGCAATAAACCTTTTCGATGCGCAAGGTAATTCGAAAGGTGATCCAGAATATTGGATAGTTTATTGAACATTTACATCCTCGTTTCTGCTTGGGTCATTTTTCAGCAGGAATGATGAAAACCTTGCTAACAACCTGCCTGGAATTGCCCCACGCATTAATACTCCCCCTCTTTCGTGCTCGATTCTTTGTACCTGTCCTTGCTCATGAAATAATGATATCAAATCTCCATGTTGAAATGGAATTTTAACTTGAATTTCTTGATAATTTTCGAAAAGTTCAGCTTCAATTGCTTTGAGCAAGTCGAATATTCCTTCACCTGTAATTGCTGAAATTGCAATCGCATGATCAAATTCAGTGGAAATTATCTCGCGCACTTTTTCTGGATTTGGAAATCGATCAATCTTGTTGAGCGCTAAAATGGTAGGGATATGACCAGCTCCAATTTCCGTCAGGGTAGCCTGGACGGTGGTAGCATGAGCAATTGCATTGGGATGGGAGCTGTCAATAATATGTAAGAGTAGATCAGCGTCGGTAATTTCTTCAAGAGTGGCTCGAAACGCTGCCACCAATTGGGTAGGTAATTTTTGAATAAAACCAACTGTATCTGTAAATAGGACAACGTTGCCGGCAGGCAGGGTTACTCTTCGAGTAGTAGGATCTAATGTGGCAAACAATTGATCTGCTACGTATACCTTTGCTTTTGCCAGGTAATTAAGCAATGTAGATTTGCCAGCATTTGTGTATCCGACCAAAGCGACGGTGGGGATTAATGATCTTTGCCGTTGAGCCCTGTATCGCATTCGATGGGCTCGAATTTTTTGTAATTCTGATTTCAGTCGTGTAATACGTTTTCGAATTTCACGTTGGTCTACCTCAAGCTGCGTTTCGCCAGGTCCCCGTAAACCAACCCCTCCTGCACTTCCCGACCGACCCGCTGCTCCACCTGTTTGACGTGATAGATGGGTCCAGGCTCTGGTTAATCGCGGAAGGCGGTATTCGTATTGAGCAAGCTCAACCTGAAGAATACCCTCTCGCGTATGCGCATGTTGGGCAAAAATGTCGAGAATCAGCGCGGTCCTGTCGATGACTTTGATTGAAGATCCCAATTTTTCTTCGATTTCGCGTAAGTGTCGGGGTGATAGCTCGGTGTCGAAAATAACTACCTGTGTATCAGATTCTTCGGCAAGAGTTTTTACCTCTTCTATTTTTCCAGAACCAATTAAAGTGTCAGGGTTTGGGCGGTCTAATTTCTGGCTGATTTCACCAACAACGACTAATCCAGCGGTATCTGCCAGTAAGGCGAGCTCAGATAACGAATCCTGTAAGGAAAAAAGGGGTTGTGGGTGGTTGTGAAATTCAACTCCCACTAAAAAAGCTTTTTCTTGCGGCGGGTTGGTCGGTTCTGTTTGTTTTTTTGGCATGATTGAGTTATTCTTGCCTGTCGAACCAGCCAATTAGCCGATCCATAGCTTCTTTGATGCGAGGAGTTGCAGTTCCTAAGGAAATTCGGATATATCCCTCGCCACTTTGTCCAAAAACTACACCAGGGGTCATACTAACCCCAGTCTTTTCTAAAACATTTGAGCAAAAATCCATACTGCTTGAAATCGATTCGGGTAATTTTGCCCAAACATATAAACTTGCTGGTGGGGTCTCAGCAAAAAAGCCTAATGAGCGAATAGCCAATAAAACAATATCTCGCCGTTCTTCATAAATTTTATTACGCTCTTGAATCCAGGATTGATCGGATGTTAACGCGTAAATTCCAGATTGCAGAATTGCCTCAAAATGACCAGAATCCATCTGGCTTTTTATATTATCCACATATTGAACAACTTGAGAATTACCTACTAACATTCCGAGACGCCAGCCAGCCATGTTATAAGTTTTGGAAAGCGAGTTAAACTCCACTACTACATCTGTAGAACCTGAGATCTGCAGAATGCTTGGTGCTTTATAGCTGCCAAAACAAATATCAGCATAAGGATTGTCATGAGCTATCACAAATCCATATTTTCTTCCAAACCAGATCGCTTTTTCAAAAAATTCCAGAGGCGCAATCGAACCAGTTGGCATGTTAGGATAATTAAGCCATAATAATTTGGTTTTTTCAAAAACCGCAGAAGGAATTTGATCAAGGTCTGGTAAATACTGGTTGCTCGAAATTAATGGCATAGGATAGGCATCCGCCCCAGCTATTAGGGCTGCAGTCCGGTAGACAGAATATCCCGGATCTGGATAGAGCACAACATCGCCCGGGTTGACTAGAGCCATAGTCAGATTATATAGACCCTCTTTTGACCCTATTAAAGCAAGTGTTTCTACTTGAGGTATTAAATCTACATTAAAGCGGTTTTTGTAATATACCGAAATTGCTTGGTGGAATGCTTTTGTTCCACCATAGGGAGTATAGCCGTGCGTATCATTTTTTCGCGCTGTTTCTATCATGACATCAATAATTGACGAAGGTGGAGGTAGATCAGGAGAGCCCATGTCAATTCGAATGACATCAATTTTTTGTGATTTTAGCTGCTGTATTTTTTTATTCAGGATAGAAAAAAAATACGGCTCAATCGAAGAAATTCGATCCGCTGGATGAAAGGTAATTTTATTATTTTCTGTTTGCATAATCTATTAATTGTTAATTGGTTGAGATAGGTTGTAATAATTTTGCCAATCGAGCATCAGGAGGTTCAGACTTAATTGGAATCATGATATGAAATGTAGATCCTGGGCAAAGCTTTTCATCATATCCTGGAGATTCTACCCAAATTGCTCCACCGTGGGCTTCAATTATACCTCTAGCTATGTGCAAACCCAAACCCGGTCCCCCTCCTTTAAATTTGGTTTTGCCGCTAGAGTGTAAAGATGTATTTCCGATTCGAGTAAATTTTTCAAAAACGATACTTAAATCCTCAGCATTAATTCCTATCCCCGTATCGTGAATTAGGACTTCAATAAAACCCGGTAATTTTCTGCCATCTACGGTGATTTTTCCACCATCTGGAGTGAATTTAATGGCGTTTAATAAAACATTGCGGAATACTTGCAATAATCGTTCTGGATCTCCGTAAGTAAGATCACCTGAACCTGGAAAAGGATGAATGATAAAGGATTGATGCCTTTCGTTGATATAAGGTTTGATTTCATTTTCGAGAACTAGTAATAGTCGATTGACCCATATCGGTTGAAAATTGAGTGATAAAAGTTTGTTGTCGATCAATGACACATCAATCATGTCATCCACGATATTTTTTAAGCGATGAGCTCCATTTAATATTCCATCAATCAGCATCTTGCTCTGTGTGTCAGCTCCATTTGATGTGATGGAGTCCTTGAGCATTGCTGAGTAGCCCTCAATGAGCGTTAAGGGTGTTTTGAGCTCGTGAGCTGCAACTGCAATAAAATCCGATTTTCTTTTATCTAATTTTTCTAATGAACTTTTGGTTTGCTCTAACTGGTTGTTTAAATAAGCGGTTCGAACGCGCAGCTCGCTCGCGAATGACCTTTCGATCGAATAAGAGAAAATTGGCGCTAATGCGCAAATGATTGTAACAGCCTGATCCCCCGGAAGTGATGCCCGGCAAACATCAAAAGTAAGGTTCATCAAATCACGGATAAAACCGGTGAGATTGCTGGATGACGATTCCAGGTCTGTCATTGTGAGGGATGATGCCCAGGATGCAAACAGAGGATCCATCCAGGTAGGGTCGCCAGTTTCAACTGATTGGATTAATCGGCTGAAGAAATCTTCCAATTGATTTTTAAGATCTTCTCGAATGATTGCAGCTCGAGCAAATTCTTGAGTAACCCGAAGCATCCAGGCTGATTTTATTGTTTCAAGAAGATGAATTTCGTTCATAACCCCACGATTTTCCTGAAATTTATTGGTCCATTAACCAACTATACATTGTTTTGCCCACAATTCTTAAGCTCTCGGCAGATACCTTATCAATAGTGTCAGAAATGGTATGCCAGTATGGATAATCAAAGTCTATTATATCAACAGCAGGGATTCCTATCTCTAAAAAAGGTGTATGATCATCAAGAATACTGTGTTTAGATGTCTGAATAAAGTAATTCTGGTATCCTAATTGAGCTGCTTTTGCCCAAATATTTTGGGATATTTCTACATTTGAATTCCGTTCATAATGAATATTTAATGAGCGGTCGCCAATCATGTCGAGAATGACAACCATTTTGGGTCTTGAGGGGAGAGATCTGGCAAAAAATCTCGAGCCGATGATCCAGTCCCAATCATTAATATTCCCTTGATCTTCTGCGTCAAAGAAAACGAGCCAAATATTTTGGGAATGGGAGAGAGGTAAAATTCGCGACAGTTCTAGCAGGACAGCAACGCCTGAAGCTCCATCGTTTGCACCCGGGACTGGTTTGTTCCTGTTCGCTGGATCAGGATCCTGGTCAGCGATCATCCGAGTATCAAAGTGGGCACCAAGGATGATATCGGGATTAGCGGAGCGATTTTTTGCAATCACATTGGTTAAAACTATCCCTTTATAAGAGAATGACTGCTTTTCTACCAGCCAACCATTCTTTAGTAGAGTTTCTCCAATCCAATTTATACATTCTTGATGAGCGGGAGTGCCGGGTATTCTGGGACCAAGGTCTACCTGGAATTTAACCAATTTTAATGCGTTATTGCCATTAAACTCTCGTTGGTTTCCGAAAGAATTCAATGGTGAACATCCACTGAATATCACCAAACAGAGAAGTAAAATCCAGTTGAATAGAGGGAACAGTTTCATAAGTCGATAGAGAGACATAAGTCCTTCTCGCCTTGTATTACCTCATTGAGGGCGTTTATGGCGCGATCAGCAAGGAACTTCCCCCGTAACTGTTTCGATGGAATTGTCTCTTCAATGGAAGGGAGGATACCAAAATTTGCCTTCATCGGTTGAAAAATGGATATTTCTGCTGATGATACATACTTAATCAATGCTCCAATGATTGTGGTTTCTGGCAGAATTATTAATGGTTGTCCTTTTATCCTCCTTGCTGCATTGATGCCTGCCATTAATCCCGTAGCTATATTGCCGACATATCCTTCGACGCCGGTCAGTTGACCAGCAAAAAATAAAGCCTCTCGATTTTTTATTTCAAGGAATTGATTTAATACCAAAGGAGATGCGACATAGGTATTGCGATGGATTTGTCCATAGCGCAGAAATTCTGCATTTTCGAGTCCCGGTATCATGCGAAATACTCTTTTTTGTTCTGAGTAAAGAAGATTGGTTTGGAAGCCCACTATGTTAAATAGAGTTTTAGAAAAATTATCCTGTCGAAGCTGTACTACCGCGTACGGACGTTTTCCATTTCTTGGGTCTCTTAAGCCAGTTGGGCGCATTGGTCCAAAAGCTAATGACTGAAGACCTCTTTCGGCAATAATTTCAACTGGCAGACAACCCTCGAAATATTTTCCTATACCAGCCCTTACCCCAGATCTTATATGATTTTCAAAAGGTTGTAGTGGTATCCTCTCAGCAGTAATTAGTTCGGAAACAAATGTTTGATATTCATCTTGGGTCATAGGGCAATTAATATAATCGCCATCGACCGAGTTGTCTTTCGAATACCGGTTTCCCCAAAAAGCAATTTGAAAGTTAATTGTATCGCCAGAAACGATAGGTGAAATTGCGTCAAAAAAGAATAAATTATCATTACCAGTAAGAGATTGAATCGCTTCACTTAAACCAGGTGAAGTAAGAGGTCCGGAAGCGATAATGGTTGGCGTTGATGGAATCTTCGTAATCTCTTCACGAATTACTTGAATGTTGGGGTGGTTGGAAATGATTTGAGTAACCAACCTTGAAAAATGAAATCGATCGACAGCCAGGGCTGATCCAGCTGGAATAGCGGATAGCTCTGCGCAACGCAATAGCAATGAACCTAGACGGCGGAGTTCTTCTTTTAATAGCCCGCCCGCTTTTTCAAAGATAGTAGAGCCCAAAGAATTTGAACAAACCAATTCAGCGAGGTCAGCAGTATTATGAGCCCCCGTGGTTTGATTTGGTCGCATTTCGAATAGTTTGACGAAGATGCCTCTCTGCGCTGCCTGGTAAGCTGCTTCACACCCGGCAAGTCCACCGCCAATAACGATTAACTCATCCATATTCTTATCAGGTATAAAACTTGCAAAGGAAATTGTACCATTATATTCGAAAAAAGAGCTGGCACAATTGTTGCAACTTCGATTATCGTGTACTATACTTAATTCCAGCAGGGTGAGGAAAATTATGTTTCAGGTCCATTATCAGACAATTCGCCCGGTAACCACAGCCCATTTAGCGCAAACAATGACGCTACTGAGTTTAACGTCAGATGAATTGCGGCAACAAATAGAAAGTGAGTTATCGAATAATCCTGCTCTCGAGCTTGTGGACGATCACCGATGTCCTCGTTGTCACCGTCCTTTGTTTCAACAAGGTCCATGCCCAATATGCAGCGCTCCATCAAGTATCCCGGGTGATGAACCCATTGTTTTTGTTTCCCCGAGAGAAGATTTTTATGTTTCTGGTGGAAAACTAGAAAATGATGATGAATCTGATAACGACTGTACTGAAGATGTGGAGGATTTACCCTCTTATGTGTTGCGACAAATCGCGCCGGAGATTGCAAGTGATGAAAGAAAATTGGCAGCCTATTTGTTAACTCATCTGGATGAAGATGGGTTCTTAACAACGACGCCTCTTGAGGTGGCAAGATATTTTCATATTCCTATTGAACGAGTCGAACGGGTATTGTCAATCATCCAAAGAGCTGACCCGGTTGGGGTTGGCACCTCCTCTCCAAGAGAAGCGCTATTGGTACAAATTGAGGTGTTGAAGGAGAATCATCCTATTCCAGAGCTTGCCGAATTAATTATTCGGGATGGATTAGACCAATTAAGCAAGAGGCAATATAATGAATTATCCAGCAAATATTCAGCCTCAATTGGTCAGATTCGTCAAATCGCCCGTTTTATAAGTGATAATCTCAATCCCTTTCCTGCCAGATCTCACTGGGGAGAAATGCGCCATTCAGATCGTTCGAAAGGTCAGGTTTATTATCAGCCTGACATCCTGATCAACAAACAAAGCAATTCAGAAAACAAGCAATTAATTGTTGAAATTATTATGCCTATTCGGGGTACTCTGAGGGTTAATCCTCTTTTTCGGCAGGCATTAATTCAAAGTGCAGACGAGCAAAAAGAAGCACTAAAACAGGATCTTGAAAAAGCGTTATTATTTGTAAAGTGTTTGCAACAAAGAAATCACACAATGGAACGTTTGATGACCGTATTGGTTTCGTTGCAAAAAGACTTCATATTACACGGTGAAAAATACTTAAAACCAATTACGCGAGCCAGGATTGCACGTGAACTTGATGTTCATGAGTCAACCATTTCGCGCGCAGTAGCGAATAAGGCTATCCAATTACCAAATGGCAAGATCATACCTCTTGCTGAGTTCTTTGACAGGAGTCTTAGTATTCGTACGGAATTAAGAGAGATCATATCAAGAGAAACTCACCCATTAAGTGATTCAGAAATCGTGGAATTACTGGCTCAAAGGGGGTATATAGTTGCCAGAAGGACGGTAGCGAAATATCGTGCAATCGAAGGTATACTTCCTGCTAATTTGCGGTCTGATACATGATCTTTATGAATAATCGTTTACCCATGCAATCGTCTCTCAATGGATTGGTAAGGAAAAAAAGCGCAGGAAATGCTGATATTACTACAATACTAAATTTGTTGCCTTTTCCGGTTTTTTTATTAGATCAAAGAAAAAACCAGATCATTGCGGTAAATAATGATCCTTTCTTCACTGCAGAGGCTGGGGACATTGTTGGGTCATCTCCAAGAGAGATTTTTCCAGAATATGATTTTTCAGAGGTTGAAAATGATGGTGATTATCCCGCCAGTTTAATCAAACCGAATAAAAGCCGGACGCCAGTTATTCTTAAAATCAGAAATATTGATCGACAAAATAAAATTATTGCAGTTGCTATTGATTGGATACAAACAAAACCTGAGGATCCTCAGCTAAAAATCGAATCAATGATCCGAATTGTTCGGAAAATAATTGATTTATCTGACATTGCTTTGACAGATGCCGGCTTATCCATGCTGGTTAATTCCTTAAAGGACATTTTTGGAACAGAAGTAATTGGCTTGTATCGAGCGGATAGTTCATCGCCCAGGTTAATATGCGTGGCACAATCTCAAGAGCAAAAATTATTTCCCGAGGTAATACCATCTAGTGATTTAGTTCGATTATCTTCTACAATTACCTGGTTACCTGGCAAAAGACTGTTTTCTGAGATTCATAAGATTGGACGAATAGCAGGATTAAGTTATATTGTATCTTCTCCTTTAGGACAGAATGGACGATGGTCGGGTCTATTGGTTGTTGGAGATTTTCAAAATAACCCACCTCGGGAAATAACTACTCTGGTTGAGTTAACTGCTGAAATTATATCGAGGATGTTTGACCAATCCTTATTGGTTTACAATTTGCGCAACCAAATTGAAAACCAGTCAGAAGATATTTTTGTTCATTCGCAGTTATTTGATAATTTGATTGAGGGCATCCTGGTTGTTAGCCCCGAATTGTTGATCCGACGGATTAATCGAACCGCGGAATGGATGCTGGGATATGCGGATTGGGAAGTGAAAGGAAAGCGTTTGGAAGATATTCTTATCAGTCCAGATCGATTGATGCATGCATATGAATCAGCCAGGCAGGGAGTTGCGATTCCTAACAGTGGACCTGTATCTCTGCATCGGCGAAATGGTCAATCATTTCCCGCCCAGATTAAATTATTTCCAGTTGAAAAAAATCGAGTAATCTCCTCAATTTTGGTGTTTGTCGAGGATATTAGTGAAAATGAGCAAATCAAGGCTCAAGCTCAACATTTGGAACATCGCGCATTATTAGGAGAGGTTACAGCGGTATTTGCCCATGAAGTAAGAAATCCATTGAACAACCTTTCAACTGGGTTGCAATTGATGTCTGCCAGATTACCCGAACAGGATCCTAATCAGGAGTTAATTTCTCGTTTACAGAACGATTGTAATCGGATGAGTCACTTGATGGAATCGGTATTAATCTACGCCAGACAATCAGAATATAAATTTGAGCTCATTGATTTAGCTCAATATACAAAGCGTTTATTGGAACGATGGCAGCCAAGGTTTTCCCATGTAAGCGTGAATTATTATTTTCAAGCTGATGAAGGAAACACAATTATCAAAGGCGATCCTAGAGCGCTTGAACAAGTGTTTAATAATTTGCTTACGAATGCTATTGATGCCATGAATAAAACAGGGGGAACAATCGCAATCAAAGTGTCTCCGGTAACAAACATTCCCAATTATCCCCAAGTAGAAGTAACAGTATCTGATAACGGCCCAGGAATACCCGATGAAATTCGAGAAAGGGTGTTTGAACCATTTTTAACAACCAAACCTCAAGGTACGGGACTTGGCTTGGCTATAACAAAACGAATTATTGTGGGGCATAAGGGAAATATTACCGTAGACTCTTTTCCAGGTGGGACGGTTTTTAAGATCGTTATTCCTGCAGTTAATGGAGATACTCAATGAGTTTAACTATTCTCGTTGTTGACGATGAAGAGAACTTTCGGCGGAATACTCAGGATTTCTTAAGCGCGAAAGGGTATGAAGTGATTGGAGCAGGAACAATTTCAGAGGCAAGGCAATACATTCTCAGGGGTAATGCCGATATTGTCCTGTTGGATGTGTCTTTACCAGATGGTTATGGACCAAATTTGCTTCATGAGGTGGTGGATATGCCTGTCCGCCCGCCGATCATCCTGATTACGGCGCATGGCGATATCGATATGGCAGTGGATGCGATGAAGAATGGCGCACATGATTTTCTTCAAAAACCAATTCAGTTTATTCAATTAGAGAAATCGTTAAAACGAGCGGGTGAGGTTGTCTCGTTGCGCAGAGAGCTGGCGCACATCCGTGAGACACAACAGCAAAAAGTTAATTTCATTGTGGGTGAAAGTCCAGAAATGAAAGCGGTGATTAACATGGCGCAACGCGCTGCAGCAGCTTCTGTTTCTGTATTAATTACCGGAGAGACAGGAACAGGCAAAGAAGTGCTCGCCCAATTTATCCACAAGGTTGGACCGAGAAATTCTAAACCCTTTATGGCAATTAATTGCGCCGCCATCCAAACCACTGTGTTGGAGTCTGAATTATTTGGATATGAAGCGGGGGCATTTACGGGGGCAGAAAGAAGGAAACATGGATTATTTGAAGTGGCTGATGGGGGAATTGTTTTTTTAGATGAAATTGCATCCATGCCCATTGATATTCAAGCCAAGTTGTTGCGAGCAATAGAAGAGCGATCGTTTCGCAGAGTGGGTGGAACAAATTTGATCAAGGTGGATGTGCAAATAATCGCAGCTTCGAACCGTAATTTGAAAACGATGATAGAAGAAGGCAATTTCAGGGAAGATTTATATTATCGGTTAAAAGTAGTTGATTTAGATTTACCACCTTTACGAGATCGGAACATGGACATTCCCGAATTGGTGGGATTTTTTATTAAGCAAAATAACTTGCGATTGGGAATGAATGTAGTAAATATCACCCAAAATGCAATGAATGCCCTTGTCCATTATCGTTGGCCAGGAAATATACGCGAGTTGAGTAACTCCATTGAGCGCGCAATGCTTTTTTGTGATGGAGAAGTCATAGACCTGGCTGATCTTCCGGCTGATGTTGTAAGAGCCTATAAGAATTAATTGATTGGCATATAACTTGCATCGTTTTCTCTTGGAAATTTATAACCAGGAGGCAACGATGTTTCCCCTTTCTGTTCAAGATTTTTTCCTGTACATGGCAGCAGCTTTGTGCTTGGTTGGATTGCTCTCCATGCTGGCAGGTATTTTAATTCTGGTAACCAGGGTCGCCGGACGGGATGTACGCGTAATTGCAAATCAGACTGCCCAATTGGCGCAAAAAGGGATTGCAGAAGATATTTCCGGATTAGTGGGTAATGCATCATCTTTGATTGATGCTCTTAATCAACTGGTGCGAACTACATCGGGGATTGGCATTTTTTTGGTTATTGTTGGATTTTTGCTAGCATTGTTCGCGTTTTTCCTTGTTAAGCAAATTTAATGGCAAAGATATCTCTGTATTTTTATACGATCCTTCTTTTTTGTTGTATTGATTTGAGCAGGTAATGGTTGATAGGTCATCTTATTCGGCAACCATTTAGCCAAACAGGAGATCCCATGCATCCTTTTGAATTAATTGGCGAAATTCGTAAGAGCTTTACACCCAATGATGGTTCTGAACTGATTACTTCATTGCAATTGAACTCATTAGCCTGGAATGCCCTCCTGGGGAGTAATTTTTATTACAGGACTTTTCAAAAGTTGGGTAATCAATTGCACAAGTGGACGCCAGGGAATCTTGGACTGATTGATCTGGATAGTGACACAAATGCCAATGATCTAAAACATATACCCTTAATCCCACTCAGTACGAATTTACGCCAAAGAAGTGTGGCATTTTATGAAAAAACATTAAAAAATCCTGAAATTCCCTACACTTTATCTGAATCCTGTTTGGTTGCGCTGGCTTTAAGAGAAAGACGAAGAATAACCTGCTCCTGGGAAGGGATAGCCTCTGAGCTTCTTCAGACAAAACAAGGAGTCAACCAAACGGTTGAGGTATGGAAATATCCATTATCTTGTCTCTTTGGTATTATTCCTGACCCTGCAGAATTATTGCGTGAATTGATTCCGGTAGGTTTACAGTTCGAAGGGGTTGAGTGGGTAATTTTTTGTTTGTTTTCAAATCCGATGTCTGACCGGGAACGTGGAGATCTATTGTATGGGTTATTGGTTGATCAGACGCCTGAATTACAAAGGAATGTTTTATCCAGGCTTCAGGCGAAACAGTATTATTCCATTTGCGAATCTTTGGCGAAAAAACTATTAACAGATTTGCCTGTTTCCTATATTAAATCTGCAGAAATAGACCAGGTTCGATTTTCTGATGATATCGTTTCTTTGATTCAATCGAATTTATATCTTTATAAATTATTCCAGTTATCTGGGAATAAAATCAAGGCTTTAAGTTACCTTAATCGATGTAAGATGATCTTACAAACATGGTTGGGCAGTGTAGAAATTGATCGAATGAATTTTGTGGCTGGGGTTGAAGAAAAAATCGATTTGCTCGAAATCATTAGCTCATCTGAGATTTTAAAGTCAGGTTTTGCCTCAATTCTTTCTCGATTAAATAATCCAGAATCCTATATCGAAAAGCTTGATAATCTGCCAGTCAGTCCATTCATCCAACTTAAAAAAGCTGAGTTATTGTTTGAACAAGGGGATACCTGGTTGGCTAAAGAAGTAGCAAGTCAGGCGGTTTCAGGTTTGTTGGATTACCTGAATAACAATCGCGTAAATACCAATTTACCAAATGTTGACCGCATTGGAGATTATATAAAAACCATAAATAAAATAGGTATGCCAGGTGACGCGGAATGTATTGCCAGGTTCGTAATAAAGAATAATCCCAGAGACTACCACGTGTTAAGCATTTTATGCGATATTTACCAGGAAAACCAACAAAGTAATCTGGCTATAGGAATTGCAACCCAATTGGCTGCAATAAATCCTGGCGATCCTTATTTTCATCGGAAATTAGCAGAGTTACTTGAAAATGCTGGTGATTGGCAGCAAGCATTAGCAGAACGTCAAGAGGTATTGCAGGTCAGTTCACAGGAAAATAATGATGATTTGATTGCGCTTGCCAGGTGTGCATTGCAGGTCGAGAGATATGACTTAACCCAAGATGCTTGCCTTAAAGTATTACAACAGAATCAAAATTCTGGGGAAGCATTTCTTTTATCAGGAATCGTTAAGCGTAGACTTGGCAATAATCAAGCTGCTCTGATTGACCTTGAAAGAGCGACCCAACTAATTCCTGAATATGAAGATGCCTGGCTGCAGCTTTCGGATTTGCACTCATATCTGGGCAATGAAAATCTAGCCATCAGTACTTTGAGGACGGGGGCGTTCGCAATACCTTCCTCAGCAAAAATTTTGCTGGCTTTGGCAAATCAAAGTATAGAGAGCGGTAAGCTAACCGAGGCTCTGCCATATTTATATAAAGCTCTCGAACTAGATCAGGCAGATCGGGATATTCCCCAAAAGCTGGGGCATGTCTTAAACAACCTGGGGCATTATGAAGAGGCAGAACGTATTCTTGGAGATGCTCGTTTGAACTATCCAAATGATCCTGAATTGGCTTTTGAACATGCGCTGAGCTTATATAACATTGGGGACTCAGAAAAAGCGCTGGATGTTCTCGATGTCGCAATTCGTAATCCCAATAGCGAAATGAAATTTGGTTTATTGTACGGTCAGATTCTGATCGGTTTTTCTGAAAAACCGATGGTAAATGTAACCTTAAATCGCATCATCGCATGTGAAAATGCCTTGCATTCAATTCTGGCAAAAACTCCAGATCATCTTGATGCTAATCTTTTACTCGCTGAAGTTCTATATTTGAAAGATGAATTAAAAGCGGCTTATCAAGTATATTCACGCCTGGCTGAGTTAAATCTTCCACCAGATTATCCATTGGGATGGAGAATTTATTGGGGTTTGGGGAAAACTGCCTATGCTTTAAATAATCTTGATACTGCTTTGGCTGCCCTGGAGGAGGCTGCACAAAAAAGACCATCAAGTGTTCCGATTTATCAACTTTTATGCGAAGCGTATTTAAGTTCGGATTTTATTCAAGAGGCAGCGAACAAAGCAACAATTGCCATCCAATTAGCTCCAGCGGAGTTATCAAATTTAGAATGGTACGCCAGTGTAATGGCAAAAATGAATAAAGAAGAGGAAGCTTTAAACGCATTACGCTGCGCTGTTGAAATAAGACCCGATCGCAGCGACTTGTGGATTCGTCTGGCTCAAATGCAAATTAAATCTGGGGATATCGAAGGTACCCGCGCCAGCCTGTCTGCATTGGTAGAACTTCCAGTTGCCAATATTGATGACCTTCGTCGGGCGTCTGAAACATATATGCGGTTGCAAGATATGCCGGCTGCTTTGCATTGTCTTGAAAAAGCTCTTAACGCTGAGGAGATTCCCACATCTGACTTGTTGATTGAAACGTCGGTTTTATATGATCATGTCGGAAATACTACGAAGGCATTGGAAACAATAGACAAAGTCCTATCAGATGAACCTGACCATGTAATCGCTTTGATCCATCGATCGGATTATCTTGAAAAATTAAATCAGCCTTCTGATTCGTATGATGCGATGGAAAAGGCAATGAAACTGGCAGAAAAAAATGTAAACCAGGAGAATCGTGAGTCTCAATTCCTGAGTAAAGATGAAAGTAACCATAAAATCACCCAAAATTTGATGGGGGATATTCATCATCGGATGTGCCGGCTGTTGTATCGATTGGGCAATTATCAAAATGCATATCACCATGCATTAATTGCGCTTGATTTAAAGCCTTTCGATCTTGAAGTTCGCTACCTGGCTGGTTCAATCGTGCGCTCTATGTTGAATCTTACCAAGGCTATTGATATATTGTCGCCAATTTCTAAATTAGATCGAATTACTGGCTGGAATTCGTCTCAACCATTCGATGTCGAAAAATTAAAATTGGCTCTCATTGGAATACTGTCTGAGATTTCCCTTGAGTCAAAAAAGCTAGACGAAGCGGGCACCATTATCAATAATGGGTTAGAAATTGCACAAACAGAGAGATTGCTTTTATCTCAAATAAATCTTCTTGTGTTTAAGAAAGATCTGGTCTCCGCTGAATTGTTATTCCAGACTCACATTGCGAAGGTAGTACAAGATATTCTTCGACGTGATAATTATCATCAGGTGGAATCGGATATCTACTCGAAGGACAGATTAATCAATCTGGCAATCACGGCTGCGAAACTGGAAAAATGGGAGGAAGCACTTTTATTAGCTGACTTGCACATTAATAGCCTGCCAAATGACCCGCGGGGATTTTTTACCAAAATGGCAATTATGTACACAATTGGGGAGAGACAATATTTAGCCAATCTATTAAAAATTTCTGCTCACGCTCCTGGCGTAGATTATCTCGAACCTTCGTTTTCACATAAGTTTTATCAGTGTGTTGAGAGAATTTTACAGCTTATCCCATCAGTTAATCTCGATATCTGGCTCCAGAAAGGCAAAGCTTTGTTTGAGCCTGGTAATGTAGATGCAGGTCAAGAAATCAATGAAGCATTAGCGGATGAAAATCATGCAATCGCCTATTTGTTAGCTCGAAGGAAGAGTGCGGAAAAAACAGGCATCAGGCAAGTCGTAGACCAATATAAGAATTCACCAGAAGTCCTGATACATGGTGTATTGAGTTATCTGGACGTAGATCCAAAAGAAGGTATATTACTTGCTCACACACTGGTTGGATTAGAACCGGAAAACCCGGTGTATCTATCGGCTCTTGCGTTATTGGCGCAGGAAGCAGGTGATCTTGATACATCTTTAAAGGCATTGAGTTTTGCGTTATCTATTTGGGGTGATGAAATTGAATGGCACAAATGGGCAGGAAAATTAGCTTTGGCGCTTGGAGACACGGATCATGCTGTCATGAGTTGGGAAAAAGCATTCAAACTGGATCCGAATAACATCGAGGTGAAATTCTCGCTGGGACAGGCGTACCTGGAAAACGGTGATATTTCTCAAGCAGTATCAAAATTAAGAGAGGTAACGGATGAAAATCCACATCATGCTGAGGGGTGGTATTGTTTGGCAGAAGCGCTAAAGAGAGCTGGACGCCTGGAGGATGCATTCCAGGCATCGCTCAATGTGATTAAGAACAATCCAAGAGGAAGCAAAGGTTATTATCAGGCTGCTGAAATAATATATCAACAGGGTGATTTGGATAAATCCCTGGAATACTGTGAAAAGGGCTTAGCCAACCATGCGCATGACATCGAACTGGTTCAATTTACTGCTTCTTTATATCAGGAGAAAGGCAGATGTGAAGATGCTCTTGATCTACTCGATCGAACGATTAACCAAGTACCTGGAAGTGTTGGGTTACATATACTAAGAAGCAAGATCCTTAAGCAGAAAAGTGGATTACCAGAAGCTATTTCTTACTTAGAAAAAATTCAACAAGAATTTCCTGGTGAACCTTCTGTACTATTCGAATTGGCAGTCTTATTAGAAGAGCATGGAGATTTACGAGCTTCAGAAAAAGCTGCCATGTCGGCTGTTAAGAGCGATGTTTCTAATGCGAAATTGCTTTACCTGGTTGGAAGGATCGAGAAAAAGTTTGGGCAACTCGACCAATCTGTTTATTATCTTAGCGAAGCGGTTCGACTAGACCCCAGGTTAATTCAAGCTTTTTTGGACTTGGGTGAGGTTTACCAAATGAGACGGGAACACGCTCAAGCTATTCGAGTCTATCAGCAGGCGATCAAATCAAATCCTGACGATTATCGCCCATATTATCAAGCGGCTTTATTACTTAGGGAATCAAAAGATTATTCGGGAGCAGAGGTGATGCTTCGCAGAGCAGCAGCATTATCTCCAGATGACCTGAATATTCGCCGTCAGCTTGGCGCGGTTATTGCACTCAATCTTGTATTCAATGCCCAGGAGGTAGGGGTTTGATCATGGAAAAACCGAATGACAGCATAATGAATCCAAGCCATGTTTTTTCGCGCGACCAATTTATTCGAATGATTGACGCAGCTTTGCAGGGAGGCGCGCACCGGTTTGCCAGGCAAGCTTCTCTGGCTTGGCTGGCTATTTATCCTGGAGATCTCGGTGTAAGCCTGCGGCTGGCAAAATCATTGTTGATGGATGGCAAAAACGCTCAGGCATTCCTTATCTTCGAAAAGGTGCTGGCAGCAGATCCTGAGTATATCGAAGCATACGAAGACTATCTGCCGTTAGTAGATGGCAGTGATGCAGCCAAAAAAGAAATGGTATATGGTACCTATTCGGTATTAAAATTCAGTCAAAGCAATATCATTTCAACGAATACTTGGGTTGATGAATTAAGAGCAGTCAAAAATTTAATTAAAAACCAGAAGTTTGGTGATGCGGAAATTAGGTCTCGACAAGTCCTGGAATCAAATCCAGAGTGTGTTTATGCAGCGATATTACATTTGAAGGCAATTCATGAGAGAAAAGATATCCTGTCATTGTATCGATATGCTGAACGATATCACCAAAAATGGTCTGATTGTATATTAATCAGTTTGTTATTGGCTGAAGCCAGAATAGAGATGGGGTTTGAGCCAGAAGCCGTAGAATTGCTTCATTCTTGTGTTGCAAACGATGCATGTGGTCAAGTCGCAAGGAGATTATGGGGAGATCAACACCCTTATCGCCCTATGTGGCCAGAATCCCTTGAGTTCACCTTTAACCAGCCTGTGCCGGTTGAGGTGGCAGCAAGACTTGGATGGAATTTACTGCCACAAGGCGAAATCAGTATAACCTCTCAAACATCTAAAGGAGTAGACCCCGCTGTCCTTCATGAAGCCAAGCGTGAAGATGCCGAAAATGAGTTGGTAGAAAAACAAGGTGCTACATCAAAAGAGCCGGAAAAGAGGATTGATATAAATGGTGGTGATGGTCAAAATGCTCAAAATATCGCTAGAGAGGAAAATGATAAGACCATTAATGCATCAAATGTATCTTCTGAGCCAGAAAATCGGGAAAAGAATAAAAGTCACGATCCAATCAAGGCAATTACTGATGAGTTCGAGAAAATTGCCAAACGACTCAAGAAACCAGCTATCAGCCGTACTGATGGAAGGTTTCCGGTATATGTGATTTTTTCTTCCAGGATTGGTTTAGAAGCTCTATATGGACCACAAACCACATCGGTCATTATTGAAGAGTTGAAATTGTTTGTTTCAGCAGTGCGCGACCGACCTGGAATGGGATCGATGTTATACCTGCCGGATGATAAAGAATTAATGAAGTTACTTGGATTAAGTCCGGTTGAGTCGAATGATCCCTGGAAACTGAAACTGTCGTTAACTGATCTGGATCAGGCTTTGGCGAAAAAAGGAGAGATGATCGGAGCCTTGTTGATTATCGGTGGACCAGAAGTCGTTCCTTTTCATATGCTGCCCAATCCTATCGATGATATGGATAAAGAGGTTCCATCTGATAATCCATATGCTACAAATGACACCAATTATTTCATACCTGAATGGCCCGTAGGACGAATTCCTGGTGAAAAAGGTCCAGATTCAGGCTTTCTGCTAGACCAAATTCGGCGGCTAACGAAATCCTATTCTAAAAAGTCAAAGTCCAAAGCCGGTCAATTGGTTGCTGCTACTTCCATAATCGATATGTTGTTGGAATTTTTGCGGTTTCTAAGGAGAACCAGGAAGGTAAACAGCCTTGGCTATACTGCCCAGGTTTGGCAAAATTCATCGAAAGCGGTGTACAAGACAATCGGCGATCCCAATTTACTCGAATGTTCTCCTCCAGAAACTTCGGATACGATAGACAAGAAGAAAATCTTTCTTTCACAATTAGGATACTACAATTTACACGGTCTGGTGGATGCTGGTGAATGGTATGGTCAACGTGATCCTGCCAAGATAAGCGATGGTCCGGATTATCCTGTGGCTTTATCACCAAAAGATATTAAGAAAAATGGACATTCTCCTCAAGTAATATTTACTGAAGCGTGTTACGGGGGGCATATTCAAAACAAAGCGATCGATGAGGCATTATCCTTAAAATTTCTCGCTCTTGGTACATCGGTGTTTGTGGGCTCAACCTGTATCGCATATGGTTCTGTTGACATGCCTTTGATTGCTGCTGACCTGCTTGGGAATGCATTTTGGACTCACTTGAGAGAAGGGCAGACTTCTGGGTTTGCCCTGTTGAATGCCAAACATGATCTGGTAAAAGAGATGAACAGGCGGCAAGGTTACCTGGATGCTGAAGATCAAAAAACCCTGATATCGTTCATTTTGCTTGGGGACCCTATGGCGGTTTATGAGGAAAAAACAAATGGGGCAAAACTCTATGGACGGTTTAAAAATCAATCTCAGGTAAAAATGATATGTGATCAAGAATTAATACCCGGTGATCCACAACCTGTTTCTGGAGAAGTCCTCGACCAGATCAAAGGGATTGTTGAGACATACTTGCCCGGAATAAAAGATGGAGAAACCAGTTTTGCTCTACAAAAATTTAGTAATGGCTCTTTAGCGGCGCATCAAAAGGAAGATTCACAATTGGCACATCGGGGGAGTGGTCAATCCTCGCAGCGAATTGTGATATCGCTCAGAAAAACAGTTCAAGGAAGCAGGCATATTCATTATCATCATGCACGTGTTACGTTAGACTCGCGTGGGAAAATGGTAAAACTTACTATGTCGCGGTAATAAATTAGCACCTCACAAGAAAAACCGCCGGTTAAGGCGGTTTTTTTGTTGCTGATCCTGAATACCTGGCTTATAATTTTATTCTATTTTTGTTAGTGAAAATATCCTATAAGGTTTGCAAGAATGAAAATTAGTGGAAATCAGGTTCGTCAATCATTTATTGACTTTTTTGTGAAAAAAGGACACACTTTTGTCCCATCATCGTCGCTTGTGCCCGGTGGTGATCAGACCTTGTTATTTACTAATGCAGGGATGGTTCAATTTAAGGATGTATTTCTAGGAACCGACCAAAGACCCTATACGAGAGCGGTTAATTCCCAAAAATGTATGCGTGTAGCCGGTAAACATAATGATTTAGATGATGTCGGCAGGGATGATACCCATCATACGTTTTTTGAAATGCTTGGTAACTGGTCTTTTGGAGATTATTACAAAAATGAGGCTATTGCTTGGGCTTGGGAACTGCTAACGGAAGTTTGGGGGCTTCAAAAAGAGCGACTCTGGGCGACATGCTTTAAGGATGACAAGGGAAATATACCTTCTGATGATGAGGCAGCCAATATCTGGAGATCTCAACCAGGGTTTTTTCCGGATCATGTACTATTCTTTGGCAGAAAAGATAATTTTTGGGAAATGGCAGATACTGGTCCGTGCGGACCCTGTAGTGAAATTCATTATGACCGGGGAGTGGATTATTGTGATAAGGGTAATGTACCGGGTCATCAGTGTAAAGTAAATGGTGACTGCAAACGGTTTTTAGAATTATGGAATCTGGTATTTATTCAATATAATCGTCTGTCGCCAATTGAGCTAGAACCCCTTCCAGCTCGACACGTGGATACGGGAATGGGGTTTGAGAGGATTGTGTCAGTTCTCCAAAATGTCAACTCAAATTATCGAACAGATTTGCTTTTTCCTGCTATTGAGAAAGTGCGGGAACTTACCAAACACACTGAATTTGAAAGAGATTCGAACTTTACACCATATCGAGTGATAGCTGATCATGCCAGGGCAGCAACTTTCTTGATCTCTGATGGGGTTGTGCCTGGTAATACTGGGCGAAATTATGTATGTCGGATGATCATACGCCGGGCAGTACGATTTGGAACCAAACTTGGGTTAAATGAGCCATTTCTGGCGAAAATTTCACAGGCAATAATTTCCAACTATGGAGGATTCTATCAAGACCTGGAGAAAAATCAATCAATGATTCTTGCTGCCATAACCCGAGAAGAAGAGCGATTTCAAAAAACGCTGGAATCTGGTATTGGGGAATTGCAAAATTTGGTCGATGAACTTAATGCGAACAGCACACTGGTATTATCGGGGAAAAAAGCATTTGACCTATATGCCACTCACGGTTTGCCACTCGAATTGACTCGCGATATTTTAAGAGAACTAAATATGGATGTTGATGTTGCGGGTTTTCAACAGGCAATGGAAGAGCATCGAGCTGCCTCTGGCGCAGGAAAGGCATTTGGTCCTTTAGGTGGAGAAGATGTAAATATTTATCGAGATGTCTTCGAAGAGCTTAAAGGGAAAACCGAACTGGACTCCGATGGCGTTGAATATGATCCCTATTCAGCAACCCAGGCTAAAGGTAAGTTGTTAGCAATCATTCGCACTGGGGAGGTTATTCGACAGGCTCAACCAGGTGACGAAATCGAAGTAATTTTGCCAAAAAGTTGTTTTTATCTTGAATCTGGGGGGCAGGTTTCAGACACAGGCGTGATTCAGCCATTAGAGGGAGAGGATTGGTTAATCCAGGTTACGGGCACTCGTAAACCTGCCGCCGGTATTATCACCTTAATCGGAAGAGTTGAAAAAGGTTCACCTCGCGTCGGTGAAATGGTTATTGCCAAAGTTGATCTTCCCCGACGAATTGCGATCATGCGGAATCATACAGCGACTCATCTGTTGCAGGCTGAATTGCGAAAAGTTCTTGGCGAACATGTGCGCCAGGCGGGATCATTGGTTGCGCCTGACTATTTAAGGTTTGACTTTATTCACAATCAGTCGGTGACACCTGATCAAATTGATCAGATAGAAGATGGAATCAACTCGGCAATTTTAAACAATTTGGTGGTTATCAAAGAAGAAAAAAGCCTTTCGGAAGCGGTTTCAGAAGGCGCAACAGCACTATTTGGCGAGAAATACGGAGAGACTGTGAAAACAGTACGGGTTGAAGGGGATGAATTTTTTTCATATGAGCTATGTGGGGGGACTCATGTGGATCAAACAAGTCAGATCGGTCTGTTTGTTATCACCTCGGAGGGAAGTGCTGCGGCTGGTATTCGCCGGATAATTGCCCTCACTGGTAATGAAGCGTATAAATTCCTTCAAAACCGGGTGCGGACCGTTAAGCGGGTTGCAGGTTTATGCGAGACAGATATCGATGAGCTTTATGAAAAAGTGCAATCAATTCTCCATGAGATCAGTTGTCAAAGAAAAGAAATCATTGGATTACGCCAAAAATTGGCAACGATTGAGTTTGAGAAATCCTTGAGTTCTACTCCAAGAATCAATGATGTTCCCTTATTGGTTAGAATATTGGACAATGCAGACATTGACACCTTGCGCTCTATGACGGATTTGTTTCGCGCCAGATATAAAACTGGCGTCGTTGTTTTGGGCAGTGTATATGCTGAAAAACCGATTATTATTGCTTCTGTCACAGATGATTTAGTAAAGAGAGGAATATCGGCTGGAGAAATTGTCAGGCAAGGAGCCCAAGTGGTAGGCGGAGGCGGTGGCGGAAGACCAACATTAGCACAGGCTGGCGGCAAAGATCCTCACCGCTTGCCTGAAGCTCTAGCCCATGTTGAACAATTGGTTAAAGCTCAATTGGAAAAGTGAATAACCTTGGATCGTCCTAAACAATTAGGCGGAGAGTGCGTTAACTAATTCTCGACAAAAATCTGGAATATCTGCGACGACTCGACCCCAAACGATGTTTTCATATCGGAATGCTGGCTCGTTTTTCCAAATTGCGCCTGCATTGGTCAAATCATCTTTGATTCCTTCACTGCCTGTTGCAAACCGCCCTTTTACGATACCTGCGCTTATGCCTACCCACCCTGCATGGCAAATCATTCCTATTATTTTCTTTTGTTCATTTAGTGATTTCACAAAATTAACGGCTGAGCGGTATCGACGGATTTTATCTGGAGCCCACCCGCCTGGAATGATGACTGCGTTGTATGAATCAGCAATTAAATCATCAAAGGATACCTCGGAAGTCGCGGGTATTCCAACCTTTCCTTTGTACATTTCATGTGCTTTAGGACCTGCTATGACAAGGGTAGCGCCTTCTTCTTGTAAACGCATATATGGCACCCAAAATTCGAGATCTTCAAATTCCTGCGCGACGAAATATGCTACTCTTTTTCCTTTTAATTTCATGATTTCCTCCGTTCTTTTATCATAGCTTCATATTTTTCTAATTGCATTAACTGTTCAGGCATAATGTGGATAAATGGTCGGGTTCGTTTAATTAATTCAATTGCCTCAGGTAGAGATAGACCCTGGTCGATAAGATATGCAGCAGCCATTGTAGGAGCTCTACCTACACCTGCCCCGCAATGTATATAAACTTTTTCTCCTGCTGATATTTCATTCTCAATAAATCTTACGCCCTCTTCAAGTTGACTCAAAGATGGAGCTGTGTCATCTACTGTGGGCAAATAACAGTATTTCCCTCGCCAGAGTCCTTTTGAAAGGTCGTCAAACTCCTTTCTCATGTTAACAACAGCAGAGATACCCTCAATCTCCAAAACCTTTTTACCGTCTTTTGAAAATTGAGACCCTACATATAATTCGGGTGAGATTCGACAATATTTCAAATTCGGAATTCCAGTAACACCAGGAATAATTCTTCCAATAAACCAAAGGGTGGTAACATAGAATCCCTGTTCTTTAATTCGATAAAACAGTATCTTAATTGCTTTGAGAATTTTTCCAGGCATTCTTCACCTATATAGATCTATGTTTTGAATTCTACTCGAAAACCTTGAATTAAAACTCAAAAACCGCACAATTGTGCGGTTTTTGAGTTGGAAAATAATGAATTAAATCTTCGTAATAATATTGCTAAACACTTCGCCGATTGCGGGGCCCATGATGGTTAATATAACGATAACAACAAGGACAACCAACACAAGAATTAAGGCATATTCAACAAGCCCTTGCCCCTCCTCGGCATAGGACCAAATCATATAATTCACCTCCTTTCCGAGAAGATATGTTTCTATTATCCCGTTTATGGGGTCGAAATACCATTTAAAAAAAATGACAAAAATGTAAGGTTGGATAAAAAACGTTGAAAAAACCTTACATCTTTGTCAAATAAAATCAAAAATTGTCAGGTTGCCAACAACACAAGACCAAATCTCTTGCTGCTTTTACCTCATCTAGACGCCGGACAGGAGTATGGTGAGGAGCGCTCTTTAGTATTTCGGGATTAGACTTGGCTTCCTCTGCAATTCGTAGTAAAGCATCTGCATACATATCCAGAGATTGCTTACTTTCTGTTTCAGTGGGTTCTATCATCAAGGCTTCATGGACTATCAGAGGAAAATAATTCGTTGGAGGATGGAGATTGTAGTCCATTAACCTTTTTGCGATGTCTAATGCTCTTATTTCCGGGACATTTTCCCAACATCCTTGAACAACAAACTCATGCATACATATCCGATCATAAGCAAGTTTATAAACATGTTTGATTTTGGATAGCAGGTAATTGGCATTTAAAACTGCGTACTCAGCAACTTTGGGTAACCCATTTTTCCCATGCATTGCGATATAAGTGAAGGCTCGTACCATCATGCCAAAGTGACCGTAGAAAGATTTTATTCGCCCAATCGAATATTCAGGCATTACGAACCCAAATTGAGGTGGAATCTCATTATTTCCTTCCTCAGATATGCAGACGATGGGACCTGGCAAAAAAGCTGTAAGATGATTTGCGACTCCGACCGGTCCACAACCTGGACCTCCACCTCCGTGTGGAGTAGAAAAAGTTTTATGAAGATTGAAATGCATAATGTCAAATCCAAGATCCCCCGGACGAACAATTCCTAGAAGAGCATTAAGATTTGCACCATCTCCATAAACCAATCCTCCCGCCTTGTGTACTACATCGACGACCTCCAATACATTTTGTTCAAACAACCCCAGGGTATTCGGGTTGGTTAACATAATTCCTGCGGTTGTTTCATCACATAACAGGCGAAGGGCGTCTATATCTACATTTCCTTCAGAAGTTGTGGAGACATTTATAACATCAAATCCACTCATAGATGAAGTGGCTGGATTAGTCCCGTGTGCTGAATCGGGAATGATGATTTTATTCCTTTTATAGTCTCCCCGCATATTATGATATGCGCGTGTGATCAACACTCCTACCAGTTCCCCTTGAGCTCCTGCGGCAGGTTGTAAACTTACTCCTGCAAATCCGCTGATTTCTTTCAGCCATTCCTGGAGTAAAAACATTATTTCAAGGTTCCCCTGGATTGTCTCAATTGGTTGTAAGGGATGAGAATGGAGAAAGCCAGGCAATCTTGCTGCTTCTTCATTCACCCTTGGGTTATATTTCATGGTGCAAGAACCGAGAGGATACATACCCAGGTCTATTGCATAATTAAGGTGGGATAATCTGGTAAAGTGCCTGACCACATCAACTTCAGATAGTTCGGGAAACGGCAGGTCATTTCTAACTAATTCTGCAGGCAATTCCGTTGTTGGCACATCACATTCGGGCAAGCGAACTCCCTGTCTTCCGGGTGATGAAAGTTCATAAATCGTTGGCTCAACCATGAGTAATTTCCTCCAAAGCATGGCACAATAAATCGATTTCCTCCCGGCTGTTCATTTCGGTGACAGCGATCAGCATATTGTTTTTCAGACCAGGAAAATCTTTTTCTAAGTTATATCCGCCAATGATGCCTTTCTCGAGGAGTTGAGCGTTGATTTCATCTACTGGTTGAGGGCAGCAGACTACGAATTCGTTAAAAAATGGAGCTGATGAGCAAACACTGAAACCGGGGAGCGAATTAATTTTTTGGGCTGCAAAATGAGCTTTTTGAAAACAAAGGTTAGCGACCTGCTTTAAACCTTGTTTCCCAAGTAAGCACATATAAACGGTGGACGCCAAAGCCATTAGCCCTTGATTGGTGCAAATATTTGAGGTAGCCTTTTCACGTCGAATATGCTGCTCACGGGCAGTTAATGTTAGCACATACGCTCGTTTTCCATCGTTATCAATTGTTTCTCCTACCAAACGCCCAGATATTTTCCGGACTAATTCGCGCTTGGTTGCGAAAAACCCCAGATAAGGTCCTCCAAAGGAGAGTGATAAACCAAGGGGTTGTCCTTCTCCAACTGCAATATCCGCACCATAGTCTCCAGGAGGATGAAGGATTCCCAGGGCAATTGGATTGCAGATAATGGCTACCAAAGCGCCTGATTCATGTGCTTTTGTAACGATAGATGAAAAGTCGAATATCCTTCCCAGGAAATCTGGATATTGAAGCAAGACTAAAGCGGTATTTTGATCGATTAATGGCACAAGATCAAATGGGTTGTTAAATGGATCTGCTGTGCCATCATGATCACCGACCAGATAAAAATTGTTGTATCCCTGGGTATACGTTCGAATCACTTGCCGATATTGTGGATGTATTGATGGCGATAAAATTACCTTGCTTCGTTTTCCTCGAAAGTTATGGTACGCCATAATAACCGCTTCAGCGGAAGCCGTGGCGCCGTCATAATGGGAAGCGTTGCTGATATCCATACCTGTTAGAGAGGAGATCAGGCTTTGATATTCGAATATTGCCTGGAGAGTGCCTTGAGATATTTCGGGTTGGTAGGGGGTATAGGCGGTAAAAAATTCTCCTCTTTGAATAATTGCATTCACAGCAGCCGGAATGAAGTGATTATATGCTCCCGCACCTAAGAAACAAACAAGATTTTTTGTTGAATCATTGGATTGAGCCAGATAATCCATTTCAGCCATGATTTCCATTTCGGTCATGGCATCAGGTAAATTTAAAGAAGGATATCGATACCTGTCAGGAATATCTACAAAAAGATCAGAGACGGATTTAACTCCGATCGATTTAAGCATCTCCTCTATTTCACTTTGGGTGTGAGGAGCAAACATTAATGACTCCTTTCCTCGCAATAGGCTTTATATTCCCTTGCGTCCATTAACGTGGATAGTTCAGCGGGAGAACTAATTTCGATCTTTATCATCCATGCCTTTCCATAAGGGTCTTCGTTTACCAGTTCAGGTGAATTAGCCAGGTCTTCATTTACCTGGATGACTTTACCTGATACAGGGGCATTAACAGAGGCTGCAGCCTTTACGGATTCCAGAGTTCCAAATTGAGATCCTTTTTCAATGTTTTCACCGACGGAGACTAAACTCTCAAAAAAAACAACATCGGATAGCTGATTTTGTGCAAAATCAGTGACTCCAACAGTCGCGATGTTTCCCTCGACAGAAATCCATTCGTCCGTCTTTGCATATTTTAATTCTGATGGAAATAACATATTTGATCTCCTTATTTAAAGTAATTACACAAAAAAGCACGCTGATTTCAGCGTGCCTCTGTCATAGACCTGAGAGATTCACCTCGAATGAAGTTTGCCCCATCGGTGTCTTTTCGACTCTCCAGAGTTTATAAAGTTCGGGTCCTTTTACCTGAGAGATTCATCTGGAAAAGCAATTTCCAAATTTGCCCCTTCGGTGCCTGTTAACAGGATCTCTTCCCGAGCTTTTTTATCAGTTTGTATCCATTCTACGAAAGGATATTTAAAAAGTCAAGTAACTCCAATCAAGTATATTGTAATGATCTACGAATGAGCCAGCCTCAAAAAAAACGGTACTTTTCAACTATCCCGAACTCAGGTTTAATTAGCCAGAAAAATCTCATACTATACTGGTAAAATACCTGATGGAGAAAAACAGGTCGTTCTTTATATCCTCTTAAATAAAAATCTATACAATATCCTCAGGAGGAACATGATTTACCAATCATTAACAGGAGAATGGAAATTTCGTAAAGCCAGCACGGATGAGTGGCTAAAGGCAACAGTACCAGGTGGAGTTCATACGGATCTGATGGCTGCCGGTAAGATTCCAGATCCATTTGTTGGCGATAATGAAAAGAGAGTTCGCTGGGTAGCTGAATCAGATTGGGAATACCAACGGTTATTCAGTGTAAACCCCGAATTGTTAGAACAAGAAAAAATTCATTTGGTTTGTGATGGTCTGGATACCCTGGCAGAAGTATCGGTGAACAATGTTTTACTAGGGAAGACGGATAACATGTTTCGACAGTATATCTGGGATATCAAGTCCTTATTAAGACCTGGCGAGAATAATATTACCGTTTATTTCCATTCACCTGTTCAGTATATCACCGCAAAACAAGCTGAAAATCCCATGAGGGGAGTTGTTCATGCAATTCCAGGCGGTCCCCATCTGCGGAAAGCACCCTGTCAGTTTGGTTGGGATTGGGGACCTCAATTACCACCTATTGGTATCTGGAAGGATATACGATTGGAAGCCTTCAGTCTGGCTAGATTGGAAGATGTTATCTTAAGACAAAAATTGCTGCCTGGTAAAGCGATCTTAACTGTAGGGATTCGGGCTGAAAAAAGTTCGGCAACTCCTATCCAGGCAATGGTTGAAGTAAAAGGTACTGAAGGTGAAGCCTTTTCAAGTACAGGTGTGTTACATGGAGAGAAAGGTGAAATTACCATTTCGATTCCGAACCCCCGTCTTTGGTGGCCGAATGGATATGGTGAACAAACATTATATTTGGTAAAGGTCTCTTTGGTGAGTGAAAATGGAGAATTAGATTCGAGAGAATACCGGATCGGGTTTCGAAGTATAGAACTGCGCCAGGAACCTGATCAGTGGGGAAAATCTTTTACTTTCGTGGTTAACAGCGTTCCAATTTTTGCTAAAGGTTCAGATTGGATTCCTGCCGACTCTTTCCCGACTCGACTCACCGATGAGCATTTAGAGCATCTTATTCGATCAGCGGCTATGACACACCAGAATATGTTGCGGGTATGGGGAGGAGGATTTTACGAGGAGGATAGGTTTTATGACCTTTGTGATCGATATGGTATCTTAATCTGGCAAGATATGATTTATTCATGTAGTATCTATCCGCTCCATGATCCTGATTTTCTGGCAACGGTCGAAATAGAGACTCGACAAAATGTAAGAAGATTGCGGCACCATGCCTGTCTGGCTTTGTGGTGCGGCAACAATGAAATGGAAGAAGGTTGGGAGTTTTGGGGTTGGGATACTCCAGAAAACGCTCTGTTCAAGGTCGCTTATGGGCAGTTTTTCTATTTTATTTTACCAACGTGGATAAAAGAGGAGGATCCTGATCATGAATATTGGCCAAGTTCACCCTCTGCGAATACTCCATTCAAAAATACTCAGGCACAATTTGTTGGTGACGCGCATTATTGGGAGGTCTGGCATCGCCGCAAGCCATTTTCAGCGTATCGCGACCAATATCCAAGGTTCATGAGCGAATTTGGATTCCAGTCATTGCCGCCATTTGAAACGATAAAAACTTATGCAGAGGCAAAAGATTGGAATATGACCTCATACATTATGGAACATCATCAGAAAAATGCTGCAGGCAATGGCTTGATGATTCACCAAATGACTGAACTTTACCGAATGCCAAAGGATTTTCAATCCCTGGTATATATGACAATGGTACTGCAGGCGGAGGGAATACGGTATGGGGTAGAGCATTGGCGTCGAAATCGGGATCGTGTCAGCGGCACACTCTATTGGCAATTGAATGATTGTTGGCCGGTAGCCTCTTGGGCAAGCCTGGATTATTTTGGACGTTGGAAAGCCCTTCATTATGAAGCAAGACGTTTTTATGCCCCACTCTTACTTTCTTTATTGGATAATGGGAATAAAGTAGATATTCACATTACAAGTGATTTGGTAATTAAGTGGTCTGGGGTCGTTCGATGGAGTCTTCAGTCTGTTAATGGGGATGTGATTCAAAGTGGTGAGATTGAAGTTCTGGTTCCTCCCTTGAAAGACATTGAAGTTGTAAAGTTAGATTTACCAGTACCAGCAGATCGTGAGCGGGAGATGATTTTGGTCGCGGAATTGTTAGAAGGGAATCGACGAATTTCACTGGCGGTGACACCCTTTGTTCCCAACAAGCACCTGGAGCTTGTTGAGCCTGGTATATCTTTCGAATCCTCCTTAGATGGAGATATGGTTTCCTTACAATTAAAATCGACTTCATTAGCGCGGTTTGTTGAATTATCACTGGAAGGAGTGGATGTCGTATTCAGTGACAATTACTTTGACCTTCCAGCCGGCTATCCGGCTACCATTACTTTCACGATGCCTATGGGATGGACTCTACAAGAGGTGAATGATCGATTGCGTGTACGATCGTTATATCATTCTTACATATAGTTATATCTTTCTACCTTATTAAATACGAAAAGCGAACCCCATTCCGTTTTTTCGGAATGGGGTTCGCAGCTTTTATGTTTAGTGATTGATTGAATTATTTGAAATATGTCGACCAGGAAAGCGGTAAAAGTTAATAACAGGAACCGGAATAAGGGAGCAACCTCACCTGGGGCAAAAAATATTCTATATCTTCGCGTCGACAATCTGCCGTACCTGGCTGCATTACAACTGCCGCAGCGGCAGCAATTCCGAGGCGCAAACCATCTTCTAGAGGTTTTCTCTCAGATAGCGCAAATGCCAATCCGGCAGTGACGGCATCTCCCGCTCCAGCGGGGCTGGACACTTTTACAGGAAGCGGCGGAATTTGATAAGTCGCATGGGGTAAAACTGCCAGCGCACCCTCTGATCCAAGGCTAACGATGACAGACAATTGATGTTCCTGGCTGATCCGACAGGCTGCCTTATAGACTTCTTCCATTGTTCGTACAGGGTATCCAACCAGCTCTTCTAGTTCATCCCGATTGGGCTTGATGGCAGAAGGTCTTCCCCGCAAACCAGCCCGTAATGCTTCACCTGTTGCATCCAGTACAACTGGTATATCTTGATGGTTTGCCTCGCGAACGAATTCTTCATATAGTGAAACTTGAACATTATTGGGGAGACTTCCGCCCAGTATGATGGAACTGGCTGTCATGAGCGAATGGCTGTAGATTTCGTGAAGCTGTGTAATGTGTTGTTGGCTGACAAGCAGGGTATTGGTGGTGATCGTGGTTTGCGGATGATTGCCTTCTTCCACAATTACCGTGTTAATCCGTGTTTCTCCGTCCACCCACACAAAATTGGTTCGAATGCCACGTTCACGCAACATTGCCTCCATTTGCCGACCGATGTTTCCTGCAGCAAAGCCGATAGCCAGGCTCGGAATACCAAGTTCACTTAAGACCCATGAAGCATCGGCAGGTTTGCCTGCCATGCTGAATAGAGATCGAACTGCGCGGTTGGTGGAGTGCAGATTCAATTTGGGTACAAATAAAGTATGATCAAGCGCTGAATTTACGGTGACAGATACGATCATGCTTCTTTACCATAAATCGACAGATCAGATTCTAGTTGTTGTGATCGATTCTTTGCTATGGTTATACCCTGGGACAGCAATGAGCCTAACAAAATGCAACGGGCATTGGTATCTATTCTCTCCGTTGCATCAAATCCTGCATCCAGGTCTTTCGCGAGCACAAATAATCCATGCCAGCGAGCCAGAACTGCTGCAGCCTGAATATTGACACGATGTTCCTGTCCACGCAATCCCAGGACGACTTTTTCAGCCAGCTCTTTACTATGGGATGGTGCATAGGATACCACGTTGATCATACCAAACTTAAAAGTGGCTTCAATGACTGGCGGAATCGGCACTCCTGCTGAACAAAAAACAAGTACATTACGAGGGTGTGAGTGAACGACAGCCTGACCATCTGGAAACTCCTTGTACAGTTCAAGATGAACTCGGGATTCACGTGAAATGGTGCCATCTCCTTCTAATACCTTACCATCGCCGTCAACGACTAAGATTTGTTCGGGTCTTAACTTCCAGTGGAATTTTGCACCGCTGTACCTGGGAGTGATACAAATTAAGTCTCCAACCCGCACGCTAATATTTCCACCAGCAGCATCCGTTAGAAAACGTTCAAACAATAATGCACCTGTCTCACAAATTCTTTGCCTTGCTTCATATATCTGATCATTCATTGTAATAAACCACCTTATTGTTTCTACGTAGGATTAAATAATATGTTCAATGTTGGTTTCATCGATTTGTTTAAATCCAGTTATTTGGGCAACCCGCTCGAAGAACCTTTTTTTTCGGGGTGTGTTGATTGTCCAATTCACTGGAGGGGTCTGGAATCCACTCAATAAATCGATCTGGGTTTCCCGCTGATGATTTGCTGTATCGGTGACCCAAATATCATGAATTCGTGGTTCTCCATTATAGCCCTGATCATAATACCCCCAGGAGACATAATTTCTGAATGCTGTATCTAAATTCTCGATTCCAGTTGAGTCCTCATTGATGATGATCGGTTTGGGTGATTTTTGAAACACCGGAATAGAACGAATCAGGTCAATGCCCTGACTCAATCGCTGAGGTGTTGCGCCGTTCCCATGCGGGAGGAGGAAATCACATACCTGCACCATTTCTGGTGTTGGAATACCCTGTCCCGTTTCGGGATTGATTCCACCTTGACTGGTAGAAATGAGAAATTCGGGATACCGATTCTTAAAATGTTCGATTATTTTGTGTGCGTTTTGAGGTTTGAAGATTGGAAACAAAAAAGGAACGTCAGTTTCGTTTGCAATTTCAACCAGGATATTTTTCCTGCCGGTGCTTTTAATAAATTGCATCCCATTTTCTACAGCGTTCCAGATCGCGTTTTCGCTGGTCATCTTATTGGCTTGTTTCCAGTAAAAAAATCCGACGATTACAACCATTCCCAATTGATCAGCCGCAAAAAGAACTCGAGAAATCCGTTCAGCATAATCCGCCCGGATATCGCCATTTAATGTGAAAGCTGAGTTGAGATAATTGTTGTAGATCTCGGGAATATAACGGGCACCACCCCCTTGAAAATTGATCGTAAAACCCAGTACGCCATGTTCCTTCCAGGATGGCAGAGCGAGAATGAAATCGTTGGTATTTCGCTCTGGATCCCAGGTATATGTATCAGGATACATCCAGAACTGGCGGGTCGTTGGATTCAAGTCATCAAAAGTTGCCTGCACAGCGCGGACGTTAAATAGCAGTCCTTCTACCGGGAAGCCATCAAAAAACCTGCCTGAATAGGTCGGTTCTCCGTTAATGAATAATTTTTCCCCCAAAATTGATACCTCAGTCATTTTTTTCCTCCAATTGGTAAAAAAATGAATGCTGAAAAAAAATAGCAGGTTAGTCCTTTTTCCTAGAGCGATTATACTATCTCTTTTCAGGAACTAACCTGCTGATTGGTTTTGATGTGATTTGCGAAAGAATAATGAAATAATCAATGAAGGCAGTTTATTTATTGTAGCCAGTAATTTCTGCTACCCGCGTAAAAAAAGCCTTTTTCCTTGGCGTGTTAATTTTCCAGTTGACAGGAGGAGTTTGAAATCCGCTTAGCAAAGCGACGTCCGTTTCCCGTTGGTGTTCCCCTTGATCGGGAACCCAAATGTCATGGATGCGAGGCTCACCGTTATATCCCTGGTCATAATATCCCCAGGAAGCATAATTTTTCCAGCACACTTCCAGGTTTGGTGTTCCGGTTGAGTCTTCGTTAATAATAATTGGTTTCGGGCATTTAATGAACTCAGGATGGTTCTGTAAGAATTTTATATGCGCTTCAAGTTGATCTGGTTTCAAGTGGTTTCCATGCGGCATGAGAAAATCGCTGGCTCGAATATATTCATCTGACACTTGAAAATTCATGCTTTGTAAATGGACTGGAACATAAGAGGTCGATATTAAGAATTCTGGATACCGATTCTTAAAATATTCAATCAGCCGGTGAGATTGGTCGATGGCAAATTCTGACATTGGCAGTTGAATATACTTGTGAAGTATATCGGTTTCATTTGCCAATTCGATCAGGATGTTGTGATTTCTCAGGCTTTTCAAAAATTGGAATCCATTTTCCAACGCTGTCCAGACTGCTTGTGTATTTTCAAACTTATTAAATTGTTTCCAGTAAAAAAAACCTACGATAACAACCATATTTAATTCATCTGCTCGCGCAATAACCCGCTTAATCCGATCTGCGTAGGCTGGCTTAATTTCTCCTTGAGGGGTGAAACCGCTGTTGATGTAAGTATCATATACTTCTGGTATATACCGCCCGCCGCCACCCTGGAAATTGATTGTGAAGCCCAATACACCATGGTCGCGCCAGGATGGCAGGGCTTCGAGAAATTCAGCCGTGTTTCGCTCAGGATCCCAATTTCCCGTGTCGGGATATGCCCATAAGGGTGAAGTGGCTGGATTTTCATCATCAAATGTCGCTTGAACTGCACGCACATTAAACAACAATCCTTCAATTGGTTTCCCCTCATAAGAACGATTTTTATAAGTAGGAGTTCCATCTATCAAGATTTTATTATTATCAATAGAGACCGTAGTCATTGTTCACCTTTGATGTCAGAGATAATAGTATATATTTCAGTTACTATAACAACGCTCGATACATTTCACTGAATGCCCGGGCAGGTATACCCTCTTTCAAATATCCCTCAAGCTGATCCATTCCTATTTTTTCAACCAACTTTTCGGCGATTTTTACGATCTCAATCGATGCCTGCATGCCCTCGACCATATCTCCATCTCGAACAACAACATCGTATGAAAACCAGCCCGACCAATTCAGCCGTTTCAGATAAAACATCACTTCTAGAAGATCCCAAAAATTGACTGATCCGGGAATCATGTCCCAATCCCATTCTCGGGCATTATCATTAAAGTGAACATAAAACAGTTTGTTTGCCAGTGCTGCCAGACTGAGCGCTTCCGCGGGAGTCTCTTTTACAACCAACGCATGTCCGACGTCCATGGTAACCCCTACATTGGATAGACCAATACGTTGAACCATGTACAATGCGCGACCCATATCAGACAAGACATTGTAGTTACGCGACTCATTTAGCTTATATTCCAGACTTACGCGTATATCTCTGCGATGTTTACTGCCGTCTGCGATACATTCCTCCATCCACACCCATTGCTTCATATAATCAACTTCAAAATTGTAATTGTGTCCATCGATTAATGGACAGCATGAGATCATGTCTGTACCAAGTTCAGCCGCAAGGTCCATCGCTATTTTCATCTCCTGAACTGCCTGCCTGCGAATTTCAGGATCTGGGTTGGTAAATGAGCCTTGTTGCCAGCGTTTTTCTTGCTTGACATTTAAATTAACTGCTGATATTTTCAATCCACTTTCTTTTAATAATTTTAGCGTCTCATTACGGTGATAAAACTCAGATGGGTAGACAATTTCAATTCCATCTGCATTGGTTACCTGCCTAGCCATATCAAGTCGTTCTCTAAGGTCGCGAGAGGATTGATACTCATGAAAACGATCAGAAACTTTCCCCATCATACCAACCATTAATGCGTGTTTAATTGCCATAAAAATCTCTCCTTATTATCTTTTCCAGTTATGAGCCTGTTATTTCCTTAAGCAAGGTGAAAAATCCACGTTTGCGCCGAGAATTAATTCCCCAATCAACCGGCACGCTTTGGTACCCTTCATGAAAGTCAGTCTCCCCTTTTAGACGATAGTCAAAGTAACCCCACCCTGCATACTGACTGACGGCTGCAATCATATTGTTCATTGGGGCATCAAAATGAAAATGGTCATCTTCATTAAACAAAATTGGCATGGGGTGGTATCCGGATACTTTTCGAGTGAGTTGAACCATCTCGGCAATTCGATTTGGTTCATTTACTCCATTGCCATGCAATAGAATGAAGTCGGCTGTTCGTACGACATTCTCAAGTGGTATGAAATTTCCACCGTAACTGGTGCTGACTAATAATGATTTACCAGAGCGGGTGTGCGCTTTAACGCGCAAAATGAGCTCATGAACTCGGGCTGGTTTCAGTATTTCATGAGTGTACCTGGGAACATTGCACTCGTTATCGACCTCTATGATCACATGAGTATAACCTTTGTTAAAAATCCATTCGATCGAGTTGTCGACTGCTTTTTTGATTGATTCTTCGTCTTTAATTCGATCATCCTGTCCAAAGTAAAAAAGACCAAGAATGACAACCATGCCCAAGTCATCGGCTTTATCAAGAATTCTTTCGAGGCGGCTCATATAGTCGGGTCGTAGGTTACCTTCTGGGGTTATTGCTGAATTTAACCAGGGTTGTTCTTTGGAATATCCTTGGGGACTGCCACCTTGCAGGTTTATCGTGAATGAGATTAATCCATAGCTGCGCCAATCAGGCATAGCAGCAATAAATTCATTGGTGTTTCTTTCTGCATCCCATGTTCCTGTATCCGGGTATGCCCACATATGGCGTGTCTCAGGATTCAAATCGTCAAATATACCCTGCACCATTCGGGAATTCATCAAGAGTCCTTCAATTTTATATCCATGCCACATTCTATTTTTATATGTGGGTTCTCCATTGATGAGAAATTGATCACCCTCTATTGATACAATAGTTTTTCGTGCGTTCATCATATTATCCTTTCACCGATCCGGCTGCTAATCCAGACACCATTCCGCGTTGCAAGAAACGATACAGGATTAAAGCAGGAATGGTTGATATAACACAGGCAGCCATGAATGAATTAATTCGCTGCAAACTTCCTGCTTCTCCCATAAAATCTCGGAGACCTACCTGCAGTGTTTTCATCTGTCCCTGGTTTAAGAGCTGGCTTGCCCACAGGAAATCATTCCAGGCACCCAAGAAGGTAAAGATGCTTACCGCGACAATTCCTGGTAATGAAACCGGGAGCATGACCCGAATAAAGGATGTGAAGTACGTACAACCATCGATCATTGCGGCTTCTTCCAGTTCAGGTGGGCAGGAAGATCGAAAGTATCCCTGAAGTAGTAATGCAGAATAGGGTACTGAAAAGCCAAGATAGGCAATGATTAAACCGAGGTAATTATTAATCAAACCCATCCCCTGGATCAAAAAGTAAATAGGGAAGAAACGAGTGATACCAGGAATCAATTGGGTAAAGATCAAAATTCCAAGGAAAATTGATACTCCAGGAAATTTGTATCTGGCAATTACATAAGCAGCGCTGCTGGCTATACCCGTAGCCACAATGGCAGTAACGGTAGATACAAATAGCGAGTTAAAGAGATACCTCGGAATCGGATACAGGGTTACCGCACGGATGTAAGCATCCAGGGTAAATTGTTGGGGGAAAAACACCGGAGGTAATGCTGTAATCTCGGCAGGTGTCTGGAAAGAACTTTTTAACATCCAATAGAAGGGAAAAAGGGTAAATAAAATTACGAATGCCATGAATAGAATGGTTATGGCGTTCGATGCGTATTTTGAAATCTGGTATATTGAAAAGGACGGATGAATTAATGTCCCTGATGGGGTGGAGTGAGTAGTCATTTTATATCCGCTCCTTCACCTGCTGGCGTACGTAAAAGAACCCAATAATACCAGTGAAAACGAGAATAATATTTGCCAATGAGGCTGCAATGTCAAACCGATACTGGGTATAAGCCTCGTTATAAGCAGTAACCGCAAGGACGTTTGTCAAGCCTTTGGGTCCACCGTTGGTCATGACGTAATTCGTCTCAAAATGTCCAATACCACCGATTGCCAGTAAGGTAATCAATATTGCCAGGACCGGTCTTAACATTGGAAGAGTGATCAGGAAGAAACGCTGAATGCCACTTGCGCCATCAATTTCAGCAGCCTCATAAATTTCAGCAGGGATAGACTGTAATCCAGCCATAATGAAGGTCGTGGTAAATGGTAGACCGTTCCAAATTCTTACCAAAGAAAGTGAAAAGAAAGGGATGCTGAATGGACCTAAGACCCATGAAGAATCAGTCAGGAATCGTATGGGGGTATTAATGACACCTAGCCACATCAGTAACAAGTTGATTGGACTTCGCTCAGGTTGAAACATCCAGGTCCAGATACCTGCTGCTACGATAGGAGGAATAAACCAGGAAGCCAAAACCAGTGTTCGGATCGTGCCGCGAAATTTGAAATTTCTACTTAATACAGAGGCGACGAGAAGTCCCAGGCTAACCACACCACCAACCACGACCACAACAAACATTAAGGTGTTCATAATTGCCTGTAATATTTCAGGACGGCGAAGAAGGGATTCGTAATTTTTTAATCCAACAAAGGGAGTGCCCTGGGTAGGAATGAGGAGCAGATCGTATTGAAGAAAACTCATGCGAATCGATGCTAACATGGGATATAAACCCAGCGCTAGAACGATGATCATGGCTGGTGCGACCATCAAGTAACAAAAAATATTTCGTTTCCTGATCATTAAACCTCCTGGTAGACTTGATCATGGTTTTGTAGGCTGGAATGATCATAAAGCGGGGCACTGGAGATGTCAATCTGACAAAAGATGCCGATACCTCCGGTGCCCCTAATTGTGTTAGGTATTTCTGTATCAATCAGTTAGTGGAAAGGTTAACCTATTTTCACCTTATCCATTTCTTCCTGGGCGCGTTGTTGAGCAAGCTTTATTTCGCTTTCAATTGGATTTTTCTTTACTAAAGTATTATAGAACAGGTCAAAAATCACTGCGCCAGGATTATTCGCAACCAGTTTTTGCCAGGCGGGTGAGGGGTGTTGAGACGGATGCGCAAATTGCAAGGTCTCGCCGACAACTTTCTTCCACGGTCGATCAGTCCAGTAGGGCGATGCCATAACCTTCTTGTTGGGGGTGACATAGCCGGTGTACTCAATGATTTTCTGCATGTTTTCATCCCTGGTCAGGAACTCAATCCACCTGGCGCAGGCTTCTGGATTCTTGGAATTTTGCAGAGTGCCAAAGTAGCCTGCTCCAAAATAGGAAGAGCGATTTTTCGGACCCTTTACGGGGATAGCCATTTCCCATTTGCCATTGAGTTGAGGGAAGTCGCGCTCATAATCTCGACCGGTGGTATTGCCTACCTGACCCATAATGGCGATTTTGCCTGCCTGGAACATCTCATTGGCATTCCAGCTTTTCTCCATAATTTCTGGAGAAGTGACTTTGTGTGTCCAAATCAGATCGTACATCCACTTTAGGGTTTCACGCATTTCTGGGGAATCAATAGTCGCTGTTTTCCCATCCGCTGTCATAAATTCACCACCGGCTTGCCAGAGCCAGGGGAGCATTTGCTGCAGGGGAAGCGCATTGCCAAAGGTGAAGCCCCATTGGGTGACGTTGCCGTTTCGATCTGTTTTTGTGAGCTGCTTTGCCATGTCGGTCAATTCTTGCCATGTATCAGGGGCTTTCTTGATGCCTTCTGCCTCAAGTAAATCTTTCCGATAAATCATTGGGCGGATATCGCCACGCCAGACGATCCCGTAAAATTTTCCGTTCCAGATGCCATCCTTCAATGCGCTCTCAGTAAAGCGTTGAGTCAGATCGGGCCACAACAGATCTTTATAGGCATCCATTGGTTTGGGACCGTACTTTCCACCGCCCAGTGCAGCCAGAGAGTACAACCAATACATGTCTGCACAATCCGGGGCTGCCGCTCCCTGACTGACCCCCAACCAGGTGTCATTTGCGCTTGCCCAAGGGATAATTTGGAATTCCATTTCGACACCGCTTTCTTCTTTGAATTGGGCGCCAAATTTTTCGAGGTAATCCTTTTGCCAAACGGCTGAATCACCATATCCCTGAGACCAGAAGGTTATTTTAGTGGCAGTGAATTTTTTTGTGCGCAGGTTTTCAGGCGCTTTGGTTGCAGCTCCAGGAGCAGCAGTTGGAGCAGGAGTGGGCTGAGCACAAGCGGCTAAAATTGAGCCAGCTCCAGCCAGTCCGGCAACTCGGATAAAATCACGACGGGTAATATTTTGTTTCATTCAGGTTTCCTCCATAAGATGATGTAAAAAAAATTTGATTGGTACGCAAACAACAAAACACTTAATCGATTGGTTATGCCACCTCCTTATCCTAATTTTCCATGCCAGTATCCTTAACGAATTGCCGCTTTCGGGCTATCCATCAATGCATCCCGAGTTGATTGGATGACGCGATCGTTGACAGTACGATGCAGCCAGGTGACTTTGTCAAGATTTCGGGATCGGAAAGCCGCTAATAGCTCCTGGTGATCCGTAACAACAGAATGTACCACTGCCTCAGGGTTGACCCGAATCCGGTATGATATCAGCAATTCCCATTGCCACATGATCTGTCTCCAATGATCCATTAAGCGATTGTGCCCGGCGCGGCTACAAATATATTCGTGAAAGTGTTTATCTTCATGGATTAATTTAAAATAGTCTTGTTTTTCTATATATTTTTGGGTCTGGAGAATACTATCATTCAATAGGGCAAAGTCATTTTCTTCCAGCACATCAATGACCCATTCAGCAGCCAGGATTTCAATCATGGTTCTCAGGCTAAATATTTCTCGTATATCTTGATCGGAAGGAGACCAGACATAGCAGCCATGATTTGGTTGACCAATGACCAAGCCATCAATCTGCAATCGTTTAAGTGCCTCTCTTACCGGGCTGCGGCTAACGCCTAATTGAGCAGCCAATTGAGGTTCAGAAAGACGCTCGCCACCCCTGATTTGTCCGGTGATGATCGCTTTGCGTAACTGGTCAATAATCTGATCTGCCAGGGTAGTCATTTGAATCTGTTCGATAATATCCGGGATAAGAACCATATATTCGCCCAATGTGTATGCTGTCGACTGTATACATGATATTGTAATTTTTTATGAATGTCAATAGGGATAGGGCAGGAATATTGTTAAAAATATTATTCCTCCGCGATTTTTAAGAAACCAATGATACTAAGCGGGCAGCATATTAGGTTGGGGAATGGCTAATAAAAGCGAAGGAATAAAGATGACAGATACCTCATGGGGTGATTTTATGGTGACTAACGGCACAGGAAGTCTGGATAAACTCAGATTATTCGGTAATAGTGGTGTAAGGATTTTATTCATAGATATAATTTAACGTGAGTTCGGGTTAGGCAGGCAAAGGCAACCGACGAGCCAACCCCAAAGACGGTTTCAACGGACGGCGGCAATAAGCTATCAAACCGCATAGAACATTAACAAAGAAGTTTAAAAAACTGCGATGACGAGAATGTTCGATCTGGGAAATAT
>Ga0101944_10000306_pt1 | contig 150040 bp, 147 predicted proteins | sample DewCreD2012metaG_FD_75245 | JGI IMG/M metagenome (GOLD analysis project Ga0101944, IMG submission 75245) | Hot spring sediment bacterial and archeal communities from British Columbia, Canada, to study Microbial Dark Matter (Phase II) - Dewar... ...
TATGGTGGGTTCTCCCTGAGTCACGCAAGGCCCAAGAGCGCACCCCAGCCCCCTCGAGCCTCTCCTGGGCCGATCCCCGCATCCGGCCCCTGCTCCTCATTGGCTTGAGCATCAACCTGGCTTCCATCGCCATGGAGCAGACCGTGGCCTTTTTGTACCAGGATCGCCTGGGACTCACCCCAGCCCAGACCGCCCAGACTGTAGGCCTGGCCCTGGTGATTTTTGGCATTGTGGGGGTACTGGTGCAGGGCTTCTGGGTGCGCGTGGTCAGGTGGCCGCCCAGGGCGTTGCTGGGCCTTGGGCTGGCCCTGTTGCTGCTAGGCTACCTGGGCCTGGTGTTCGCGCCAAGCTTCGCTTGGCTCACCGCCTCGCTGGTTTTGCTGGGGCTGGGTTCGATGGCTACCCCAGGGCTCACGGCAGCCCAGTCGCTGGCCGTCTCCGATGACGAACAGGGCGTGGTGGCCGGTCTATCCAGCGCGGCCCAGGCCCTGGGGCGTATGCTGGGGCCGGTGGTGGGCACCTCTTTGTATGGGCTTTCCCCGGCTTATCCCTATATCTTTTCGGCCACGCTGATTGGGCTGGCACTTATGTTTTTCCTGGCCCGGCCCCAGCTAGCCGGTCAGCGCTAGGGGAATAGCCCGGCTTCCTCCAGCAGTTTTCTCAGCATTTCCAGATTGACCAGGGCGTGCCCTTTGGTGGTGTTGTTGAAGATGAACCAGACCTGGGTGGGGGGCTCGAGCTCCAAAGCAGCTTGCAGGGATCGCACCCAGAAGCGCAGCTCCTCCTCGCTGTAGCGGTAGTCATGCCGTTCGGCCTGGTCTTTGCCTTCGTACCACTTTTCCTTGTTGCGCCCCGAGAGCCTTATATAGGCGATCTCACTGGTGATGTGGAGCTGGTTTTTGGGCAGGCCGGGTAGGGGTGGGTAGTCGGTGCTGACCCAGGTCAGGCCCGCTTTGCGGAAGGCTTCGCGCACCTCCTCGTTGTCCCAGGAGGTGTGGCGAAACTCCACCGCCAGCCCGCCGGGGGCCAGGGTTTTGTCGGCGAAACGCTGGGCCAGCGCCGCAAAATACCTGCGGTTCTCGGGGGTGCGGTGAAAGCTCTGGGGAAACTGGGCTAAAAAAGGCCCCAGCACCCCGGCCTCCCGGAGGGGGGCCACCGACTCAAAAAGCCGCCGGTAATCCTCGTCGCCGGCCTTGCGCTCGTGGGTCATGCTCTGGTGAATCTTGACCGCCCAGTGCACCCGCCCTTCGCTGCGTTTGAGCATCCCGGCGAAGGCTTTGAGGCCGGGAATGTTGTAGAACGAGGAGTTCAGCTCCACGGCGTTGAAGTGGCGGGCGTATATTGAGAGCCACTGGTCTTTTTTGGCCTCGAGCGGATACAAAAGGCCCACCCAGTCCTCGTTGGTATAGCCGCCGGTGCCCAGGTAGATTTCCACCCCGTCTATTGTGGCAGGAACCAAAAAAACGCGCCACCTGCGGGCGGCGCGTTTATACGGGCTCGGCTACTCCACCGTCACGCTCTTGGCCAGGTTGCGGGGTTGATCTACGTCGCGGCCCAGGCATACCGCAGTCTCGTAGGCCAGCAGTTGCAGGGGTACCACGCTCACCACCGGGGCCAGCAGATGATGGGTCTGGGGGACATAAATCACGTCCTGGGCAAACTTCTGTACCTCGGTATCGCCCTCGGTGGCTACGGCAATCACCCGCCCGCCCCGGGCCCGCACCTCCTGGATATTGGAGACGGTTTTCTCGTAGAAGGGGCTCTGGGTGGCGAGCACCACCACCGGCAGGCGCTCGTCGATCAGGGCGATGGGGCCGTGCTTCATCTCGCCGGCAGGATAGGCCTCGGCGTGGATATAGCTGATCTCCTTGAGCTTGAGGGCTCCTTCGTAGGCGGTGGGGGCCTGAATATGCCGCCCCAGAAACAGATAATCCTGGGCCTGGTGGTACTTCTCGGCGATGTGGGCCACGTGGGGCCGCTGCTCAAGGGTCTCTTCTACCAGCCGGGGCAGTTTGCGCATCTCCCCCAGAAGCTTCCGTGCGGTCTTCTCGTCCAGCGTGCCCCTGGCCCGGCCCATCCAGACCGCCAGCATAGCCATAGCGGCCAGCATGGCGATGTAGGCCTTGGTAGAGGCCACCCCGATCTCCGGCCCAGCGTGGATATAGAGGGTGTCGTCCACCTCGCGGGTGATGCTGCTGCCCTTGGCGTTGATGACCCCCAGGGTGCCCGCGCCCTTGCGCTTGGCCTCACGGATGGCCTCCAGGGTATCGATGGTCTCGCCCGACTGGCTGATGCAGATGGCCAGGGTTTTGTCGTCCACCACCGGGTCGCGATAGCGGTACTCGGAGGCTACGTCGATCTCCACCGGCACGCGGGCCAGGGCTTCCAGCAGGTACTTGCCTACCCAGGCCGCGTAGTAGGCCGTACCACAGGCCACGATGTGCACCTTGTCGTAGCGGGTGGGCTCGAGCTTGAGCCCCAGCTCCACCCCGGCTTCTTCCTCGTGCAGGCGGCCCCCCAGGGTGTTCTCCAGCACCCGGGGCTGCTCGTAGATCTCCTTGAGCATGTAGTGGGGGTGTCCGCCTTTTTCGGCGGCCTCGAGGCTCCACTCCACCGTCACCACCTCACGCTCTACCGGGTTGCCGGCCAGGTCGGTGACCGTAACCCCATCGCGGCGCACCACGGCCATATCGCCGTCGTGCAGGAAGATCACCCGGCGGGTATAGGGCAGCAGGGCCGGTACGTCCGAGGCCACAAAGTTCTCGCCCTCGCCCAGCCCAATTACCAGCGGGCTCACGGTGCGGGCCACCACAATTTCCTCGTGGTCTTGGTGGGCCACCACCAGGGCGTAGGCCCCGTAGGCCTCGGCCAGGGCCAGCCGCACCGCCTCCACCAGATCGCCTTGGTTAGCGGCATTACCGCTATGGCCTGCGGCCATCTTTTGCCGGTACTTCTCCTCAATCAGGTGCGCCAGCACCTCAGAATCAGTCTCGGAGGTGAAGGTATGCCCCCGTGCAATCAGGCCTTCCTTGAGGGGCAGGTAGTTCTCGATGATGCCGTTGTGAATGACCACAATATCGCCCTTCTCGGTAGCGTGGGGGTGGGCGTTGGGGTCGGTGGGGGCCCCGTGGGTGGCCCAGCGGGTGTGCCCTACCCCAAGCTGCCCGCTCAGGCGATGCTCTTTTAGGGTGTCGGCCAGCACCTGAAGCTTGCCGGCCTTTTTGACCACCTCCAGATGCCCGTTAACCTTAACCGCAATGCCTGCCGAGTCGTAGCCCCGGTACTCCAAACGCTTGAGCCCATCCAGAATTACATCCGATGCCTCTCGAAACCCCACATAACCCACGATTCCACACATCTTCTTACCTCATTTCTTACTCAAAACCATAGACCAATTCGCGGCCCAACCCACCGCTATTTGCACCAAACCCCCAGGACGGCCCCAGCCAGCTCAACAGGCTAAGGGTAGGCGGGTATGGCTTGCCGATAGAAAGTTCTACTTCACTTGAACCCTGCCCCTTGGTTGTCCGGCGCTCACGCAACCGGCTTTCCCACGGGGCTGCTCTGGCCCAGGGGCCAGCGGAGAGGGGGAGGTTCACACCCTGGCGGCATCCGCGGAACCACTCGATCTTTCGCAGCTTGCTGCTTATCTCTTCTAAAGACCGCCACCTCGTAAGGTCGGGATGGGGCTTTGGACGGTTTAGTGCCCCGTAGCTTCCCGACCCCCTGCGCTCCTCACTTTTGTAATTCAACCTCCTTTCCGGGTCTTAATAAAACCCTCTATATTGTACGGTTTTTTCGTCTGAGTGCCTGTTCATACTTGACAGCCCGATAAATACACGGGTATGATGCCCCCCGGATGCGCAAGGTGAGAGCTTTTTGAGCCCCGTGAGTGGGGTCGTCTCTTACCGGGCGTCCGTTGCGGGTGTAAGGGATTTTTGGGAGAGGAAACACGGCAACTCGCCCCACAAAAAAATCCTGCACCTCCGCAACATCAGGTTCTCGTGTGGTATCCATCTGGATACCTGCGGGAGTTTGAGGAGGCAGAATGAAGAAGAAGCTAGTAGTTTACTTGGCTGGGTTGCTGACCGTGCTCGGTCTAGGCTTCGGTCAGGCGCAGTTCTCCGACGTACCCGCCGGACACTGGGCCAAAGAAGCTGTCGAGCGCATCGCGGCCTGCGGTCTTATCACGGGCTTCCCCGATGGAACCTACCGTGGTAACACCAACCTGACCCGCTACCAGGCTGCCCTGATCTTCCAGCGCTTGCTTACCGAGCTACAGCAGGGTGGCGAGTGCGTGAAGGGTCAAGGCGGCATGAGCGAAGAGGATATGACCGCCATCCGCAACGCGGTGCAGGAGCTGGCCGCCGAGCTGGCCGCCTTGGGCGTGCGCGTATCGGCCCTGGAAGACAACGCCGCTTCCAAGGACGACATCGCCCGCCTCGAGGCCGCCATCGAAGAACTCAAGGCCATGAAGGCTGAGCCCGCCGGTATGGACGAGGCCGCCCTGGCCGACCTGGCCGACCGCGTGGAAGCCGCCAGCGTGGCCGCCGACACCGCCCTGGCCCAGGCCCAGGTGCTGGCCGAGCGCCTCGATGCCGTCGAAGGCGATGTGGCCGCCCTCAAGACCCAGGTCGAGGCCGACGCCGACAGCATCCGCGCCCTCAACGAGCTGGCCGTGCTGCTGAACCAGGACGTGCTCAGCCTGCAAGACCGGGTGACCGCCCTCGAGAAGCAACTGGGCGACGTGGACTTCGACAGCTTCGCTAACAAGGAAGATGTCAGCGCCATCCAGGAATTCGCCACCGCCCTGCGCAGCGACCTGGTGCGCCTGTCCGACCGGGTGAGCGCCCTGGATACCCGCGTGGGGGCCCTGGACAGCCGTCTGGCTGCAGTTGAAGGTACCCGCCCCAGCCTGACCGGTTCGCTCTCGGCAACCTACGGCTACTCCACCAACACCGGCGGAGACTTTGACCTCGACCGCCTCTTCCCCGGCAACGCCCTCAGCTCTGGTACCGGTGCGGATGATGTGTCGGGTAACCGTATCCGCAACGCCTTCCGCCGCGGCGACTTCAACCAGACCTACACCTACGGCGGGGCCAGCCTCAGCTTCGGCCTCAAGCCCACTGGTGGCACCATTAGCGAGGTCAGCCTGGGCCTGAGCGCCGATCTGGTGAACTCGGGTGCGGCTCGTACCCTGGCTCTCAACAGCGCCAGCGTCAAGGGCAGCCTCTCCGGCCAGGCCTTTAGCGTCACCTACAACAACGACGACAGCACCTTCAGCTTCAACCCCTACCTCTTCAACAACAGCACCGTGGGGGACATGATTACCACCCGTGGCTTCGTGGCTACCCTGGATGCCAAAGCCTTCCCGCTGTCTCCGAAGTTCACTGTTGTGGCGGGTGAGGGGATTGATAGCACTGCAATTCCGGCTGCAAGCCGCGTATGGGGAACCGACCCCACCTACGGCGGTCTGCGGGCCGAGCTCAACCTGCTGGGCCTTACCACCGGCCTGAGCTACGCCGAGAACCGCGGCAACCGCACGGCCTTTGGGGTGGACTACAAGGGCAGCCTCTTCGGGCTTGTGAACCTGGAAGGCGCTTTTGTGGCCTCCACGCCCTTTGGTACCCCCGTTGACTTCTCCAACCAGCTCGTAACCGACCAGGCCTTCTACACCAAGCTGGGGGTGAAGCTGGGCATCATCGAACTGAATGCCAACTACCGCGCCATTGACCCGCAGTACGACAACGGTCGGGCCGGCCTGTCCTCGGCCTCCAGCTACTACTACTTCGGGCTGGGCGGCAACGGCGAGGCCCCCTACGGCGCCAACAACCGTGGGTTCGGCCTCGACGGTAAGCTGACCCTGCCTATCCTGGGCGGCATCGAGGTGCGCGGCTTCTACGACAACTCCGCCGACTTCGCCACCGGCGCCCAGACCGCCGACACCTTCAGCGTGGGTGCTACCATCCCGCTGTTCGCTGGTTTCAGCCTGAACCCCTTCTTCAACAACACCAACGTGAACGGTGCGCAGGTCTCCGGTGCCACCGGCGGCCAGTCGGGCCTGAACGGCAACTACAACTTCTACGTCTACAACAACCAGGATGCCCGCTGGTCGAGTGGCTTCGGGTTCAAGCTGATCCACAACGGTCGCGCCAGCAACGCCCTGATCCCCAACCTGGACATCAACCTCTGGTACCAGTCCTTCGCGGGCCCCAACGCTGGTAATGATGTCCTGGCCAGCGCGGGCTACAACCTGAAAGTAGCCTTCATCTCCCTCAACCCCATCGTGCGCTACCACAGCTTCTCGGCTGCTACGCCGGGGCCGGGCAACCTGTCCACCAACGCCCTGAAGTACGGAATCGGTGTAACCACCGACCAGCTTGGGATCTTCCTCAAGCCCAGCCTCGAGGGTGCCTTCGTGCAGCAGTCCATCACCGAGACCGCACCAGGTAGCAACTCCTCGAGCGAGCAGTACTGGCGGGTGGGCCTGAACCTCAACGAGTTCCTGGCCACCGGCAGCGTCTTCAAGGTGGGTTATGCCCGCTACAACGCGACCAACGTGGTATCGCCCAACCCCGTGGGCGGTGCTCCGGCCCGCGGCTTCGGCAACTTCCCCCTGAGCCTCACCACCGACCGCGTCTTCAACTACCCCGGCGAGGTACAGTTCCCCTGGAACCTCACCACCGGCTTCGGCACCAACTCGGGTAGCGTGACCGGTCTGTACCTCGAGTGGAAGTACGGCAACCTGACCATGGCGGCGGCCTCGGCCACCCTGGCCGACGGTACGGGCACCACCGTCAGCAATGGTACGGGCTTCAAGATCAGCTACGAAGTGAAGTTCTAACATAACGAACCCACTTCAACCCCCGCCCGAAAGGGCGGGGTTCTTTTTTCAGGGCAGCAGCTCGAGCTTGATTCGGGCCTCCACTGCCCCAAAATGCCGGCGGTCGAGGGTGGCAAGCTGCCCGATGCCCAGCTCCTCGGCAATGGCAATAACGGCGGCATCCACGAAACCCAGGCGGAGGCTCTGGTACTGCTGGTTAAGCTCAAAAACCCGCTGGTATCCGGCTTCGGATAGCTCGGCTACCAGATAGGCTCCCTCGGTAATGCCCTGGTAAAACCGAAGCTGGGCTGGAAGGCCCAGCCTTTTACCAAGGAAGTAATCCACCTCCGGGATCGCTGGGGCTGGTATAACAAGCGGGCCTGATTCGCGAAGCAGTAAATCTTTGCTTGCAAGATGCCACCGGTCTCGCCGATCGTAAAGAGCGGTTAGCACGCCGCTGTCCAGGATCAGGGCCATCAACTATTCTCCGGGTTGCCAAACCCCAGCTCGTCCAAGATCTCCTCAAAACGCTCGGCGCCATCGGTGTGGCCGCTATCGAATTCACCCACCCCAACGGGGAGCCCACGGGGTTTTTTGTACAGCTTATCCCGAACCGCCTCGCGGATAATCTCGGCCACGGGCTTTTTTGAGCGCCGGGCCTCGAGCTTGAGCAGCAGCTCGAGCTCGGGATCCAGGTAAATGGTGGTGCGTTTCATATGTTTATGTTAGCATACCCAGGTCAGTGCGAGTTTCGATACAAACATAATCTATTGGATGGTAGTAGATTGGTTGCTAATGTTCCGCTACCAAGGCCCCGAACCCAAAGGCGACCAGCCCCAGGCCATTGCCGCCCTCACCGAAGCCCTGCGCGATGGCGAGCGCTTTGTCACCCTCCTGGGCGCGACCGGCACCGGCAAGACCGTGACCATGGCCAAGGTGATCGAAGCGTTGCAGCGCCCGGCCCTGGTCATGGCCCCCAACAAGGTGCTGGCCGCGCAGCTGGCCGCCGAGTTCCGCGAGCTGTTCCCGGAAAACGCGGTGGAGTTCTTCATCAGCTACTACGACTACTACCAGCCCGAGGCCTACGTGCCGGGGCGCGACCTGTACATCGAGAAAGACGCCAGCATCAACCCCGAGATCGAGCGGCTGCGCCACTCCACCACCCGCAGCCTGCTCACCCGGCGCGACGTGATTGTGGTGGCCTCGGTCTCGGCCATCTACGGCCTGGGCAGCCCCGAGGACTACAAGAACATGAGCCTGGTGGTGGAGGTGGGGCAGGACTGCCCCCGCGAGCGCCTGATTGAGCGGCTGGTGGACTTGCAGTACGAGCGGGGCGATCTGCAGCTCGAGGCCGGGCGCTTCAGGGCCCGGGGCGAGGTGCTCGAGGTCTGGCCGGCCTACGAGCAGGAGCCCATCCGCATCGAGCTGTTTGGCGACACCATCGACCGGGTGACGGTGGTGCATCCGGTGACGGGCGAACGCCTCAAAGACCTGCCGGGCTTTGTGCTGCTGGGGGCCACCCATTACGCCACCCCGGAGTGGCGGCTCAAGGAGGCCATCCCACAGATTCGGCGGGAGCTGGAGGAGCGGCTCAAGGTGTTCGAGGCCGAGGGCAAGCTGCTGGAGGCCCAGCGGCTCAAGGAGCGCACCCTCTACGACCTCGAGATGCTCGAGGTGATGGGCACCTGCCCCGGCATCGAGAACTACAGCCGGTTTTTGTCCGGCAAGACCCCCGGCGAAGCACCCTACACCCTGCTCGACTACTTTCCCGAGGACTACCTGGTGCTCCTGGACGAGTCGCACGTGAGTGTGCCCCAGCTTCGGGGGATGTACAACGGCGACTACATACGCAAGAAGACCCTGGTGGACTACGGCTTCCGCCTGCCCAGCGCCCTGGACAACCGCCCCCTCAAGTTCAACGAGTTTTTGGAGCGGGTGGGGCAGGTGGTGTTTGTCTCGGCCACGCCGGGGCCCTACGAGCTCGAGGTCTCGGGCCGGGTGGTGGAGCAGATCATCCGCCCCACCGGCCTGCTCGACCCCAGGGTGACGGTCAAACCCACCACCGGCCAGATCGAAGACCTGATGGGGGCCATCCGCACCCGCGCGGCCCGGGGTGAGCGCACCCTGGTCACGGTGCTGACGGTGCGCATGGCCGAGGAGCTCACGGCCTACCTGGTGGAGCACGGGGTGCGGGCCCGCTACCTGCACCACGAACTCGACGCCTTCGAGCGCCAGGCCCTGCTGCGCGACCTGCGGCTGGGCTACTTCGATGCCCTGGTGGGCATCAACCTGCTGCGCGAGGGCCTCGACCTGCCCGAGGTCTCGCTGGTGGCCATCCTGGATGCCGACAAGCAGGGCTTCCTGCGCTCCGAACGCTCCCTGATCCAGACCATCGGGCGGGCTGCCCGCAACGTGGGGGGCGAGGTGTTCCTCTACGCCGACACCGTGTCAGACGCTATGAAGGCCGCCATTGAGGAGACCAACCGCCGCCGGGCCCTGCAGGAAGCCTACAACCTCGAGCACGGCATCACCCCCGCCACCGTGCAGAAGTCGGTGCGCAAGCTGGTCAAGCCCGAGGACTACGAGGCCGAGGCCGCCGAGGCAGTGCTGGACGACCCGGCGCTCTTACAGAGCCTGCTGGAGCAGCTCGAGACCGAGATGTGGGCAGCCTCCGAGGCCCTCGACTTCGAGAAGGCCGCCAGCCTGCGCGACCAGATGCGGAGCCTCGAGGCCCGCATCAAGGGCCTACCCGAACCCACCACCGCCGGCAAAGCCAGGCGCCGCCGCAAGCGCTAGCCGATAATTTCTTCGGGCTTGAAGAAAATACCAATCTCGCGCTGGGCGCTCTCGGGGCTGTCCGAGCCGTGGATGATGTTCTCATCCACGGTGGTGGCAAAATCGGCGCGGATGGTGCCAGGGGCGGCTTCCCAGGGGCGGGTGGCCCCCATCAGGCGGCGCATCTCGGCGATGGCCCCCGGCCCCTCCACCACCATCGCCACCACCGGCCCGCTGGTGATGAAGTTGACCAGTCCCTCGAAAAAGGGCTTGCCCTTGTGCTCGCCGTAGTGGGTCTCGGCGGTCTCGCGGGGTATGACCATCTTCTTCATCGCCACAATCTTGAAGCCCTTGCGCTCGATGCGGTTGATGATCTCGCCGGTGAGGCCCCGGCGCACGCCGTCGGGTTTGACCATGATGTAGGTGCGTTCCATACCGCCCTAGAGTTTACACGCTGCCGGCCAAATGCAGAAGGGTGACGCAGGGATGGGCTGTTTGTTGCAGCCCCGTGAAGGCCTGCTTGGTGGCGGCGTCTGCCAGATGTGGGTAGCTTGCTGCCATTGCGCGACGAACTGCCCTGACCCAGGTTTCCCACTTGGCCGAGGGCGTTCGTACCTTGGCGGGCTCATCAACCATAAATGATGGCTTCTTGGATTTTATGTTTGATGCTCCTCTGTTTGGATGGGGTTATGCCATTTTTTCCTGAGCGTCGCTTTAATTTGTCTGCTGTACCACCGACTCGTCTATTAGGGTCTGACGGGCTGCGTTGATTTGCAGAGCCTTGACCTTCACGTACTGTGCGCTGGTGGCATGGGCAAGGGCAGTTTCCAGGTCGATCTGGTCACGGGCGTAGAGTTCCGCCAGGTGGTCGTCGAAGGTCTGCATTCCATCCAGCGAGGAGTCCTTAAGGGCTTCGTAGATCTCGTTGGAGCGGTCGGGGTCGCGGATGAGGTCGCGGATGCGCAGGTTGCCCTTGAGAATTTCCATGGCGCAAACCCGCCCCCCTTGTTTGCTGGGAAGTAGGCGCTGGGAAACAATCCCCACCAGCGACTCGGCAAAGAGAATGCGGGCTACCTCCCGCTCGTGGGGGGGGAACAGGTCGAGCACGCGGTTGACGGTGCGAACGGTGTCGAGGGTGTGCAGGGTAGAGAAGACCAGGTGTCCGGTCTGGGCTGCTTCCAGGGCGGCGGCGGCGGTGGCATGGTCGCGAATCTCGCCAATCATGATGACATCGGGATCCTGGCGCATGGCTGCGACCAAACCATCCTTGAAGCTAGGGGCGTCCTGCCCAATTTCCCGCTGAACGACAATAGATTTTTTACTACGGTGTAGATATTCGATGGGATCTTCCAGGGTGACGATCATCTTGGAATGATGCTGGTTAATCTCGTCGATGATACGGGCCAGAGTAGTGGACTTACCCGAGCCGGTGGGGCCGGTAACCAGCACCAAACCTTTTTCTTTGTCGCGGAAGTAGTTGAGGGTTTCCTGCGGGAGCGAGACAATCTTGAGCTTGTTTTCGTCGGAATTAACCACCCGCATCACGCAACTAACCGAACCCCGCTGCCGAAACAGGTTGACCCTAAAGCGGGCTACACCCGGTACGGCATAGGCCAGATCTACCTGACTGCGTTCGGCAAAGGTGGCTTTTTGCCGCTCGTTGCACATCATGTCTACCAGCGCATCGGTGTATTGAGGGGTCAGGGGGCTTTGGGTAATGGGGGTGAGTTTGCCGTGTAGGCGGGCCATGATGGGCAAACCCGCGTGCATGTGGATGTCGGAAACCCCTTTGGCAACCAGACTTGCGAGTAGCTCAGGAAAAGTCATAGGCAATTGCGATTGTAGGCGGGTTTTGCAAAGCCCCTCGGCTTTATGCACGTCGGGCTGTTACGTTAATTTTGGTTATTTGCGCTTGACGAAACTCGAGCCCAAACATCTCGCCATAATCGCTTTTTTGCTATATAAAGAGAGCGTTACGTGATAGCCTTGGGGCGTTACAAGTCAATAAGGTCTTTCGTCCCGATGGGGAGGACTTAGATTAGAAGCAACACAACAGGGGGAGCGCAATGTACAAAAGAATCCTTATGCCCACCGATGGTAGCAATTGCAGTCAAGTTGCAATTCGCGAAGGCCTGGAACTGGCCAAAAACATGGGAGCTCGAGTAACGTTCTTGTACGTCGTGGAGAACATCAGCTCGAGCCTCTGGATTAGCCCCGAGAGCGTGCCCTATGGCCTCGAGCTGCTCGAAGACCTCAAGCGGGTAGGGAACGAAGCCCTGAGCAAAGCCAGCGAACTGGCCCAGGCCGCAGGAGTCGAGGCTGAGACCAAGCTGGTGGAGGCCAGGCCGGTGGAGGCCATCCTGAACGAGGCCAAAAACCACGACCTGATCGTGATGGGCACCCATGGGCGCAGCGGACTGGATCGCTTCATGCTGGGCTCGGTGACTGAGGCGGTGCTGCACCGCTCGGACAGGCCGGTGCTGGTGCTGCGCTGCAAGTGAGTATGGTGGTTTTTGCTATACCAGATGAATCACCCCGCATGGCCTAATTGCTACGCGCCTTTTGCAGAGGCGGTATCTGGCTCCTGAATCTGCCATAAACTAAAGGGGTGCTGCGCAAACTCCGTGCCCTTCTGGCTGTTTGGTACGCCTACTTCCTGGAATACCGCGCCGAGGTGCTCTTGTGGGCCCTTTCGGCCATGCTGCCCCTTATTCTGATGGGCGTCTGGACGCAGGCCGCCGAAGGGGGCAGCTTTGCGCTTTCGGCCCCGGAGTTTGCCCGCTACTTTCTGTGCGTCTTTCTGGTGCGCCAGCTCACCATCATCTGGGTGATCTGGGAGTTCCAGGACGACGTGGTGCAGGGGCGCTTATCCTTCAAGCTCTTGAAGCCCATTGACCCCGGCTGGGATCACCTGATGCAGCACCTGGCCGAGCGCCTGACCCGGCTGCCCTTTGGCCTGTTGATTGTGGCGGTTTTTCTGCTGGTATATCCGCAGGCCCGCTTTGTGCCCGATGTAGAGGGGGTGCTGCTGGGCCTGGCCGCCTCGGTGGCGGCTTTTTTGCTGCGCTTCCTAATGCAGTACACCTTCGCCATGCTGTGCTTCTGGACCGAGCGCGGGGCTGCGGTGGAGGAGCTATGGTTTGTGGCCTACATGTTTTTTTCGGGCCTGATTGCCCCCCTTTCGGTGTTTCCCGAAGCCGTGCGCAACCTTGCCCTCTTCACGCCCTTCCCCTATCTGGTCTACTTCCCGGCGGCGCTGTTTGCCGGGCTGCCGGTGCCCGGTGGGGTGGGGGAGGGCTTCTTGGTGCTGGGGGTCTGGTTTGCGATCTTCTGGGTGATCAACCGCTGGCTATGGCGCAAAGGACTCCGGCAGTTTTCCGGTATGGGGGCTTAGGCTTTTGACCATAGCGGCCTCATGGGGAAGCTGCTGGCGCTGCCCCAATAAGGCTCAAAGCTCACGCTGTCTGACACGCATTCCGGCAGTACTGTTCACTTTGGAAAGCCTAAACAATACTGCCGGAATGCACTCCTACTCCCTTCGGTCGGCTTGAACCCCTCACCTTTGATTACATCCAAAGGTGAAGAGTTCAAGCGGAACCGGTATGAAGCAGTTTGCCGGCGAAGGCAACGGCCTGCTCATTCGACATGGCGTAACCGCGGTACCACATCCCTTGCCACTCGAGGTTGGTGAGGCGTTGTTGCACGCTTTCACACCGCTTTTCCTGCAAAGTGCGATACAGCGCCGACAAAGGCGCACCGGTGCGCTCGGTCAACCCGGCTGCCACACCCAGCGATACCGCAGCGCACCGGGCATCTTCCAGGAGTACGCGCTCGCGGGTGGCGCACCAGCCGGCCAGGGTGGTGAAAAAGCAGAGCACCCGCCGAACATGGCTGTGAATATGGGGCAAAGCAAGCTGCAGGTGTTCCTGTGCAGTCGTGCCGTCGCCGCGCAGCAGGGCTATTTCGGCCAGGTTGGTGTGGGCCAGCGCCAAAAACCGGGGGACGCGCTTATCCAGGTGCTCGAGCCCCTGAAGGGATTGCTTTTGCGCCTCATCGAGCTTTCCGAGGGCCAAGGCCAGTTCGCCAAGCTGGGTGAGCGCAAGCCCCAGGGCGTGTTCCTCATGCGTCTTTTTTGCGGTCTGCAGGCATTCGCGCAGGGTTTGTTCTGCACGCGCATAGTCCCCTTGTTCAATAAAAATTCGCCCGCGCGTGTTGAGCGCCCAGGCCAGGCCTAACCGGTGGGCTTTAGCCAGCGCAATACTCTGATCGGAGAACTCCAGCGCCGCTGCAAAGTCGTGACGGTTCCAGGCCAGATGGCAGGCGCCGTTCAAAAAACTCAGGCGCAACCCAGGCTCGGCATTCTCCGAGACCCGCAGCACCGCACGCGCCTTTTCCAAGCCCTCGAGCAAATATCCCCGGGTCTCCCAAAAATCGGCCAGCGGTCTACCCATGGTCAGGGCCAGCGCAGCATCGCCTTGGCGACAGGCCCATTCCAGGGCTGCAAGAAAATTGGCATGGTCGGGTTCGATAAATGAAGCCTCGAGCGGTGCGGGTGCGTTCAAACGCGCGGCAAAATAGCGCGCGTGGCGCTCTTCTGCCAGGGCGAGTTCAGCCGGGGCCATCTGTTCCTGGGCAAATTCGCGGATCATCTCCAGCATGCGCCAGCGTGTGCCATCGTGCGCGAGCAAGTGCTGGTCGGTCAGCTCTGCCAGGGCGTTGCCAACCAGGTGTTCATCCAACCCGCAAACCGCGCTCGCCGCCGATAAATCGAAACCCCCTCGCAATACCCCGAGCGGGCGAAACACCTGCTGCGTGCCTGTGCCGAGCAAGCCGTAACTCCATGCCAGTGCGTTATACAGGGTTTGCTGGCGCGGCGGCAGATCGCGCGCTGCTGTGCGCAAAGCCGAGAGCCAGTGGGGTTCGCCGCTCAATGCTTGCACGAGCTGCTCGAGGGTCATAAGGCGCAAAGAGGCGGCGGCCAGTTCCAGCGCGAGCGGTACACCCTCGAGCCGCACGCACACCTCGGCAATCAGCGGTGCGTTGGCCGCAGTAATTGCGAACCGGGGCTGGTGTTCCTTTACCCGTGCCATAAAAAGCTGTGCGGACTCGGCCTGAACAAGCTGGCTGGGCGTTTGCTCACGCTCTGGCAACGACATGGGCGGCAAAACATACGCATGCTCGCCGTAAAGGTGCAGAGGTACGCGGCTCGTCACCAAAACTTTCAATCCTCTACAGGTTTTCAGCAACTCGGCCACCTCAGTGGCGGCATCCAGCACCTGCTCGAAGTTGTCGAGCACCAGCAACACGCGCTTGCCTTGCAATGCCGAGGTCAGCTGCCTGAGCGGGGTTTGTGGGCCCGACTCGGCGATGTCGAGTACCCGCATGATCGCAGGCAAGACAAGGGCTGGCTCGGTAACCGCGGCCAGCTCGACAAACCACACGCCATCCTGAAAATGCTCGAGCAGGTTTTCGGCAGCGGAGATGCTCAAACGCGTTTTGCCGATGCCCGGCAGGCCGGTCAGGGTGAGCAGGCGGACATCCTCGCGCGTCAGCAGGGCAACAACAGTGGCGTTATCCTGCACCCGGTTGATGAAGGAGGTAAGGGGAGCGGGCAAATTGTTGGGCACTGGTCGAACGATTTTCGCGAAATCGCCGCGCAGCAGTCGCTCAACCGCGCGCACATCGTGCACGGCCTGGAAAAAAGTACTGCGTTCCTGCGGTGAAATTTCTAGTGCATCGGCCAGCAAGCCAGCCAGCTCGGGGGACGGCTTGCGTTCATCGGCTTCAATCTTGCGTATGGTGGCGGTGGCACATTTGGCACGCCGCGCCAGCGCAGTCTGCGTCAAATCCAGCGCCTTGCGGCGGCGCTTCAGCCAGTAGCCAAAGGAACCCGTTTCCAGACAACTCACCCTGTCACGGTAATTGTAGCACTTTGCGTTACCCAAAGCCGCAGCCCGTTGGCTAGGTTCTAGGTGTATCTCTCCGCAGAGGAGGATACGAAAAAGAAGGAGGGTAGAGATGAAAACCAGCTCTATTCAAAACAGTATTCTCGGCCTGCTCGTCATTGGAATGATCGGTTGTGTGCCCACCCAAACCACCGCCCAGCAGCCCGCCACGCCCGATCCCATCGCCGTGGCCCAACAGTACATCCAGGTGTTGAACACGGGTAATCTGGATCGGGCCCTGGCTTTTTACGCCGACGACGCGATTGTGCACACCCCGGTTGGGCTTTTCATCGGCAGAGCGCAGATCGCCCGGTGGCTGGCCTCCGAGAACCAATCCACCCGCGTGAGCCCGCGCGACTGGAAGATGCAGGGTGCGCTGGTGGTCAGCACCGGCACGGTGTTGCTCGAGCGGTTCGTCAAAGCCGGGGTGGGGGCGGTGGAGTTTCGCAGCGAGTATCTGGTAGACAAGAGCGGCAAGATTCGCTTCTTTGGGCCGGTGCTGACCCTAACCCCCGAGCAACAACAAAAAATGCGCGAGGCCCAGGCCGGTGCACCGCCCGCCCCCGCCCCAAGCGTAAACCCAATCGAGGTCGTGAAGGCCTACCACGAGACGGCCAACACCGGCGACTTCGAAAAAACCTTCGCCTTTTTTGCCGACGACAGCGGGGCCTTCGTAATGAATGGAACCCTGCTGCTCTCCGGCAAGAAGCAGATTGCCGACTTGTGGTTGCGCGAGGATGTCAAGACCACGCGGGTCATGCCCAGGGAGTACCAGGCCAACGGCAACCTGGTGATTTCTATGGGAATGGTTTCGCTCGAGCGCTTCCGCAGAATTGGGGTGGATCCCATCGCCTATCGCGCGCAGTTTGTGGTCGAGAACGGTAAGATTCGCTTCTTCTATCCCACCCTGCAGTTCACACCCGAACAGCTCGAGAAGATACAGGCCGCGCAACGAACCCCCGCGAGCCGCTGAGGGGTTTGGGAGCCGCGCTCTTAGGAAGGTACTGGATGAAGAAGTTTGCTTGGCTCTTTTTGCTGGTCGGGCTGGCCGCCTGTGGGCGCGGCCCGACCGCCACCATTCCATTCAACTACAACATTGACCCCACCGTACAGCCTACCCCCAGCACCATCCCCGATGGCCCCCAGGGGCCGCGCCTGCTGGCAGCGGTGGAGGATGCGCAGGGCCTCAAAAGCACTTTTGTGGTGGACGAAGTCCTGTTCTCGCCCAAGAACCAAGGCGAGCTCCAGGACTTCCTGAGCCGCTACGGTGGAACCGTGCTCTCTAACAACGCGGTGCCCAACCCCCCGCCCGGCTCCGGCATCGTGATGGACCCGAAGTATGCCGAGCCGACCGAGTATTTAATCAAAATTGACCCCACCAAACTGGATCTCGCCAGCTTCAAGGCCGATGCCGAGAAGGCCGGGCTGGGCGGCAGCTTCAAAATTTCCAACGACGGCGGAGCCAAGCTGCTGGCCCTGGTAGCCCGTACCCTGGCGAACGGACAGGGGGCCAGCGCCAACTTCGTGGGGCAGGCCACCGCCCCCGGCGACACGGTGCTGCTCGGAACCAACGAAGGCAGCGGTAACAACGCCTTTAACTGGCCAGAGTTCGGGGATACCGGCAGCCGGGCCAACGTGGTGCGGGCCTGGCAGTTCGTAGCAGCGCGGGGCATCCCCCGGCGGCCCCGCATCGCCATCATAGATGGGGGGTTCTGGCTCGACAACGCTGGCAACAGCCTAACTGCCGACTTCCCCACTCAACCCCTGCAGTACGACTTGGTGGACGGCGACTACAATGCCGGCGGCCCCAACCCCGGGAGTTGCACCGGCGGCAACCCTTGCCCCTGGCACGGCACCGGGGCGGCCAGCGTGGCGCTCTCGGCCCTCAACAACGGCGCCGGTGCAGCGGGCGTAGCCGGGCAGGTGGCCGACCCCATCCTCTTGAAAACCAACCTCGACCTATTCCAGGTTAAGCACGCGGTTCGGGCGGCCGTCGGCTGGGGGGCCGACGTGATCTCGATGAGCTTCACCATGTGCGGTTTCAACCTCTTTTGCAAAATCGGCTTCGAGGTCACCGGCTATTTCAATGCCTTCGAGGACGCCCTTGCCGCTGGGCTGGTGCTGGTGGCGGCAGCGGGCAACCACGGGCAAAACTACGGGTTCGCACCTTGCATGCTAGATGGGGTGATCTGCGTCGGGGCCCTAGCCGACGGGAGCAACACCGCCACTAGCTACTCCAACTACGGCTCTTTCGTGGACATCTGGGCCCCCACCAACATTCATGCGGTTTATGGAGCTAACCCCCCGCTGGGGCTGGCCTTATTTGGTGGCACCAGCGCCTCCACCCCCTTTATTGCCGGGGTCGCAGCGCTCATGCGGGTCTACAACCCCTCGCTTACCTCTGATCAGGTCAAGACCATCCTGCAACAGACCGGCTACAACAACTCCCCCGACCCCAAGGTGAATTATTACGTGAACGCCTTTGCCGCCGTGCTGAATGCAGCCGGAAACTACCTGAACCCAGACCCCCTCGAGCCCAACAACACCCCTACCCAGGCCAGCCCTCCGGCACCCGGCCTCACCTACGACCTCAACCTCCACAACTCCGCCGACAAGGATGTGTTCCGGATAAACTCCACCAGCTACAGCCGGGTCAACTTCATCTTCAACTACCCTGATGGGCTGGGGAAGCTGCTGCTGGGCAACGGCATTGTCAAGGAGTCGGGCTGCGGCGATACCCAGCTCTTACAGGATCAAACCGGAACCAATAGCCGCAAAATAATCGTAGATATCCCTCCTGGCAACTCGCTGCTGACCCTCTCGGCGCTGGCCCGCGTACCCTACAACTTCTCTTTCAATCAGTTGCCCCTTGCCATCGGCCCCGATGCCAACGAGCCCAACGAGACCGGCAACACCGCCCGTGCGGTGAGCCAGGGCGGCTACAGCGCCACCCTGCACAGCAGCACCGACGTGGACTACTACAGCTTCACGGCGACGAGTTCCAGCTCGAAGCCCTTCGTCTTCAACATCGTCTCCACCGACATCCCTCTGACCCTCCAGGTCTTCGACGCGAGCAACAATCAAATTTTCTCCGGCTCCACCGGCCCCGATTGCAGCAGTCTTCCGGCTTATACCTTCCCCAACGGCACCGCCTCCTATACCGTGAAGGTCTCGGCCAGTGCGGGTGAGGTGGGCAATTACAGCTTTGGGTTGGGTTCGATTTCGCTGCCACCACCCCCCCTGATCACCATTTTTGCATTCCTCAACCTGTGGTGGCTTGACCCTGGCGACCCCGGTAACCGCTTCATCAAAGGGGTAAAGGAAGGCTTCATCTTTGAGCGCAACGTAGACATCCGCAGTGTAGAGCTGGTGGGAGAAGGGCTGCACCTCAACCTCTACGACCTCCAGGGCAACAAGGTGGCCGAGGGCCAGCAGGTCAGCACGCCGGGCGGCGGGCGGAGCGGCGAGCGGCTAGAGCTGGGCAACCTGCCCGCGGCGCAGTATGCCCTCGAGGTCGCCCGCACCGGCGAGTTTGCCGATGGCTCGGTGCGCCTACCCCTTATCCCCTACAACCTGCAACTGGGGGTGGGCCCCTAACCTTCGGGAGGTTTGGCCATGGGCAAACTGCTGGCGTTTTTGCTCCTGGGCTTTGGGCTGGCCCTGGCCCAGAAAGACCCCCACCCCTGCTACCTGCTGGGCGTCTTTAACCCCAGCGGCACCCCCAACGCCCTGGGCTCGGTGGGAATGGTGCTGCACAACAACGGGGTTCTGCAGGACGGCAAGCCTGTCCCCAACGCCTTTGACCAGAGCCTGGCCCTGGCCGTGGGCGGGGCGCATCCCATGTCCTACTGCATACATACCCTCGCGAGCGGTGGATCTGCCCAGTTGCAGTACTTCAAAAGCAGCGCTCGAGGGGCCAAGTATTGGCTCGAGATGATCCGCAACAAAGCCCCGAGCTGGACAGGCCTTCCGGTTGGGGACGAAGGGGGTCTGATGCGGCCCGACCAGGGTGCGTCCCGCAACCTGATTTTCCGCTACCGCGAGTATGCCTTTCTGCTCTCCAACCACCCCGACGACAGCCCGGCGTTCTATCGCAAATGGGCCCAGGCCATCATCCAGCGGATACAGCGGTTCAAATAGGAGGAACCCATGAAGTTTTGGCAAGTTGTGATGGCCGTTGGGCTGGGCCTGGGGCTTCTGGCCTTGGCCCAGAGTACCCAGCGCTTGATTCTGAACGGGCAGGTGGCCTCCACACGGGTTATCACCGTGCAGGGCACCGCCTACGTACCGGTGGCCGACGTGGCCAAGGCCCTGGGTCAGAGCGTGGTGAAGGTACAGGGCGGCTACGAGATTCGCGCGGCGGGTGGAGCCAATCAACTCATGGGCCAATTTCAGGGCAAGGTGGGGGATCAGATCTTAACCGGGCTCTTCCGGGTGCAGGTGCAAAAGGTGGAGCGGATGGAAAGCTATACCACCCGCTTCGACAAAAACAGCCTCACCGTGCAACCCCGCAACCCCGACGAGGAGCTGGTGGTGGTTACGGGTAGCCTGCGCAACGCCAAACAGTCGGGCGCGGTGGCCCCCTCGCTGGGCATCAACAACCCCGGCAACACCGCCCTGGCCGGGGCCGACGGGCGCTCCTTTCCGCCCATCGCCTACGATAGCCCCTCTGGCACCAATACCGGTGGCGGCTTCACCCTGCTGCCCGGCGCAGCCATGAACTTTGCAGTGGTCTTCTCGGTGCCCAAAGGAACCGAGGTCAAGGCCCTGGTGCTGCGGGTGGGCGAGTACGGCGATACCGGTAGCAAGGATGTGCGGGTGGGCCTCTAAGTACCCCACAGAAGCTCCGCCCCTGGGCCCGTCGCGCTGCAAACAGTGGAGGGAAAATTAGGGGTGGGCACTTAGATAAGGACGACTCAAAGATAACACTCCCATGTGCTCGCAGAGGAGTGTTGTGGATGAGTAACGCGGATATAACGCTGTTTTGGCTAACCTGGAATCCGGGCCATGGTAAGACTGGATTCTACGGATGGCCGGATTGGGCTCACAACCCTAATACATCCCCGCCTCAAAAGCGTGGCGCTCGAGCGGGTCGGGCTGGCGCTAGTCTTTTGGGACGAGCCGGGGGTGGGCAAGCTCGAGCTACTGGATGCTCTCTACTCTAGCGAGGACGAGAGGAAAGCGACGGCTGCCCTTAAGGAGCTGAAAAGCTCGTTCACACGGTGCGCTCGAGCCTGGGGGCCTGGGTTGTGGAAGACCGTCCAGGTATTTTTTATCGCATCTGTCAATGCTGCGCCATCGCAGGAGTACTTGTGCCTCAACGGTGGTAAACGGCTAAGGCCTGCTCCTGCTTCGCCTCGCCTTATGCGCGGTTTTGTGGAACCTGTGGCCTCGAGCTGGCCGAGATTTTGGAAGAAAGTAAGAAATAGCGAAAACCAAGAGCTGTTTTGGTGGACGGAAACGAGATCTTACCAGGAGGTAATATGGGCTGGCAGAATTTCGCAAGTACCCTGTGGCTTCGGTGGATAATCGTCGTTTTAATCTTAGGCTTACCAGCCTGCAGCGGCACCCCACCAGATCCCCGCGCACGCGAAGCGATTATTCCAGCAACCACCAAAGTTTCTGATCCTTCCACGCGAGACGCGCTCACGCTGTATGACCCCGAGACCGGAATCCTGCGTTTTTCAACCTCCACACCACTGCTCGATAGCTTAAAGATAGACAACGTACTGGTCAGCGAACCTTCGTCCGCCGCTCCCTACGGTTACCTGCGAAAGATCAAGGCGATTCGGCGCGAAGGTGCTCAGGTGGTGCTCGAGACCGTTCAAGCCAATCTCGCCGACGCAATTCACCAGGGCTGGCTCGAGGCTGCGGACGACCTCGAGGCTTCCGATCTGGCCTCCGCGATGGCTTTGGTGGAAGGGCTTTCGGTAGGGGTTGTTCAACCCACCGCTAACGTAGGCGATGGTTTCCGCTTTGAAGCCAGGTTTGACGAAACTGTACTCGATATCAACGAAGGGGACGTCAGGGTCAAAGTGCGCGTTAATGGCGTGTTCTACTTTAATGCGGGCTACAACATCGCTGTCGGCATCAAGCCCCGTTTTGGTATTCCACCCGCGTACGTTGACCACTTCGAGGCCTGGATAGGCTTCGAGCAGCGGGCGCAGCTCCAGGTCTCGGGGGAAGCGAATGCCCAAGTCAACAAGGAAAAGAAAGTGGCGGAATACCGCTTCAAACCCTTGTGCTTTGCGATTGGGCCAGTGCCGGTGTGCGTTGTCCCGACTGTCTACATTTTTGTGGGCGCAACCGGTGAGGTTAACCTAAGATTTAGCTACAATGCCGTGCAAACCGCTCAGGCAAAGATGGGCGCGAGATGGACAGATAGCAGGGGCTGGGAAGAAATTGAGCCCACACCGGCATTCAACACCTCGTTTGACCAAAACTTTGATATCAACGCCGGGCTCAAGACAAGGGCGTACACCAAAGCCGAAGGAGCCCTCATGCTCTACGGCATTGCAGGGCCGACAATTGGCGCACAAATGTCCATCGAACTCGACGTCGCTGTACCGCGCGACCCCTTCTGGATTTTGCGCGGGAGCCTCAGGGCCTACTACAGCTTCATCGTTGATATACCCGTTATCGGAAGGGTAGCAGAGCATAGCGGCACCCTTTATGAAATTGGCAGGGAGTTTGGGCGCTCCCCGGCCCCCCCACCCACGATCACCATCAGAACCAGCCCTGCTACCGTACAGCTCCGGGTCGAGACCGACCTGGCTCAGTTCTTCAGGGTTGCCCACCCCCTCGGGAACGTCGACCTGACCGTAACCTCCAATCTGGACGGCACCCTCTACAGCGGGAGCTGGAGCACCGACCCCAATAGCCTGTTTGGCCCCGAACTCAAGCGCACCTTCAACACGGTGGGCAGCCGAACGCTGACGCTCATTGCCAGGTATGTCAACAGCCAGACCAGCAGCAGCCTGGTGCTCGACGTGGTGAACACCCCGCCCACCCTGAACCTGCAATACGGGGGAGACCCCCGCCAGGGCCAGATATATCCCATCACCGTGCTTATCACCGACCCCAACGAACCCGACACCACCCGGCTATGCGGCAGTACTCAGTGGTCGGTGGAGGCACCCGACACGCTATCGGCCACTACCGGTTGCTCGGTCTCGGTTACCTTTGGCACTACCGGTGCCCGCCAGATCCGGGTGACCGCCCGAGATAGCGAGGGAGCTACCACCACCAGAACCCTCACCCTGGATGTGCTGCCCCCACCTGCGAACCCCTATCCCAGGATCACCGATTATGGGGTGTACTCGGCTGAATACACCGGAGGGCCGATCCACTGTGGGTCGGTGAGGGTGGCGTCTGGCAGTACTATCAACTTGAGCGATAGAGGTTGCCCCACCCCCCACCGCTACTACGGCCGGATCACTGTGGAAAACCCAAACGACGAGGCCCTGACCTACGACTGGAAGCTACACGTGAGCCCTCCAGGGTTTGATAACCTTCTCCTCTCCGAAACCGCCTCCACTAGCTACATCTTCGAGCTCTATAACGTCCACAACAGCGGGCTCAGAACGGATGATTGCCGCGTGACTGTGAAAGTCAACGCCCCCGATCCCAGCCGCAGCAAGGGGCCCATCACGGTCTGGACTGGCAGGTGTACCTATTACTCATTTACGCTACGCTAGAAAAGGTTCCTTCTATGAGCCCAGGGGCCAAGAACCCAAGGTATTGCTCTTGCCCTGAGTTCCTGAAGAACCCCGCCCTGTCTGCTCGCGGCTGGTGTAAATGGTATTTTTAGCGAAGAGCTATGAACACCATTGCAGCAGACCTCGAGGGCACCCTTACCATCGGCGAGACCTGGCGGGGTATGGCCGCCTGGATGCAGGCGCACGGGCGGGCTGCGCAATACCAGTGGTTTTTCTACCGGAACCTACCGGGGGCCATGGCCGCACGGCTGGGTCTTCAAGACAAGCGGGCCTTTCAGGATCGCTTTATGGAAGGAGCGGCGGGCTTGCTGGCGGGGTTGGAGCAGGCCGAGCTGGCCGCGATGAGCGAGTGGGTGGTGACCAACGAACTCTGGCCCAAGCGGCGCCAGGACGTGCTGGACGAACTCCTCAGGCTGCGGCAGGACGGGCGGCGGCTGGTGCTGTGTTCGGCCACCTACCAGCCCATTCTGGAGGCGTTCGCGCGGCGGATGGGGGAGGGGGTGGTGGCCCTGGGTACGCCCCTCGAGGTCGAGGGCGGGGTTTTTAGCGGTCGGCTGCGGGGGCCGGTGCGCTCGGGGACGCATAAAGCCGAGCACCTTCGCAAGTTCCTGGATGGCGAGGTGCTTTATAGAGCCTATGGCGACAGCCTGCCCGACGTACCGATGCTCGAGCTGGCCGAAGAGCCGGTGGCGGTATACCCCGAACCGAAGCTGCGAGAGCTGGCCTTACAGCGCAACTGGAGGGTAATCGGATGAGTTACTTTCCTTTGGGACGGCCGGCCCGTATGGCGGTGATGGCCTCGGGGCGCGGGAGCAACCTCGAGGCCCTGCTCAAGGCCTTTCCCCACGACAACCCCCTGGGCCACATCGTGCTGGTGATCTCCGACAAACGCGAGGCCCTGGCCTTGCAAAAGGCCGTTGAGGCGCAGATAGAAGCCGAGTATGTACCCTGGCCCAAAGAACGTGGACGTGAACAGTTTGAACGGGTAGCGGGCCAGCTTTTGCGCGATCACCGCATCGACCTGGTGTTGCTGGCGGGCTTTATGCGCTTGCTATCGCCGGGATTTGTGCAGGCCTGGGAGGGGCGCATTCTCAACATTCACCCCTCGCTTTTGCCGCAGTTTCCGGGCCTACACGCCCAGCGCCAGGCCCTCGAGGCCGGGGTAAGCGAGACGGGCTGCACGGTGCACTTTGTGGACGCCGGAATGGACACCGGCCCCATCGTGCTGCAGCGCCGGGTGCCGGTTTTACCGGGCGATACCGAAGAAACCCTGGCCGCTCGCATTCTGGAACAGGAACACCTGGCCTACCCCGAGGCTGTGCGGCGGGTGTTAAAGGGGGAGGTGTCGTGAAGCCAGTCGGCGTAGGCCACAATATGGGTATGTGTCGGGCAGATGCCAGCAGCCTTCGAGACTACCCCACCTTGATGTAGGCGTAGCCTTTGGCCTGTAGCTCTCCCAAGGCCCCTACCCCCGAAGGAACCCACTTGATGAAATCATCCGGGCGAAGCTTATCCTTGGGGATGTTGTTGCGGGTAAAGGTAATTTCGCAGATGTAGAACTCGATGCTTAGCTGAGCAAGCTGCTTGATACGGTTAAAAAGGGCTTCCCGGTCATACTGGATGGTAGACCAGGGGGTTCCTTCCAGATCCTTCAAAAACGGATGCACTCCTGCCCCATGGGCCACTACGGCAATCCGGATCTTGAAGGCGTCGTTGTCGTAGACGGAAAGGTGGTTGGAGATATTTGTGAGCATCTGGCCGAAACGGGCAGGGTCGCCAAAGTCCACATGATAGACCACGGCCATCGGCGTTTCTTTCTTGAACTGGCTGTATTCCACGCGGTCGTTGGCCTGGGCCTTCATCAAAGAAGCAGCCCCTACAAGCGCCGACACCCGGAGAAGCCACCTGCGGCTAATTTCTTTCATTTTTTCCTCCTTAGAGAGGTAAGGTAAAACAACTGCTTCCGAAGTGCAAGGGGGAGAATCAAAAGCTAGATTCGGAGATGTTGCCCCAACCTCCTCCCGCCTATCGGGATGTGCCGGTGTGGGTGGTTCCGCTTCAACCCTTCACCTTTGGGTGTAATCGGGTGCAGGTTTCGAGCTGACCGAAGGGAGCAGGCGTGCGTAAGATGGGGTCTATTTTGAGCTGGTTGTCTTCTAGGCCCTATCCCTGTTTGGCCCTGCCCCCTGTTATTCTTAGCTCCGTGAAAGTGTTGGTTGTGGGTTCGGGTGGGCGGGAACACGCGATTTGCTGGAAGGTGGCGCAGTCGCCGCTGGTGCGCGAGCTATACGCCGCGCCGGGCAACCCCGGTATGGCCGAGCTGGCCGAGTGCATTCCCTGGGATGGCGACGTGCAGTGGCTGGCCGACTGGGCCCTTCGGGAGGGCATCGAGCTGACCCTGGTGGGGCCGGAGGGGCCGTTGGTGGAAGGGATTGCCGATGCCTTTATGTCCAGGGGGCTCAAAATTTTTGGGCCGACCCAGAAGGCCGCTATGATTGAAGGCTCCAAGGCCTTTGCCAAGGGGCTGATGGAGCGTTTCGGTATCCCCACCGCCAGGCACCGAAGTTTTAGTGACGTGCTCGATGCCCTGGCCTACCTCGAGGCCGTAGGAGCGCCCATTGTGGTCAAGGACTCGGGCCTGGCTGCCGGTAAAGGGGTGACGGTGGCAACCAGCCTGCAACAGGCCAAGCAGGCCGTTACCAACATCCTCTCGGGGCCCGAGCGGGCCGAGATCGTCATCGAGGAGTTTTTAAGTGGCTCCGAGGTCACTGTGCTGGCCGTGACCGATGGCGTGACCATCAAGCCCCTGCTGCCCTCCCAGGATCACAAGCGCCTGCTGGACGGCGATACCGGCCCCATGACCGGGGGCATGGGGGCCATCTGCCCCTACCCCTTAGCACCCGGCCTGATGACCGAGATTGTCGAACGGGTGCTCAAGCCCCTGGTAGACGGCCTGCGGGCCGAGGGGATTGTCTACAAGGGGGTCATCTATGCCGGCCTGATGCTCACCGACGACGGGCCCAAGGTGCTGGAGTTCAACGCCCGCTTTGGTGACCCGGAGTGCCAGGCCATCCTGCCCCTCCTGGAGACCGACCTGGCGGAGCTGGCTTTAGCAGTAGTAGACGGCCGCCTGCACGAGCTGGAAATCCGCTGGCGGGCCCAGGCCTCGGCCTGTGTGGTGATGGCCGCGCCCGGCTACCCCGATGACCCCCACAAAGGCCTGCCGCTGTCGCTGCCCCAACTACCTCCCGAGCAGGTGCTGTACTTCCAGGCCGGAACCCGCCGGGGCCCGCAGGGGCTGGTTACCAACGGGGGCCGGGTGCTCAATGTGGTGGGTTTGGGGCGCGACTTGCGCGAGGCCATCGAGCGGGCCTATGCTGGGGTGGCTGCAGTCAAGTTCGAGCGGGCTATTTACCGACGGGATATTGGCCGGAAAGTGATTTGATGGCAATTCCCAGCAACTCTCCATACAAACTAGAGCGGTTCTTGTAAATAACCCAGCCGTCCTCAAAAGTCAAAAAATCGTGCCGAACTCGTTTTTTGCTACTGGGACTGGCGGCACAAGTAGAGGGAACCGCGATATGAGCAGAATTGGCATTCCATCAACCAGGGTAGTGGCCCAGTGGATATTTGTGCCCACAGTAGGAGCGGCGCTTAAAACCACGTGCTGCCGGAATGCATATGAGGCGCTTTTTTCGTCGGACAAACTTGATAAAACTAGTACAAAAAGCGCTCCACTGCTCGCTCGAGCGTTAGCGTCTCGCCCTCAGAAGTCTCACGCAACACAGTGCGGGCTCTTACTTTATCGGCCTCAAAGGCCAGGGGGTGTCCGGCCACGAGCCGCAATACTTTTGGAACCAAGGGGTTTTCTGCGCCTAGCGCAATAGCCCAGCTACACAACACCTCGAGCACTTCGGGTATTTTCTGGGCTTGCCAGGCCTGACCTAGAGCTGCTAGGAAAAAGGCGTGGGCCTGAGCGGGCTGGCCCCGGGCTGTTGCGATCTGGCCCAGCAGGTTGTATAGCCAAACCTCGTCGTACTGATTGGGGTGCTGGGCGGCTAGCTGTAATGCACCCTGAGCACATTCCCAGGCTGGCTCGAGCTGCCTCAGCATCAGATAACAGCGGCCCAGATACATCAGGGTCTCGCCCCAGACAATTAGCTCGCCGCTGGTTTGACTCTCCTGCAATGCCTCTTGCAACAGTGGAAGTGCCTCCTCGAAGCGACCCTGGTCAATTAGCAGCCTACCCAGGTTGGAGGCGTTATATAGAGCGCCAATGCGGTTGCCTTGCTGCTTGAAGAGAAAGATGGCCTCGCGGTAGCTGCGAATGGCCTCGCTAGGCTTGCCTAGGGTGTCCTCAGAGATGGCTACCCAGCCCAAACAGACCGCAATTAGCCGGGGGTTGGTAGTTTTGCGAGCCATCTCCAGGGCTCGGAGGCCGTAAGCCAGGGCAGCCTGGTTCTGGCCCTGGGCATTGGCCACTGCCCGCAACGTGCCCAGCCCCCAGATTTGCGACTCCGGGTCGGGGATCGCCAGTTTGCTTAGCAAGTCCAGGCCCTGCTGGGTGGTTTGCACAGCGGCATCCAGCAGGCGCAGGCGTTGCTGGAACTTACCCAAAAACACCAGTGCTGTACCCAGCACAGCAGGCTGCTGGGGATGACTTGAGCCCAGGGCTTGACGGACTTCCTCGAACATCTCGATACCCTCCAGATAGCGCCCCCGTGCGTCCAGGAAACGCATCAAGGCTTCGGCGGCATCCTTGATGGCCTGAAACCGGCCTATCTCCAGCGCCCAGTTCCAGGCTAGCCGAATATTCCCCATCTCCTCTTCCAGGGCCTCGAGCGCGGGTTTCGGTTCTGGGCCGCGAATTTCTTTCAAGGCCCGGCTCAAGTAGCGCAGATAGTACAGGCTGTGATTGTTGCGAATTTCCTGTTCTTCGATGGGATGATCTGCCAGCTTTTGTTGCATGTACTGATAGAGCAGGGCGTGGCGGTCGTAGCGGCCTGTGGGGGTCAGGCGTAGCAGCGACTTATCCACCAGAGCCGCCAGCACGGGTAAGGGTGTGCGGCTGACCTGCTTCACGGCCTCGGCGCGAAAGCCGCCAAAAAAGACCGACAGCTGCTGCAAGGCTGTTTGTTCGGCTGTGCTCAGGAGCCGCCAGGAGTGCTCGAACACTGCTTCCATGCTGCGGTGGCGCGGCTGGGTATCGCGGCTCTGGCTGACCATTAGCTCGGGGTTGCCAACCTCCTGCACAATCGCTTCCAGTGGGAGGGTACGCACCCAGGCAGCGGCCAGCTCGAGCGCCAGCGGAAAACCCTCCACCCTGCGGCAGATCTCGAGCACCTGCGGCAGGTTTTGGGGACTTAGGGCAAAATCGGGCCGTACCTGCTGTGCTCGCAACACAAACAGCCGTACTGCGTCGTAATGCTGGGCCTCGAGCAGAGAAACTGGATCTTTGGGTAAGACAAGTCCCCCCACCTGAAAGACCTGCTCTGCATGCAGGTTGAGCCGCTCGCGTGAGGTTACCAACAGGTGCAGCCGGGGGCAGTTTTCCAGCAGCCTGAGGGCAAGACCGGCCCCCTCGAGCAGGTGCTCATAGTTGTCCAATACCAAAAGCATGGCCCGCCCGCCAATATGACGTTCGAGCTGGGTTAGCGGGGGATCGGGGCCTTGCAGAACGAACCGGAGGGTCTCGGCGATGCGCAGCGGAATTTGCTCGGGCGTCTCCAGTGAATCCAGAACCACAAAGTGGGCCCCATCGGGGAAGTGGGTGGCCTGCTCGAGCACGGTTTGCAGGGCCACGCGTGACTTACCTACCCCGCCAGGGCCGCTTAGTGTTAGCAGGCGGCACTCGGGTTGCTGCAGCGCTTCGGCGATTGCGGCGAGTTCGAGATCACGCCCCACAAAGGGTGTCAGGGCTATTGGAACATTAGAGGCTACCGGATGTGGATGGGGCGGGCTGGGTACGGGGGGCGCGTCCGCCCAGAGGCGCGCCAGGGTCTGGCCTTTTTGGCGAATGGACTCGGCCAGATGTTCAAGATCCAGCGTGGGTGGTAAGCCCAGCTCCCGCTTGAGTAGCTCGGAAAAGCGCTCGTAGGCACGAAGGGCTATGCGGACTTCCCCCATGTGAGCGGCTGTTGTCATGTAGCGCTCGAGGGCCTCTTCATCAAGCGGGTTGGACTCCAGAAGGGTTTGCAGCAGCTCGAGGCCCTTGCTGATTTTCCCGTCCTGCTCCAGGGTGCTGCTATGTCGAAAAACGGCCCTGCGCCAACGCTGGGCTAGCTGCTCACGCTCGCCCTCGAGCCAAGCCGCTAACTCTGGAGTGTCATCTGCACTGAAGCCTTGTAGCAACTCGCCCCCAAAGGCTTGTATAGCAGTGGCCCAATCGAACTGGGCGTAGGCTCGATTAAACGCGGCCACATCTGTGTCAATCTGCCAGCGCAGGTGCTCTTGCCTGACTTCAAGCTCGGGCTGCCATTCCAGCGCCCGCACCCGTGAAAGCAGGTGGCGCAGGTTTTTGCGTGCGCTGGTGCTATCTGTCTCCGACCAAAATAAGCAGGCTAAATGTTCGCGGCTCACCCAGTCGCCACTGTAGGCCAGATAGGCCAGCAATAAATAGCGTTTGTCCTGAAGGAACAACAACACCTCAGAACCCAGCGCCGCCTGGGGTTTACCCATCAGCCAAACCGACCTGTGGGGCATAAAATAACCCACATTTTACCCTAAAAAGAAGTCACGGCCGCTTTTGGGCGAATTTTGTTGCACAGAACAGGCTTTTATAGCCCCTGACTGCAAACTTATGAGGACTATTCGGGGAAGATGTTCAGGTCGGTGGTAGAGTTCCAACTGCCCACCTCCACCAACCGCACCCCCAGGTGCCCGGCCAGTCCCCTGGCCCCTGTTGACATACACTGGGCAAAGTGTTTTTCAGACTGATAGCCTCGCGCGCTCAGATGTATGAAGGTATGGCCCTCTTCCTGCTCCAAAGTGCAGCGGTACAACACTTGCGCGGTGTGAGCCTCGAGCAACTCCATTGGCCGAACCCCACAAATCCGTAGCTCTTGCTCGTTAATACGAAAGACCGCCTCCACGCCGTCTCTTTGGCCCAGCTGAACCTCTAGGACGCTTTGGAAACTGGGCCACCATCGAGGCCAGTTCGGGATATCGGATAACGCTTCCCACACCGGCTCTGGCGAGACCTGCAGAACCCAGGTGCTCTCTAGTGAAAGATCTTGGAGGTTCATGGTCAATCTCGCCTCGCCCGTCATCTATTCGCTTACGCCTACGACGGCCCCGAAAGCCGCCAAAAGCCTTCCACGCTCGGCCCTGGAATGTCCGGGCCAACCGGGCCCAGACCCCAGAAGTGGTCGTTGTAGTTGTTGACCCCTCGAGCATCCCAGACTCCCATCACCGCGTAGATCTCCACGGGGGTTTGAATACTGCTGGCAGCGCTGGCCCAGGCTTGGCGCAAGGATAAGCTGTGCTCGAAGATGCCCTGGCCCAGCGACAGGCCCTCTTGGCTATTGTCGTAGGTGGTGTTGGCGTACCCTAGTAGCAGATGGAGTCCGTTGAATGCGCCGCCCCACTGCCGCCACCAGGGGATGCCAAATTCGGACTCCTGCAGCGGCCCACAGGCCGCAATTATCAGCCACTCGAGGTCGCGCTCACCCCAACTGGCCTGCTCAGAGTAGAAAAAGCGTTTTTTACGCTCGGTAACAAAACTGAAGCCCAGCCCGTTGGCGTGCCCGGTATAGAAGCCCAGATCTACACTGTCGATGCCAAAGCTGTCGGTGTCTCGAGCAAAGTCGCTCTGGTAAGCCAGTTGCTCACCAAAGTTGAAGGCCACCTGCACCCCGGCTTCGCTGACCTGCTTCAGGAAGCCCCCCACGTTTCGGGCCGAATACGGCAAGTTTTGTGAAGCACCTACCCAGGCTGCGCCTACCGTGCGAGCAGCTAGGGCCTGCGGTGCAGCACGGGCTGTCGGTGCAGGCGCGTTGACCGTGACAGCCTGGCTGGCCCATGCACTGATGCCCTCAGCATCGGTGACCACCACGCTCAGGGTCTCGCGGGATACGGCTTCACGGCTCGAGACGTTGTAGCGAATACTCGGCTCTTGTGCGTTAAGGGTAAGGGAGGTGGTGGAAGAAGCCCAGGTATAGGTGTAAGGTGCTTTACCACCACGCACCTCGGCCTTGCCTTCCACAGCGAGATTACCGTCGCTGGTAACGCTCAACCCAACCACGGGTGCGCTGGCAATGGCCGGAACCAGCAAGCGTCGAATTTCCATGGTAGTACCGTCCAGCGAAAACCTGCCTGTAAACAGATAATGAGGGGCAATTTGGGTGACCGGCGGGCCCATGGGAGGGGCGTAGTAGATGAGCTCGGATTGCAAGCATAGATTACCCGCCTGGGCTTGCACGCGGGCGCACGAGCCCTGCAGTAAGACCTGGGCTTCATCTACCCCAAAGTACTGAGCGGCAGCCCGTCGCTGGGCTTGCTGTCCCGAGAGGATGGCGGCCCTCGAGCCTTCCGCCAACACCCGGTAGGCGTACTGAAGCTGGGTGACCTTACCCTGCCCGTTGAACACCACCTTGATGCTGGCTCCTGGCCCGCGCAGGGGGTAATTGTTGGGGGTTACGGTGTCGAAGTCCACCTGGGTATCGAGCGCAACGTCGGCTACTGCCTCGCCTCTGGCCGAGACGGCCTGGAAGCGCGAATGCCCCACGCGGATGCTGGCCCGCCTGGGGTTGAGACCAGCTTTTTGCAGGGCCGATACTGCCCGCAGTCGGGCTTCATCCTCGGCTAGGGGCTGGATGGCTTTAATGGCCCCGAAATCGAAGCGCTCCTCGGTGGGGATGTAGCCGTCCTCGTCGGCCTGCCCAGGGCCTAGCGGAACCATTGGCAGGTGCTGAAAGAGATCCTTGTCCAGGTAGCGAATGCTGCCATCGCTGGCAATGATATTGGTTTCAATGCCCAGTGCCAGCGCCAGCTCGCGCGCCCGGGTGGGATTGACGGGATTTTCTACCACGTAGAAGACTGGCAGAAAACCCATAAATTCGAAGGCCAAGCGGGTGTTGCTGCTGCAAGCTACCAGCAGGCCCAGCAGTGCGAGACCTAAAAAGCGTGCAAGGCGTATACGCATGTGGTCTCCTAGAAGGCCAGCGTGGCCTCGGTGGTGCCAAAGGTAAGGGTTAGGATGCTGCCAGGGGGCAACTCGGGGACGCTGGTGGCCTGTACGCTCAGGTAAATTTCGGCCTGGTTAGGGCCGCCGCTGGTGATTAATTCTTGAAGCTGGCGTACTGCTATAGCATCCAGTACGTTGCCCACAAACACCTCGGGGTTGAGGATGCGGTAGGTGGTGGGTTCGGTGGGTTGCTGCTCGAGCTCGACCACTTTGTTGAGGCTAAAGGTGGGCAGAGTGAAGGTGTGCCGGGCATCCTTCAGCCGTACCTGGATGTCCACTTTGGTCAGGATGATGGTGCAGGGCAACGAGCCAGTGGGTGTGCTGAGTTTGACATCAGACACAAAGCCGACCCTGAAGAGGGTTTGTTTGAGGCTGATTGGAATGGGGCTCGAGGAGGTATCCACGTCGGGAAAATCGGTCTTGATACTTCCCAACCCGGTGGTGGTCGCGCGGGATACTGCGCTGGCCCCAATCTCTACCTGCACCTGCTGGCCGGTGAGACCCAGCGGGTTGGGTATGTTCTGAGGCGGAATAAAAGAGCTACAGCTCGCCACGAGGTAAGCAAAGCCCACGATTGCAAGCCTGGTTTTTGTCTTCATAGCATCCTCTTCTGGCGGTGTGGCTGCAAAACAACAACACGCAATTCTTCCAAAATTTCACGGCTGCTGCCTGGTATGTATTGGGGATATTGCGCTTGTGAAACCTGACCCCTCAAAGGGCTGGACTGGGGGGAGGTGCGGATTTCCGGGATTAATGTGGTCGGCTGTATTTGGATCCTCGAGTCCGGTCTAAACCGGACTCGAGGTACTCCAGTGTCGATATACTCATGCCAACCCGCGCACCCTGGCCCTAGTTGCGCTTACCAAACACCAACGTCCAGTAGTGTGTCCACTGGCTGCTGGAGTTGAAGCCGTAGCCAAGACCTATCTCATTGGAGCTAGCGCTCATCATGGCTTGGCAGTGACCGCTGTTGCTGTTGCGCCAGCTATCGAACGCACCTTGGACATTGGCGTTGCCGGCAGCGATGTTCTCGCCTTGCGGGGCTCCGGTATAACCGGTGGCGGCGATGCGAGTTACAAAAGTGCTGCCGTTGAGGCCGGTGTGACTAAAGTAGTTGTTGGCGGCCATGTCCTCGCTATGTAAGCGAGCGGCGGTGTTCAGTTGATCCTGGAAAGCTACGGGGGGAACGGCTGGCATATTCTCGGCTACAGCACCGTTCATGCAGACTCGAGGCTGCGAACGGAACTCATTGATCAAGGCCAGGAAGGGCGCCAGATCGGGCGGAGGTGGGGGTGCTGGGGGAGTAATGGTGATGACCGCGCTGGCGGTAAGGGTGCCCAGGGTTGCGGTTACGGTAGTAGTACCCCCATTGCCGCTGGTTGGCGGAATGTAGGTGAAGGTCGAACCCGCCCAGCTAAAGGTACCGGGCCCGGTCATACTCCAGGAAACCTGGTTGCTCGAGGCCGTGATAATTACGTTAGCTCCGCCTACCTGAGTGGTAGCGGTGATGGGAGATACGGTTAGGGTTGGTGCGGCAGCGTTGATGGTGATGGTGGCGCACTTGCTAAGGTTGATGCTAACAGCCGCACACAAGAAGGCCGTACCGGCCCCTCCGGTTGCTGGGGGAGTGTAAGAGGTGGTATTACCAATGGTGCTTGAGATACTTCCCGGCGAGTTGGCCCCTAGCGCCCAGCCAATGGTTTGGTTTGTATTGGTCGTGGCGGTAAAGGTAATGGCAGCTCCCCCGACATTTACAGTGGCCTGGATCGGCGTAATGTCTAGGGTGGGGATTGGCGTGGCCGCGTTGATGGTAATGGCGGCGGTCGCGGTAAGGTCACCTGCCCTGGCAGACACAATGGCTGTGCTGGCGCCGCCGGCGGTCGGCGGGGTGTAGCTGGTGTTGACACCAGTGGTGGCAGAGAGGCTGCCCGGCCCCACCAGGATCCAGCTGATGCTGGCGGTGGAGTTGGTTAGGGTTGCACTAAAGGCAATGGCGGATCCACCTACCGTGACGGTGGAGGTGGTGGGGCTGATGCTAAGGATAGGGGTGGGGGTGGGCGGGGGGGTGGTAGACCTGGGAGTGGTTAGGATGTGGGTCCAAAAGGCCAGGCCGGTGGTGTTGCCACCTTCATACTCACCCCACAAACCTGCACCCATCACGGTGAAAGTGGGGTTCATCATATTGGCGCAGGCGACCGGATCGGCAGCCCAGGCGCTGAAAGCGTCGTTGGGATTAGCGGGCAAACGCGTTCGGCTGCGGTGCTCGGCCACTGGGCCGGGGTCAAAGCCTCGAGCCCGCAAGCGATCTGCTGTGCTGGCTCCCTGGTGACTATCGCTGTTGGCCCGGCCCATATCTATGCTGTGAAACCAGGCTGCATCGCCCACCGCCTCGACCCAGGTCAGGGCTGGAGCAGCAGCGAATTGCTGTGCCCCACAGGCTCGAGCCTGGCTGCGAAAGGCGTTGACCAGCCCCAGCACCTGGGCTTCTTCGGGATAGGGTACAAAGCGTGTGTTGTTAGAGCTGGGTGCGCCCCCGCACGCCACAATTAGCAAAACCAGGATGACCCATAGACTGTAGAATCTAGACTGTTTCATAATGCTTCCCAAGCTAAGAGTTGCACTCAATAACCCTGCTGCTTGCGCTATCTCAGCACAATGTGGGCGAGGTGTGGATAGCTCCGAACTGGTGCCAGCACAGATTTTCCCTTGTTTGAGCCTCCTTGAGGTTGACGTGGAGAGTATGCCTCATGTGCCGTCGCATATGCGTCGTATGTGAAAAATATCACAAATAATAGCAAATATCGCCACTCCGTCGGTAAGCGGCGACAAAACAAATAAATCTGGTATAGCACCAGATGCCATCAACCGTGGGGCTTCTCCACAATACTGGAGAGCAGCAGGGCCCCAATGCCAAAAACGGCGGCCTGGGCAATCCAGCCCAGGGCGTAGTTGTTGCTGAAATCTACCAGCAAACCAAACAGAGGGGGGGCGGAGGCAATCCCAATCGAGGTAAAAACCAGCCCAAACCCTACCACCCGACCCTCCCAACCAGGTGGCGAAAGTTCGGTTAGCAGCGAAAAATGCAGCCCTTGCCAGCCGAGCGCAGTGGCCCCGTACAGCACCACAATCAGGGCTTTGAGCAGCAGGGGTGTGCCGGGGGGAAGCCAGGCCAGCACCAAGGCACAGAGCCCGGCCAGCCCCACCATCATGACCAGCAAGGGTTTGCGCTGGCCCCCCATCCTGTCTGAAAGCCACGACCAGAATACCCGACTAAAAGCACCGGCGAACTGGGCTGCGGTGAGTAGGGCGGCCCCGGTCAGCTCGGGAACCCCATAACGTTCTTTGAGGAACAGAATCAGGTACGTAATCATTACAAACTGCCCGGTGGGCAGGGTCACACCGGCGGTAGCGGCCAGCAGGATATTGCGCTCACGCAGCACCTGCCCCAGCCCTGGAAAGGTGCTTTTGGGCAGGGGTTTCCGGGGCGGTTGTTCGTGGTAGAGCCGGGCTGCGATGAGGGCGGCCAGTACAGCAATTATGGCTGTGACCACCGAAGCCCAGCGCCAGTTGGTGAGGTGGGCTACCGCAGGTAAAAGGGCGGCCGCCAGCGCACCCCCTAAGGGCACCGCCATCTGGCGCAGCCCAATCACCAGGCCGCGCCGTTCGGGCGGGAACGACTGGGCGACCGCTTGCGAGCCGGCGGGTGTGGCCGAGGCCACCACCAGCCCCACCAGAAACAAAAATGGAATAAACATCCACTGGGACTTGGCAACGAGTGCAATGGTAATTGCTAAACCGGCGCCCGCCAGGGCGCCAGCAACCATCACCGTGCGGCTACCCAGCTTGTCGGTGAGCCAGCCCGAGGGCAGCGAGCCCAGCATGGTGCCGAGGTAGATGTAGGTATTGAGCAGGCCCACGGCGGCCAGCGAAAGCCCCAGGTCGGTACGGATGTAGGGGGCCAGGGTAGGGTAGGCCTGTCCGATGAGCGAGACGGCGGTTCCGGCGGTCATGGCAGCGGCGAGGACGGACCAGGGCGACATGCGAGGCTCAGGCTACCGTATTTGCCCAGAACTGCAAACGCCACAGCAATTTCAAGCAAACGGTCTGACCGTAAAAACCCTTTTGCCAAGAGGCGGGTAAACTGGAGGAAGATGCGCGACCTCGACGCCCAAGAAACCTACCTGGCTGATCGTCTGGGCCTGGCCTTCGACCTGCGCGACCTGGTGGGCAGTGGGCCGGTTCCCCAGGCTAGGTACGCCCCGCCCTATGGGGTGGTGGGGTTTGGCGAGGGCTGGTGGGCGGCGCAACTGGCGCGCGACTTTGCCCAGGAGCTTACCGCCACCGGTACGCAGTTTGTGCTGGAGGGGGGCTACGACTTTGGCGGTGCGGCCGGGGCAGGGCTCTACGCATCGGTCAGCGGTGCGGAGATTGTTCGACTGGGCTTTAGGGAGAACCTCGAGGTCGAAGTTCTGGCCCACCCCCTATCCACCTACCGCTACCTGCGCTTTTTGCTCCTGGCCACAGGCCAGCAAGCCGAGCTGGCCCGCATAGACCGGGCTTTGCTAAGGGAGCGCGACCGCTTACGCCCCGAGGTAAGTCTGAGCAAAAATCCGGCCAAGTTCATGGCCTACTCGCTTTTGGAGCGCACCCCCATGTGGGTGGTGCCCGACCGCTATCCGGGCCTGGGCCAGGCCCTGCAACAAACCTTTAGCCGTATCGGCAAAAGCCTCTCCTTCACTCCCCCGCCATCGGCCCTGGAGTTCTTTGTGACGGCGCTGGAGGCTCGCCACGAGCAGGGCGATCCCATTGCCGCCGTGCTGATGGGCGACGACGAGCGCCGAAGCTACGCCCAGGAGATCCTGGAAAACCGGGTGGACACCCTCATCGAACTCCCCGAGCCCGAGGCCGAAGGCACCCTGGCCAAAGCCCTGTGCTACTGGTACCGGGTGGCCTGGGCCAGCTACTACCTGGCCTTGCTGTACGGGGTAGAGCCGGGCGACTGGGAAGTGCTGGACAACCTGAGGCAGGCCACGTAATGCCGTTTCCGCTAGAATCCTTCACCTTTGGACGCAGTCAGAGGTGAAGGATTCTAGCCGACCGAAGGGAGTAGGAATGCGTATAAGAGCCATCCTGCGAAGGTGCAGAACTCGAGGCGGCAAATAAACCGTGCGTCACCACAGCGCTTTGATTCCTAAATCGCTTTTTCTGACCCAGCGGTCAGCGTATGCTCTTGGGGTGCTGCCGTTTCTGCTCTCCTGGCTTCATGCCACCAACGATCTATTCGGTGCATTTCTGACCCCTCTGCTGCCCAAGCTCCAGACCGCATTTGATGTGAGTTACGGCGCGGTGTCGTTGCTGGTTGCTTTGCAGTCTCTGACCGGCAGTTTGTTGCAACCCCTGGCCGGGCTGGTGGCCGACCGGTACGACCGCCGGCTTCTGGCCGCGTTGGGCCCTTTGTTGATGGCCCTGGGGGGTGGTCTGCTGGGCTTCTTCCCCAACCTCTGGGTGGCGGGGGTGGTTCTGGCCCTGTCGGGGCTGGGCTCGGCCCTGTTTCACTCGGCGGGGGCGGCGTTGGTGGGGCAGTACGCCGACCCTGCCCGACGCGGCTTCTGGATGAGCTTTTTTGGTACGGGGGGCTACATCGGCATCTCGCTGGGGCCTATCGTCTCGCTCGCGGCTGTCAACCAAGGGGGAGGACTGCAAACCCTGGCCTGGTTCATTCCCCTGGCCCTGGTTCCGGCTTTTTTGCTGTTGCGCCAGGCGCCACCCACCCGGCTACAGACCAGACCCTCTTCCTTTGCGGATTTGCAGCGGGTTTTTCGTGGGCATGTGGCTCGCTTGTGGGCCGTCTCGACCCTGCGTAGCATCGTGTTTATGAGCTTTTCCACCACAATTCCGTTCTGGTTTCATCAGCGCGGTATCTCCGATGCCCAGGTGGCCCTCACGCTGTCGGTCTACAGCATTTCGGCCACCGTCGGGGCTTTTTTAGGCGGAACCCTGTCGGATCGGCTGGGGCGGCGTAACGTGCTGGTGGGAACCATGATCTTTGCCATTCCGCTTTACATTGCCTTGCTGGTGGTTCCGCCAGAAAACTGGTTTTACGTGGGGCTGCTGGCCATCACTGGGGCGCTGATGAATGCGGGCGTGCCGGTGGCGGTTACGATGGCCCAGGAGCACGAGCCACGCCAGATGGCCACGGTCTCGGGGCTTTTGATGGGCTTTACCTGGGGATTTGCCGGGCTTCTGTATGGGGTGGTGGGACCGATTATCGAGCGGTTTGGGGTGCTCGAGAGCCTGAGCGTGCTGGGCCTGCTGCTGGTGCCGGCCCTGACCCTATCCCTGGCGGTGCGTGAGGCCCAGCCCCAGCCTCGAGCCGCCTAGCCCCTATTTCAGAATGCGGGCAGAACAGAGTAAAATAGCGCATACACTCCGAATCTAAGGGGAAGTGGAAAAGCCAGCCGCTTAGTACACCTGTTTGGGGAGGTGTTCGCTATGACCAGCACGGTACGGCAGTTGCTACAGGCCAAGGGCAATATGGTGCACGCCATCTCGCCGGAGGCCACCGTCTTTGAGGCCCTCGAGCGCATGGCCGCCTACGATGTGGGGGCCCTCATGGTGATGCAAGGCGACCAACTGGTGGGTGTTTTCTCCGAGCGCGATTATGCCCGCAAGATTGTCCTGATGGGTCGCATTTCTAAAGACACCCGGGTGGGGGAGGTCATGACCGACGACCTCATCACTGTTACCCCCGACGCTACTGTAGCCGACTGCATGAACCTCATGACCGGCAACCGGGTACGCCACCTGCCGGTGCTCGAGGGGGGCAGGCTGGTGGGGGTGGTCTCGATTGGGGACGTGGTAAAGGCCATCATGACCCAGCAGGAGTTCATGATTGCCGAGCTGGAAAGCTACATCACGGGCTCGCGCTAACCTCGAGTACCTCTGACACCTGCCGCGGAGCGGTGGAATTAAGCCACCGGAGAAGCCCCTTGAAGGGATAGAGGGACTTATATTGGGTTAGGCTGCTATCGGGCCTGGAAAATACTTTAGAATTCGCTAGCCCCGTGCGTGTAGCGTCGGAGCCGAAAGACAGAGAATTGGGCACCAGGAAACAACAATGGCCAGAGCAGAACTCAAAGAAAACGTAGATTACTACATCGAAAACGGTCTCTACGTTTTCACCGAGGCCTATCACCGCAAGCGCGGCTACTGCTGCGGCTCGAGGTGCCGCCACTGTCCTTACCCTAAAGAAATTCAGGCCCAGACCGTGCAACTGCGGCTCGAGGGCCGTCCCATCAAAACCAAAGAAGAGTTCGAGGCGCGTTTTGGGGCGGTTCTGGTACAACCTTAAGGTGCGCCCTTTCTGGCTGGCTGTAGGCTTTCTGACCACGTTTCCCGTGCCCAACCTGGGCGAGGTCAAAGACGGCGAAATGAAGGCCGCCTCGGCTTTCTACCCCCTGGCGGGCTACCTGATTGGCGGGGTGCTGGCGCTGGTGGCGTGGCTGACCGCTGCCCTGCCCGACGGGCTGCAAGGGGCCATCCTGCTGGCGGTCTGGCTGGCCTGTACCGGCATGCTCCACCTGGACGGCCTGCTGGACTCCGCCGACGCCCTGCTCTCCATGAAGCTCCCCGCCGAGCGCCTGCGCATCCTGGGCGATGTGCACATGGGCAGCTTTGCCTTTGGGGTGGGGTTTGTGGTGCTGCTCCTGAAGTGGCAGTTGCTGGCCTCGAGCCCCTCGCCCTGGCTGCTTTTGTGCCTGCCCGCCCTGGTGCGCTTTGCTTTGCTCCTGCCCATGAACCTCTTTCCGGCGGCCCGCAAGGAGGGCCTGGGGGCCCGCAGCCGTGAGGGTCGAGTCTTACCGGCCTTGCTGTTTGCCCTGCCGGCCATCTACTTCTTCCCCTGGGTTGCGCTGGCCGTGGTTGCGGCGATGCTACTGCTGGCCTCCTGGGCTGCCAGAAGGCTGGGGGGCGGGCTTTCCGGCGATGTGTACGGGGCGCTGGTGGAGTTGGGGGAGGTGGCGGGGTTGATGGTGGGTGTGTGTTGGGGGAGGCATGGAATGTAATTCAAGCTACTGAGCAAGCGGTGGTGAACCTTTTTTGGCTTCGCTGCCGCGTTCCTCCTTTCAACGCGGCGACATCCCAGCCCACAGTAAATGCCCAGCGCGGCGGTTTCTCGCCGTACTGGGCAGTCTGCGGTGTCTCTGGCCAATGCCCCGTCACGCCCCCAAGGGCAGGGCGGGTCGCAAGGTTTCGGAACGGGGGATCGAATAGGTGAGCGCGCGGGCTTGCAGGACTTCGCGGGCGGCCCGCCGTCCGCTGGCATAGGCCCCGTGCACGGTGGCGGCCCAGGCGTTGGAGGCGGTGTGCTCGCCGGCAAAGAAGAGCCGGTTGCCCACCGGCTGGGCCAGGATGCGGCGGGCCTGGGAGGCCCCCACGCTGGCCTTGGAGTAGGCCCCCAGGGTGTAGGGGTCGTCCTGCCAGTGGGCCAGCCGGGCCCGGCGGGGGGTGAGGTCGGGGCGGCCTAAGGCCTGGCGCAGGGTTTGCAGGGCGTTCCGCAGGGCCTCTTCCTCGGGCAGGGCTAGCAGCTCGCGGGCCCTGGGGCCGGTGGCCAGGGCGGTCAGAATCTCGAAGTTTACGCCGTGGCCGGCGGCGCTGCTCCACCACTCGTCGGGGCTGTGGCCGGGTACGTAGAGCTCCACAATGCCGGGTGGGAGGATGGGTTCGTCGAACAGGAAGAAGAGCTTAACCGCGTCCGCGATGCCCAACTGCTGCAGCGCTGCCCGCTTGGCCTCGGGCAGCTCCGGCACAAAGCGGATCTTACCGGCTTTCAGCACGCCCAGCGGCACGGTGATCACGGCCTGGTCGGCCAGGAAGATCCGCCCATCGGTGGTGAGGGCCTTGACGCCAAAAGGGCCCCACTCGAGCGTCTCCACCACGGCCCCCAGCCGGATGTCCAGTGAGGTCGCAAGTTTTATCGCTAGTTAATCGTAGCCCTCGAGGATGCGGTAGTCCCCCTCCTCGGCGGACTTGTCGCACAGAAACTCCAGCGCGGCCTGCGCGCTCAGGGTTTCTGGAGCATCGAAGTCGGAGATGTACTCTTGCAGCTTGTAGGGGATTTTTTGGCCCTCGAGCCGGTTGCGCTGGAGGTACGCGGCCAGCGACTCCTCGCCGATGGCCTGGGGCCAGTCCACCAGCCGAATGTTGTTGTATCCCAGTTCCTTACAGCCGACCTCGGCAATGGTGCGCAGGCTGCCATCCGGCAGGCGTACCAGGGTGTCGTCCTGCTGGTTGAAGTAGAGGGTGCGCAGGCCAAACTGTGCGGGAAGGGGATAGGTGGGAACCTGGCTGCTGTGGATGAATTCCGCGCCCAGCTCGATAGGTACAGCAGCAAAACTTCTATCGGTGCGGATGCGTCCTCCGACGCGGTGTTGGGCTTCAAGAACAGTAACCTGATGTTTCGCTTTCTGTAGGTCTTGGGCCGCGGCCAGGCCGGCGGCTCCGGCGCCTATGACGAGCGTTTTCATGCGAATCTACCTTTTTACACTTCTGCAAACCTTTCTCCCGAGAATTGTTCTGGATGCTCGGGCATCACCCTGCCGACTTAGTCGCTCCATCGCACGGTGGCATACCGTGTGGTGGCAGTTCGTCGAATTGCTTGTAATCAAGGTCTAACCAGCAATGGGAAGTTCCTTGCGGTGTTCGATCAACCTCCTTTCTGGCTTGGTTTCCCCTTGGCGGGGTGGATTTAGTTTAGCTCGAGGCCCCAAAGCTCGATGAAGGATTACGCACAATTGAGGCAAAAACCGTATTTTTTGTTACGACAAAGCACCGACAAACGAATCCTGGAGAACATAGTGCCATATTTCGCAAGTGCATATTTATTCAAATGGAAAATGCGGCCCGAGCGAACAGCGAGAAGCGGGCCGCGCTCGGGTAGACCCGGCACGCCACGACGAGCGCGGGGATGATTAGCCATGCGCTGGGGTGGGTCTCTATTGCGACGTGTATGCACTCGAGGTCGGCAGCTCGAGCAGGGCCAGGATTTTTTCCAGCCGCTCGCGCTCGCTCATAAACCCCAGCCCCCGTCGGCGCACCAGCCAAGCACGCAGGGTTTGCTGGCGGTGGGGCAGGCCCCGCAGGCGGCACAGCTCGTCCAGCCCGTGCACAAAGGCCCCCACGGTCTCGCTGCTGTACGAACATACCGGACAGCCCAGGTACATGGGGTTGGAGTCGTACTGAAAAACCAGCCGGCCCCGGTGGTAGGCCCAGAGCAGCAGGGCGGCGTCCTCGAGGTTCATCACCCCCAGGGCGGTGCAGTGGAGCGTTTCGGAGAGCTGGGCTGCACGCTCCGCAAAACCCGCTTGCTGCCGGTACAGGTGTTCCGGGTCGGGCTCGAACGAGGGATGCAGCCACCAGTAGTCGCCGCGGGACGTAGCCCCCAGGTTTTCCAATTCCAGATGGACTGCATTGGGCACATCCCACAGGAGTATGTACAGCCTGGGCATGCTTCATTATGCAACGAAACCAAAAAAAGCGCTCCACAGGGGAGCGCCTTGGGATAGAGCGAGTTTTAATCGTCAGCGGCGGAGCCTTTGCCAGTGATCCTGACCTCGACTTCCTGGTTCCAGTCCTTGCCGTAGATGGCCTTCATGATGATGTAGCAGACCACCCCGGTAACGATGGGCACGATGAAGACCAGTACCCACAGCAGCCCGTTGGAGAGGCCCAGATCCACCTTGTAGCCGGCCAGGGTGCTCATGATGTAGAACATCAGCATCCCCACCACAAAGCTGGTGCGGAAGGGGTGCTGGCTGGGGAGCTCGAGATAGCGTTGCTTGTGTTTGGAGTAATCCAGGAAGGGAATGGCCAGGGCCCCCAAAATGATAACCGTGGGCACCAGGATACCGCCCCAGAACTGCGGGCCAAAAGTGGCCCCCAGGAACTCAAAGCGCCAGTTGGCCGGGATGATCTGCAAAATCCCGTAGATCCACATGAAGTACCAGTCGGGCTTGACTGGCGGGGTATTGGCGGTGGGGGGGCCAAAAGCCTGCACCGGGTGGGCCAGGAAAGCCCCGGCGATGAAGGTGGTCACGGCGATGTAGACCAAAAACAGAATGCCCATCATCGCAGCTTGCTGCGGGAAGAGCGGCACACCCACAATCTTTCCCGGCGCCACCTTCTCGGCGTACTTGGGCTGGGTGTGCTTCTGCTTGATCATGATGGCCAGGTGCGCGCCGATCAGTCCAATCAGGGCCAGCGGCAACCAGAGCACGTGGATGGGGTAGAGGCGGGGGATGGTCTGGGTATTGGTGGGCGAGAGCTCACCGGCAAAAAGGATATTCGAGAGCAGCTTGCCTACCCAGGGGGCCGCTGCGCCAATCTCGTAGCCGATCTTGGTGGCGGTGAGGGCGTAGTTGTCGAAGGGCAGGGCGTAGCCGGTGAAAGCTGTGATGATGGCGAGCACCAGCAAAAACACTCCCACAATCCAGTTTAGCTCGCGGGGGTTCTTGTAGGCACCGGTCAGGTGGATGCGCAGCATGTGCAGGAAGGCTGCGGCAATCATGATGTGGGCGGCCCAGTGGTGCAGCGAGCGGATCACCGCCCCAAAGGGCAGCGAGTCGATGTAGAGAATCGAGTAATAGGCCGCGGGTACTTCCTGTCCACCCGAGAGCGAGCCCGAAACCGGGCGTATGGACGGCTCGTAGTTGAGGGTCAGGAAAATGCCGGTAAGCACCAGGGTCACAAAGGAAAACAGAGTAATCTCGCCCAGGAAGAACGAGTGGTGCACCGGGAAGGCTTTGCGGAAAGCCTTGGCATATAGCTTTCCGATGCTCAGGCGATCGTCTAACCACTGATACATACTTCCTCCCTATACGTCGGCACCGGGCTCTCCCAGGAACTCACCCGCCACCACCACCTTGCCCCCTTCCACCTTGACGGGCAGTTGGGGAACTGGGGCGGGCACGGGGCCCCCCACCACCTTGGCCTGGTTGTAGATATCGTACCTGCCACCGTGGCAGGGGCAGAGCCAGGTGTCGTTCTGCCACTGGCTCACCGTACAGCCCAGGTGCTTGCAGACCGCCGAATAGGCCAGCACTCCTTCGGGGGAGGCGTACTGGCGGGTTTCTGGGCTCATTTTGTTGGGGTCGGCCAGGATGACCATGATGGTGTTGGTGATCAGGTCTTTTTTGACCACGTTCTCGGGGCTTTTAGGGAAAGCAATGATAAAGGGGATCTTTTCTTGCTGAGCGGCCCGCAGGTCATCTAGGGTGATCTCCTGGTCGGCTTTGGGGCCGGTGGCAAAAACCAAAGTGTCACCAACAGCCACAGGTTCTTTGCTGGGAACTTTTTCCTCGCGAGGTACCAGGCCCGCACCCACCCACAGCGTTGAGAGCACCGCAGCGCCCGCACTCACACCAATGGCCGCTTGCAGGATGGCCCGGCGGGTGGCGTGGGCCTGGGGATCTTCAGGGTGGTGTTCGTGATGATGGGCAGTGGCTTCATGATCAGCCATGTTCAAATCCTCCAAACTCTGCTGCTACCAGGGGAAGTCGCTTTTCTCATCTTCGGCCAAGACTTCTTCTGGCATGAAGTATTTCTTGTAGATGGCAATGAGCAAGGCCATGATGAGCATCATGGCGGCAAACACCCCGGCCTGCAGGGTGGTGGCGTTGTAGTAGCCAATCTCGGGGTTGTTGGCAAACACCAGGGCGCGCACGAAGAAGCCCGAGAGCAGCACCAGCAGAATTGAGAGCACCACGCCAGCTACCATGGGCAGGCTGCTGGGCTCGGGGTTGTGCTGGCCGGGGTACAGCTCGGAGCCCTCGAGCCAGTTGCTCATGAGCCCGATAAAGCCATACACGAAGAGCACCACGGCAAAGGCCATCAGCCCGATGTTGCCCACCGTAAGGTGGGGCACCACCCCGGCCTCGTGCACCACCCGCATCTGGTTGTTGAGGTAGGCCATCAGGAACAAGGCCACCGAGAAGACCAGAGCGAAGTAGGGAACTACTGTGTCGTTGCGATACATCTTCCCTCCAGGGTTTAGCGGGCCGCCTTGAACTCGTCGGGCGTCACGCCGCCGAACTTGTTGCTCCAGCTATTCTTGATGTAGGTAGCCACCGCAGCCAGCTCCTCGTCGGAGAGCTGGGCAAAAGCGGGCATACCGCCCTTGCCTTTGAGCAGGATGTTGATGGTGTAGGCCTTATCGGCCACGTTCTTGCTGCCGTCCAGGGCCGGGAAGACCCCAGGAAGCCCCTTACCGGTGGCCTGGTGGCAGCCAGCGCAGTTGGCGCTGTATACCTGCTCGCCCTTGGCTTTGAGGGCCTCGTCCACTGCCGCAACCGCCCCGCCATGATCGCCCCCGTGGGTGCCAGCTTCGGCAGCGGCAGGGGGTTTGGCTACTTCCTCGAGGGTTTTGTTGGTCACGCCAGTTGCGGCAAAGAAGAGCCAGATCCCGCCCAGAATAACAGCGGTAGCGATGGCTGCGCCCAGTCCCGGGAAGCGCTCACGGGTGGGTTTGACGTCAGGATCGGCCACCCGCAGGGTAACCTCCAGGGTGCCCGAGACCTCCTTGCCCTCCTCGAGGCCCTGCACCAGCACACCGGGGGTGTTGGCTACCTTGAAGGGGATCTCCTTCACTTCCCGGGCCCCGTTGGTGTAGTGGGTGACTACCCGCAATAGGTGTTCCCCGTCGCTTAGGGAGCGGGTGTCGTAGGTCACTTTGAAGGGGGGTTGAGTGAGCACCTGCACGGGTTCGGCGCCGCCATCCAGATAGACTTCGATTCGCTCAATCGGCATTGCTTGATTCCTCCTGGCCAGGCCTCTTTAAAGGGGCCTGGGCACTGCTTTCAAGACTACCAGAAAATTAGGGGCCTGCGCCCCGGTGAGTCAATCATAAAAAGTTATGTTAGGGCAAATGTCCCTAATAGGGATTGTAACAATTAAAGCTTGCACGCTGCCAGAATATAGCTTGGAATCAATTCAGAAACCATTACGTAGCAGGGCCACACTCCGGCGCACACCCTCCGCGCCGCCCGTGACCTCGAGGGCCGCGGTACCGCCAAAATCCCCCAGCGCCCCCCGCACCCAGGCCCAGTTCACCGCACCATCCCCGCAAGGCAGGTGTTCGTCCCGATCACCCCGGTTGTCGTGCAGGTGCAGGTGCAGCAAGCGGTGGGCTAGCAGGTGGTAGTACTCCTGGGGGCCACCGGGGCCCCGCTGAATCAGGGCGTGTCCCACATCCAGGCAGAAGCCATAGTGGGGATGAGCCTCCAGCAGCTTGGCCAGTTCGTCGGGGGTCTCGAGCAGATCGGCTTTGCTCAGGCCCAGGTTTTCCAGGGCTACCGGGATAGCCAGCTCCAGTTGCTCGAGTGCCTCCTGTACGAGCTGGTGGGCGTGGGCTACCGCCTCGGGTAGCCGCAGCGGAACCAGGCCAGTGTGTAGTACCCCACAAGCTGCGCCAATCTCGGCCCCAAAAGCAATGGCCCGCTGGGTGCGCTCGAGGGAGAGCCGCCGCATTTCCGGCACCAGCGAAACTATGTTCCAGTCCACGAAGGGAAGGTGTACGGTAAAGCCTACCCCCGCCGCCCGGCCCATAAGGGCTAACTCCTTGGCCCCCGGTAGCCGGGGATCCATCTCGTGTTGGTCGTAGGCAATTTCCAGAAAAAGCCCAAGCTCCGCGGCCAATTCAAATGACTGGCGGTAGCTTAGACCAGCGGTAAGAGGACTAAAACCGAGTTTCATAAGAAAAACCGGGCGGATTATACCGCGTGGACTTGGAGGGCATGGCGTTACGTGATGGGGGTATGGGCGAGGACGACAGCTGTTCTGCGCCTTTTGCGTACGGGACAGATACTGAGTCTTGGTGCACCGGCTCCATTTCACCCTGATCGAAAGAAGAGGGCAGGGCTCAAATCAGATGACCCTCGCTTAGAACTTGGTTTGCGAAACCATTTGGAGAACGCGATTGTGCCAGGTGCCCTGCCACTCATGTTTCCTTCTCCTGAGGCCTCCGGGGAAGCGCAAATAAGCTGTTTGCTACAACGAGTAAGGGACGAAGCTTCTTAAAACTCCTCGTCCCACTCCACAATGGTCTCGCTGGTAAGACCTGGATTGGGTTTGGCGCTGGCCGCTGCACCTGCTGCGGCAGTGGGTTGAGGGATGGTGCGGCGGCCCTTTTGCAGGGGGGTACGCTGATTTTGCAGTAGGCCAAACTGTGTGGCAATGCCGCGCAGGCCGATAGTGGCGAAAATGATCACCAAAAACACCGTCAGGCCCCAAAACAACTGGGCTACCAGGTTTTGCTGAATGGATAGGTTGGTGAGAACGCCCAGGAAGGGCAGCCGCCCATAGCGTGAATCGGACAGAATGGAGCCAATGTAGGACAAGCCCTCCATCATGGCTGGCAGCAACAGGAAGAAAAAGGCCAGCCCCAGGAAGCGCCAGTAGGTGTTGCGCCCTCCAAAGGTAAGGGTGAGCAGGTAAAGCGGGAAAAAGGCCAGCAGTCCGGCCAGGATGAACAAGAAAGCCCGAGGAATACCCAGAATGGTTTGCAGCAACCAGACCTGTAGGTCATGAAAGGCCCCCAGGCTTCTACCTTCCAGGGCCAGACTGTTTTCCAGCAGCTCCCCTGAAAGCACTGTGAAGTCGCTGGTGCGCAATCCTACCGCGTTTTCGGCTAGAGCAAAGACCTGGCCAGTACGCCGGGCCAGCTCGGGTCGCAGGGCTTCAATCAAGGGTGCGATGGCGGTCTTGTAGCGGGTGCTAACCTGGGCCAGGGTGCGGCGAGCAAGGTCGGTCTGGCCGGTTTCGGCCTGAACCTGGGCTTCCATTAGGCGACCGCGCACCTCGAGCAGGGCCCGCTTCCAGTCGTCAATGCTGTAGATGCCGGCCCCCGTGAGGCTATCGGCCACCCGCTCGAGCTTGCGGTTGTCTTTTATCAAGAAGCGCAGGTCGCCCAGTAGTTGTTGATAGGCATCCGGGGTAGAGGCCACCTGAACAGGCCGTGTTGTAGAGGTCGGTCTGGGGGGTGGGGTGGTGAGTGGGCGGGTCTGCGCTATGGCCGCCTGGGCAGGAGCCGCTTCCTTGGGAGCGGGTGGGGTGCGGGGTGCTTCTAGGCGAACCCCCCCAGTGGCGGGGGGGTTTTGAGCGGCGGTGGTAGGAGTACTTCGCCGCTGGCTTTGCGGGCTCGAGGTCGCTTTCAGGAAGTTCTGGGCCTGGACTACCAGTCCCTGCACGTCGGTTTTGAAACCGTTTAGGTTGCCACTGGAGAGCTTGCCTAAGGCGTCCACAAATCCTTTGGCACTGAGGCCTCGGGCGCGGGGTGAGTCTTGTACGATCAGGTAGAGGGCATAGGCTCGGGTGGCCTCGAGGTAGGCCTGCACGGCGCTGGTCTGGGCCTGGGCCCGCTGGAGGGCATTGAGAATGCCCTGGGCATAGGTGCGCTCGAACAATTGACGCACCCCATCCAGGTTATTTGCAGCGGCCAGGGTTTGTATCTGGGACTGCAGGCTGTTGGGCAGCCGACTGGCCGAAAGCACCTTAGGCAGCAGGCGATTGGCGTCGGTGCTGTTGCCCGCCGCGAGGGCGCTGAAGTAGTTGTCGTAGAGGGCTTTACCCAAAATGGCTTTGATGATCTGGATACGGGCCTCGAGGTCGGCGTTGCTGCGGCGGGCCAAGGCCTGCCGGGCATCAGCCAGCGACTGCTGGATGCCCTCGCGCAGTACCGGGGCCAGCTCGCCTGCCCCTTTACGGAATGCATCCTCGGCTTTAGAAAGGAGCTCGAGGGCCCGCGCGGGGTTGCTATTTTGTAGCGTGCGTACCTGATCCAGCGTGGGCGCAAGCTGGTCGTACAAGCTAAGGGCCGGAGCGGCCCAGGCCAGGCTGAACAGCGCGATGATTGCGAACCAACCCTTCATGGTCATAACCTCCTATTGCTCGGCGCCCATCTGGAGGGCTTCAATTTTGCCCATTCGATATAACAGTTGCCCCAGATTGGCCTCATTGCGTGTGAGCACAGCCAGATAGCCTTGGCCTAACGGGCGCAGCACCAGCTGGGCTTCCCTGAACACAGTGTAAAACACCCGGTAGCGCCCTTTACGGTCAAGTAACCGATGCGCGATCGAGAGCAGGCCCACCAGGTTTTCTTTATGGGTTCCCAGACGGTATTCCTGTCCATAACCAGAATCCAGCACCACCGCCAGCGTCCCCTCGCGGCGGGCCATCTCCAGCACCAGGTTGTGGCGATCCTGCTCGCTTTGCAGATTTACGTACTCGGTGAGGTCGGTGGCCTCGATGGTGGGGGCCTGCGCCCGCTGAGAGCTTTGAGGCTGGGCCTTGAGCTGCTGCGCCAGCTGTTGTAGCTCGGGCAAAAGACCGCTCATCGGCAGGATTCCTTTAAGCTCCTGCTGCAAAGGCCCCTCGATGAGTTCGGCCCAACCGCTTGGCCCCAAGACATTCGGCGACTGCCCCCCCAGCGCCCGCCTGAGCAAGCTGCTAGCAGCCAGGGGTGAGATTACCTGGGACAGGGCCTCGATGACTTTTTGTTCAGTGTTGTCCAATCGTCCTCCAAGGGTTGTGTTTGGGCCAGCAGGCCTCGACCCGAGGAAGATTATAGTGAAGTACTTGTCAAAACCTGGGTCATCTTGTACCATACCCGTTGCCTGCTCGAACAGGCTCCCTGTTGGGGCATCGTCTAACGGCAGGACTACGGATTCTGGCTCCGTCAATCGTGGTTCGAATCCACGTGCCCCAGCCAGATTTATCTCGAAGGGCTGCACCCCGACCTAGGTGCAGGGCAGTACCTCCGGGATAAACCCAACCCGGCCCCATCGACTAGCGGTTAGGTCACCGCCCTTTCAAGGCGGCGGCAGGGGTTCGAATCCCCTTGGGGTCACCAGCAACCCTCGGTTCGCGCCGGGGGTTTTAGCTTTGTCGAGAAATTGTGAGCCCATCCATGAACCCGGTAACCAACGCCCAACGTTTGCGCCTGACCTGGGGCAGCGCCCTGGGGCTGTTCATGACCGGGGCCATTGGGGCGGCAGTGGGGGCGGCCATTCCCCAGTGGCAGACCCAGTTTGCTGTGGGTTCCGAACTGGCCTGGTACTTCAACCTGTTTTTTGTGGGGGCTTTGCTGGGTATCTTCTTGGGCAGCCGCCTGCGCCGGCGCCACCCCTGGCTGGCCCTGGCCCTGCTGGTTGAGGGGCTGGGCCTGCTGTTAATGGCCCTGACCCCCCAGATGAACGGGGTGTTTGTGGCGGCTTTGCTGCTGGGCCTGGGGGTGGCGGTGGTCAACTTTCATTGCAATGCCCTGCCCCTCGAGCTCTACCCCAGGGGTCAACTGGTTGTGCTCTACCGCGTCAACACGGCTTTTGGGGTGGGGGCGGTGCTGGCGCCCTTGCTGATGGTGGGGCTGGGCTGGCGGGTGGGCTATGGGGTGCTGGTCCTGGTGGCCCTGGTGGCGGCGGGCCTGTTGTGGAAAGCCCCTGCGGCGCGCTCACGCCCCCAGGCCGAGGGGGCCCGCAACCCGTCGGGGCTGCTGCCCTTTGTGCTGCTGGCGGCGGTCTCGTATGTGGGGGTGGAGCTGGTGGTCTCGAGCTTCTCCGGTCTCTACCTGCGCCACCTGGGCTACGACCCCCGCTGGGTGGGGGTGCTGCTCTCGCTGTACTGGGTGAGCCTGACCCTGGGCCGCTGGCTCCTGGCCGACTTCGTAGCCGCCAACCCCCTGGCCCGGCTGGTGGGGCTGCACCTGGCGGCGCTGCTGGTGGTGGGGTGCTACTTCGTGCCCCCCCTGGCCTGGGTTTTTCCGCTGGTGGGGTTCTGGGTGGCCCCCACGTTCCCTACCCTTTCTGCCTTCACCGAGAAGCACATCGGCTACGGTGGGCTGGCCTTTTTGTTTTATGCGGCGGCGGTGGGTAGCAACCTGATCCCGGCGGGATTTGCCCTGCTGCCCAAGGCAGCGCTGGCCCCCGGTATGCTTTTGGTGGTGGCCTGGATGGCCGGCATGACCTACCTGCTCTGGAGGAAAAGTGAAGCTGAGGGCCCTGCTCTTCGACCTTGACGGCACCCTGGCCGACACCGACCGCCTGCACGAGCAGGCCTGGCTCGAGGGCCTAGCCCACTACGGCATCCAGGGCGACCACCACTTCTACCAGACCCAGATCAGCGGCGGCCTCAACCCCGAGATTGTAGCGCGCCTCTTGCCCCAGCTTTCCCAGGCCCAGGGCGCGGCTTTCCTCGAGCAAAAGGAGGCCCGCTTCCGCGAGCTGGCCTCCGAGGTGCAACCCCTGCCCGGCCTGAAGGCGCTGTGGGACTGGGCCCAAAGCCAGGGTTTGCGCCGGGCTCTGGTAACCAACGCCCCCAGGCAGAATGCCCACTACCTGCTAAAGCGGCTGGGGCTAGTGTTCGACCCCATCGTTCTGTCCGAAGACCTGCCCGCCGGCAAGCCCGACCCGCTGCCCTACCGGACGGCCCTACAGCACCTGAACCTTGCCCCCCAGGAGGCCCTGGCCTTCGAGGACTCCCCCTCCGGGGTGCGCGCGGCGGTGGGGGCCGGCATCCCCACCGTGGCCCTCACCACCGGCCACCCACCCGAGGCCCTGGCCCAGGCGGGGGCTTTTTTGTGCATCCCCAACTACACCGACCCGCGCCTGTGGGACTGGCTGCGGGCGCTGGGCTAAGCCCCCTACCGCCGATTTTTTCTCAGCCCGGGCCCCCACGGGAAGTGCAAACAGGCGTGGCTTCCCGTGGAGTATCTAGTAGACCCAGGGAATCAGCTTTTTGACCCGCTGGCGGTAGGCGCTGTACTCGGGGAAGCGCTCTTGAAGCCAGGTTTCCTCGAGGCTGGCCTTGCGGTCGAGCCAGACAAACAGCAGCCCGCACAACAGAAGCGTCCAGAGGTTTAGATGGGCCAGGCTGCTGCCCAGCGCCCACAGCAGCACCCCGCAGTAGATGGGATGCCGCACCACCCGGTAGAGCCCCTGCTGCACCAGGTAGCCCCCCGGCCTGGGTTTGGGCAGAGCGGTCAGGTTGCGGCCCAGTTGCCAGGCCGCCAGCAGCAGCACCCCCAGCCCCACCCAGGCCAGCCCCCGCCCCAGCCCCCCCAACCAGGGCGGGCTAAAGGAAGGCGTAACCCACAAAGCCAGCAGCAGCTGGCCCAGCAGGGCAAACTGCCCCACCACATACCCCTCGCCCCGCTCGCCAAGGCGCATGGCTTCAGGATACAGGGGTTGGGGTGCATTTGGGGCTTGTGAAGGCAGGAAAATGGGATAAAATCTGATTCCAAAGTAGCCAGAACCCATAACCCTAGGTCGAAAGATAAATCCTGGACAGCCGCCTGTGCTCGGCCAGAAAAGGGGGATATTTGAATGAAAGAAGTCAATTTCAGGAACTGCAGGAGCTTGCGACCTAAGTGGTTTTTGAGCCTGTTATGCCGCTCGCGTGATGCATCTACGATTTCGGCAGATTCGAGAAACCGAGAAAGGGTCATAACGACTACGCCTATTGCACCCGTCGGGTTGGAAAGAGGGAGGTATATCGCTAATGCCAGCGACCGGTATTGACCGTGCACAACTTCTTTCGACTCTTTGTGAGTTTGCTAGTGAACTCGCCTATGACTGTCGGTATGAAGAAGCCGCTGAGATGCTCGAGGGTGCAACCCGTTGGTTCGCTCCACCGGACGTAATCGACGAAGAGATTGCGCTTGCTAAAGCTTGGGTGCAATTGGGAGTGCTACAGGCTGAACTTGGTGCATACGATGACGCACTTCGATCTTTTCGAAGAGTCTACGCGCAGTACTGGGGTGAAAAGGAGGATCAGGAGCTTCTCGATGTGAGTGCACGGGCGTGGCTCGAAAAGTCGCTTGTCCTTCTTCGAAGGGGCAACATTACTGAGGCTGCCGAGGCGTTGCTCGGCACGGTGTCCGGTTCACATTGGGACGACGACGAGCAGTTAATGTACTTGGTCAGTATCCTCGAACGTGCTTCTGCTATTTGTGGCATGCTCGATCCAAGCGAGGGGGCTGCATTCTTCACACTACTTGCGAGTGGACTCGTGGAGGTTGAGAATGAAGCCGTTCGATCTATGCTAGAAACGAACGTGCAAAGGCATCTTTCAAAAGGCATCGCGCGATGACAAAGGAAAGACACTTATGGATTTACGGCGAAAGACTTTGACTAGTCTGGCCGCATTTGAAGTGATGTATGCAAAGTCACTTGTGTCTTCGTTCACGTGTGATGAGACTATCGAGCATCATGCTGCATTGGGCGCGCTGAAAGGGCGGGTGCTATTGAGTAACACGCGTTGAACAGAACCTCAAAGACGCATTGCATTGGCACAGCGAGGGAAGTTACCTTTGCCCTCGAGCCCGCTCCACCAGCCTTCGCAAGCGCCCATCCATCCACAGCGCCCTGGGCTCACTCCAGGTGAGTTGGGGGAAGTGGGGGTGTTGTGGGTTCAGCAAAAAGTTGTAGCTCTCGGGAACCAGCACCGAGGGCACCCGCAGCAGCAGCGAGGCGTTGCTTTTTACCCACTCGTCGCCAATTTCTTGGGTGCTTACGGGGTGTGGGTAAAGGTTCCAATCTTCGGGCAGGCTCCCAGGTTCCAGTTCCAGCACGGCCTCGGGAGGCGCCGAAACCTCAAAATACACATACTCCCGGCCCGGCTTGGCGTTGAGCGCGTAGGCGAACCACTCGAGGGTGGCGCCAGGCAGGCATTCGCTCAGATACACCATCCGCGTACCGCGCCCGTTCCAGCGGCCCGGATGCAGGGCTGCCCCTTCTCCGTTGAACGCAGTGGAGGCGTAGTCTCTGGCACACACCCGCCAGAGCGTTAGCTTCTCGGCCATTACTGCACAACCCCGTGCTCGAGGCCACCCAGCAGATCCAGAATCACCTGACTGCCTGCCTCGGTGCGGGCGAACTCGAGGGGGGCCACCCCGCCCAGCGCGATGTTGGGGTGCTTGAGCCAGCGAACGGCGGCCTCGAGGCTGCCGTGGAAGCGCACCGCCGTTTCCAGCAGGTTGCCCAGGCGGTACAGGTGATCGCTTACCGCGGGAGATAGGGTTTCCTTGCTGCGCTGAAGGGTGCGAACACTTACCCCCAGCAGCTCGGCAAGCTGCGGCTGGCTCAACCCCAGCAGGCTGCCTAGGGTGTGCAGCGATTGCGCGGGTAGCCCCTTCTCAATCTGGGTCGTCAACTCCGCCAGATTTCTGGCCCGTAGGCCCAGCAACCGGGCCACGGGATGATTTTTCCTCGAGGCAGTGGGTGTATAAGCCGCGTAGGCCATGCCTTCCTCCTACGTCAACTGTCGCACAAACAGCGACATTTTTCAACATCCGGGGGAAGTGGAAGAAGGCCGTTTATTACAACGAGCCAAAGGGCCAGGCTTCCCGTGGGGTGCTCAGTTGCGCCGCAGCACCTCGGCATCGGCGGGCCGTTTGCGCAGGGTCTGGGGGGTTAGGTTGGCCCGGCGGAAGTTGGTGAGATTAAGGTCGGCCAGCACTTTGTTGCTGCTGTCGCGCAGGGTGATGGAGAGGGGGCGGGGGTCGGACTTGAGCACCAGAATTTCCATGCTGGCAAAGCCCAGCGAGGCGTCCTTGGGGGCGCCGCCAATGCGCCAGGCCGGGCCGGCGGGGGTGTTTTGCTCGCCCAGAAGCCGCAGCGTGACCCGCTGGGTAAGCTCCTCGAAGTCGCCCAGGTCGGTCAGGTTGAAGCCCAGGCCTTCGATGCGGGCTTTGGCGCGGGGCTGGATGATGAGCTGGTTGGTCAGGAACAGGTAGTTCCAGACTTCCTTATCCGAGATCACCACAAAGTTGCCCTCGAGGGCGGCGGGTTTTTTGAACTCGACCCGGGCGAGCTGCTCCTTGCCCGGAATCACCTGGAGCCGGAACTCGGCCTCCTGGGTGCTGCCGTCGGGTAGCTGCACCTTGCCCGTGACGGTGGCCTCCCAGGGCGAACGTTCCATGTTGGCCTGCACCTGGCGGGTAATTTCGGCGATGCTCTGGGCCGTAGCCAGCCCAAGGGATAGGAAGGCGATTGCCAGTAGTTTTTTCATTCACTGCCTCCAAAACTGAGCCGGTAGCGCAACCACAGCGAAAAACTGCCCTCGTAGCTTGCGTCGGCGCGGAAGCCGTAGGCCTCCACCCCCAGGGTAGCAGCCCAGGGGTAGGCCACGGTTAGGCGCAGCTTAAGATTGTTGAGCTGCTCCTCGTCTAAAGGTGCGGTTAGGGCCGCTTCCAGCCGGTTGAGCTGCCCGGCCCGCAGGGTGGCCTCGAGCAGCGTCCCGGCCTCGTCCAGCTCGCCCCGCCAGCCCAAGAGGCCGTACAGGCGCGAATCGTCTACCCCCAGCCCAAAGGTGTAGGTCTGTTCCTGCCGCAGGGCATAGCTCAGCTCCCCCGAACCGCTGGCGATACCTGCCAGGCTGTTTTTGAAGCCCAGTTGCAGGCCCAGGGTCTGCCGGGGCTCGAGGCGGTAGCGCCCGCCCAGCCCCAGCTTCAGCCCGCCTTCGGCCTCGTCGCCCACCCACAGGCTCGAGCGCGGGGTGGTGCTGTACAGGGCCTCCAGGCTGGCGGCCACCGGGCCCAGGACGGCGCTGGCCCCGGCCTGCAAGCCCCAGCCGGCAAAGCCCAGGCTAAAGCCTGCGCCGTAGCTCAGCCGGCCCAGGGCGCTCAGCTCCAGCGCGCCGTTCAAGCCCAGGCCTAGCGCATCGCGCTGCAACCGTGCGCGTAGCTCCAGCTCGCCCAGCGGGAGGGTGGCCTCGAGGGTGGGGGTCAGGTGGTCGGGCGATAGGCGGCCAAAAAGCCCGAAGGTGAGGGACTGCCCAAGGCCGAGGGTCGAAAGCTGTAGACCCACCGCCGCCAGGGCGAGTTGCAGGAGACGTTGGTATGGGTGAAATCCTTTCATGAGCGTTCTTTTCCTCACGGTCAGAAAGAGCAGGCTAACGATACCATCCAGCGCCCCTCAGGCCGCCAGCCGTTTGCCAAAGCGCAGGCTGGCCAGGCCCAGCACGGCCACGCTGAAAATGACGAGCGCCACCAGGTCTACCCAGAGGGTCTCGAGGCCCGCGCCCCGGAGCATTACCCCCCGTGTGCCATCAATCAGATAGCGGGCCGGGATCACCGCCGCCAACCACCTAAAGAAAAGGGGCATCCCGTCCACCGGAAACACGAACCCCGAAAGAAAAATGGTGGGCAGGATGTAGGCAAAAGTACCAAACACGGCCTGAATCTGGGTGCGGGCCAGGGTGGAAATCAGCACCCCCACCCCCAGCGAGCCCAGCACAAAGAGCACGATCAGCCCAAACAGCAGCAGCAGGCTCCCGCGCACCGGCACGCCAAACACCCAGTGCCCGATCGAGAGCACCACCAGGCTCACCAGGGTGGCAATCACAAAATAGGGCAGCACCTTGCCCAGCACCACCTCGTAGGGTTTGATGGGGCTGGCAATCAGGGCCTCCATGGTGCGGCCCTCGTTTTCGCGCACGATCGAAAGCGCGGTCAGGAGCACCGTAAAAATGGTCATAATCAGGCCGATGATGCCCGGGATGGTAAACCAGGCGGTTTTGTTGTCGGGGTTGTAGAGGGTGTGCAGGGTGGGGGTGAGGGGCGGGGTGGTGGCGGTTCCGGCCAGCACCTTGCCCGCCAGCAGGCGGCTGTTGACGTCTCCCAGCACCTTGCGCAGGGCGGCCTGGGCCTGGAAGGCAAAGTTGGGGTCGGCGCCATCCACAAACACCTCGAGCTGTACGGCTTTATCCTGCCGCACGGTCTGCAGGGCGCCCGAAGGAATTACCAGGCCGACCCGGGCCCGGTTTTTCTGGATGGCCTGCGGAACCTCCGCTGGGTTTTGTGCGATGTAGGTGAGGGTAAAGCGGTTTTCCTTTTGCAGCTCTTGCAGCAGGTACTGGCTGATGCGGTCTTGCGAACCATCGTAGACGGCCAGGCGGATGCCCGAGAGGGTGAAGTTGATGGCGTAGCCGAACAACAGGGTCATGACGATGGGCAGCCCCACAATAAGCCGGGACAGCACGTGGTCGCGGCGGATCTGGGTGAACTCCTTTTGCGCCAGGGCGGCGATGCGGTTCATGCGGCACCCCCGTGGTGACGGGTCAGGATGATGAAGACGTCCTCGAGGTTGGGGTATACGGTCTGGAGGGGCAGGCTGAGGGGGGCCTGTTGCTCCAGAATCAGCCGCACCCCGCGCCCGCTGGGCCAGGCATCCAGCACCCCCGGCAGGGCCCGGATGTGCTCGAGGGGTAGGTCGGTCTCGCAGTAGGCCACCCTGGCTTGCTGCAGCGCGAGCTGCTCGAGCTCGTGGGGGGTGCCCTGGGCCACCACCTGGCCGCCATACAGCAGGGCCAGCCGGTGACAACGCTCGGCCTCGTCCATGTAGTGGGTGGTAACCAGTACGACCGCGCCTCGAGCGGCTTCCTGGTGGATCAGATCCCAGATAATGCGGCGCGAAACCGGGTCGAGGCCGGTGGTGGGCTCGTCCAAGAACACCACCTTGGGCCCATGCACCACCGCCTGGGCCAGGGCCAGCCGCTGCCGCCAGCCCCCCGAGAGGGCCCCGGCAAGCTGGTGGGCAAAGTCCTGCAGGCCAAAACGCTGCAGCGTTGTTTCGACAGCCTGGGGCACTGCGCGGGCTTCCAGGTAGAGCCGGGCGCGGAACTCCAGGTTTTCGCGCACCGTGAGGTCGCGGTAGACGCTGGCCTCCTGGGTAGCGTAGCCGATGGCGGCCTTGACCTGGTCGGGGTAACGGCCCACATTTAGCCCGGCCACCTGGGCCTGGCCCGCGCTGGGCAGCAAGACTCCGCTCAGGATACGAATCAGGGTGGTTTTGCCCGAACCGTTGGGCCCTAACAGGCCAAACACCTCGCCGGGGTGAACCTCCAGGCTCACCTTGTTCAGGGCTACCAGATGGCCGAATCGCCTCGAGACCTGCTCAACGCTGACCATAGCGCCTTCCCTCCAGAAAACCCCGCACATGGGCTTTCAAATCGAACTGCGGTTGAATCCCCATCGCGCCCAGAAGCAGTACCCTGGCAAAGAGCGGCCCCAGCAGCGTGACGGCTACCTGGGAAGGGGATTCATCGGAACGCAGCAAACCCTGTTTTTGCAGCTCAGCAAAATACTCAAAAACTGCCGACATGGCCTTGCGCAAGCCCAAGGGCCCTGTTTCACCGTGCAACTCGGGGTGGCGGGCCAGCTCGGGCAGGAGCCGAACCAGAAGCCCCTGGTTGGCCTCGAGCATTCGCATATAGTTCTGGGCCAGGTGCAGCAGGCTGTTTTCGAGCGAAGACGAGGCCATCTCCTTGTGGGATGAGCCGGGCAAAACCTGCTCTACCGGCGGGCGGAGCTTTTGCACCGCCGCTTGCAGCAGGGCTTTCTTGCTTCCAAACTGCCTGAACAGCGTAACCTCGGAGACCCCGGCCCTGGCCGCGATTTCGCGGGTGGTGGAGCCTTTGTAGCCTCTTTCGGCCAGGAGCTCCAATCCCGCACGCATGAGGGCTGCGCGGGTGGAGTCGGCTTCATCGAAGCTTGAAAGTAAGTACATACTTACATCTATGCTAACCCTGAGGCGCTGTCTGTACAACTCCTGCCCCACGCGCCTGGGCCATAAACCTTTGCCGCTTTTGCGAGAGGATGTCAGAATAGGTGCGCTATGGCGAACCTCAAGAATCTACCCGTTGGGAAAAAAGCCCCTGAAATTGTCCACATGGTGATTGAAGTGCCGCGCGGCTCTTCCAACAAGTACGAGTACGACCCCGACCTCGAGGCCATCAAGCTCGACCGGGTGCTGCCCACGGCCCAGTTCTACCCTGGCGACTACGGCTTTATTCCCTCCACCCTGGCTGAGGACGGCGACCCCCTGGATGGCATCATCCTCTCCACCTACCCCCTTTTGCCGGGTGTGGTGGTGGACGTGCGGATTGTGGGTATGGTGGACATGCAGGATGAGAAGGGCGGCGATGCCAAAATCATCGGGGTGGTGGCCGAAGACCCCCGCTGGGATCACATCCAGGACTTGAATGACGTACCCACCGCCTACAAACAGGAGATCCAGAACTTCTTTGAGACCTACAAGGCCCTGGAGGCCCACAAAGGCAAGTGGGTCAAGGTGGCGGGCTGGAAAGACAGGGCCGGGGCAGTGGCTGAGGTCAAGGCCTGTATCGAGCGCTTCAAAGAGGCGAAAAACCGCTAAAAAATTGTATTGCTTGCATATTGCCAACGAGCGCAAGAGCCGCTTGCAGTAGCTTGACCGTTCGGGGGCACATGTGGTTATGTAGAACGAGTTACTTTATGGCCTTGCAAGAGCGAATCGAGTCGTTGCTAAAAGCGCTGGAAGTGCCCGACCTTGCGGTTGAGGTGCCCTCAGTTTCCGATGAAGATGGTTTTCTCGAGGCCCTCGAGGCGGCCATTACGAGCTTTATTGAAGACGGTGACGACGATCAAAGCCCTCTAAGTCTGATTGAAGCCGACCCCTCGGCCTACGATCTCCCTGATGAACCGGAGCCCGAAGAGCTGCAAAATACTGTGCGGGACTTCATGAATGCGGGCGACTCCCAGCTCACCCTGATCACGCCCGAAAGCCCCATCCAGCCCGATGGCGGTGAAAACCCCAGCAAGTACTGGGTGTTCTTGCTGCAGATGCCCTCGCTCTCCGAGCACCGCTGGTGGGCCATTGTGGACAAAAACGGCCGCCACGATACCTACAACTACGGGGTCATCTAAGTACCCTACCACTGATTTTTCTCATTCTGGGGCCCCTGCGGGAAGCGCAAATAGGTACTCGAACAGAAAAATTCGGTTTGCTGCGAGGGACCAAGAGGCGAAGCTTCCCGTGGGGCGCTTAGCCGCCAATCCCTACCATCACCCGCTCGCGCAGGGTGGGTAGGGTGTTGCCAAAGGCCGGTTTGCGGTCGGTAGCCAGCAGGATGGCGTCTACCAGGGCCTCAACAGGATTCACGGCCTCGAAGGCCCAGGCGATGTCCATCTCCAGGTCGGTTAGCAAACAGGGCCGGATTTTTTTGTCGGAAGTTAGGCGCAGGCGGGAGCACTTGGAGCAAAAAGGCTCGGTAACCGGGTTGATAAAGCCCACCGTACCCACTGCACCCGGGATGCGATAAACCCGTGCGGGGGCGGTGGGGTCGTGGTCTACGCGCTCGAGGGGGCCAAAGTGGGCCTCGATTTTGGCGCGGGTCTCGGCCCCACTGATAAAGCGCGCGTGGTAGAGCTCGGGGTTGGAGTTATCGAGGTGCATGTACTCCAGGAAGCGCACCTCGAGGGGTTTGTCCAGCGAAAGCGAGGCCAGCGGAATTACCTCCTGCTCGTTCATGCCCCGGATCATCACCGCGTTGATTTTGACCGGGTGCATACCCAGCTCCCAGGCGGTTTCGATGGCCTCCCAGACCTTCTCGACCTGCCCGCCCCGGGTCATGGTTCGGAAGACCTCGGGGGTCACCGCGTCCATCGAGAGGTTGATGCGTTTGAGCCCCGCGCTCAAAAGCTCCTTGGCCTTCCGCTTAAACAAAAGGCCGTTGGTGGTGATGGCGATATCGGGGATGCCCAGCTCGCTGGCCACCGCGATCATCTGGGGAAGTTCTTTGCGCACCAGGGGTTCGCCGCCGGTAAAACGCACCGACTCCAGACCTAGTAGCTGCATGGCCCTCAGGAAGTGGCGGGTGTCTTCAACCGAGATGGTGCCAGGGGGCTCCGACTGTTCCCAGCCCAGTGGATGGCAGTACAGGCAGTGCAGGTTGCAGCGCGGCGTGACCGAAAGCCGTAGATCCTTGATGATGCGCCCGTATTGGTCGATGAGTTTCACTTTGGCTACCCCGTGTTGCACATTCTAACAACACGCCTAGCCTATGGCGCAAGGCGGGTTACAAATATCCCTGCCACATTCCCTCGAGCCCTATCGCACTAAACTGAAACCATGAAGACGGTGGTGTTGTTCGATGGCGTCTGCAACCTCTGCCACCGTACTGTGCAGTTTATCCTTCGCCACGACAGGGCCCGGCGCTTTGTGTTTGCCTCGCAGCAGTCCGAGGTTGGACAGCAATTGCTCCGCCAGCACGGCATTCCTACCGCTGCGGCCCTGACTGATAGCGTGGTGGTTGTTGAGGAGGGGAGGGTTTGGTTGGAGTCGGATGCCGCTTTGCACATCCTCTACCGGCTGGGGGGGGTGTGGCGCATCCCTGCGCTGCTGCGGTGGGTGCCCAAGGGGCTGCGGGACTGGGTTTACCGATTGGTTGCCAAAAACCGCTACCGCCTTTTTGGGCGGCTCGAGCGCTGTATGGTGCCGACCCAGGAACTAAAGGAGCGCTTTCTGGATGCTTCCTGACACTGGTTTGCTGGTTTTGGGGATGAACGTGCGAAGAAGTCCCCAGGCGGCACGGTCTATTCCCTAAACGCATTGCTCCCACCAACCTGGGGCCCCATGGGGAAGCATCCCGTCTAAATGCAACACGGGCCATTTTGGGTTTAGGCTAAGGTATGCCGGATTTCAAGCGCTTTGGAATGGCCCTGGGCGGTGGAGGAGCCCGGGGGTATGCCCATATTGGCGTGATGCGGGTGCTGGAGCGCGAAGGGTTCCGCCCCAGTACGATCGCCGGAACCAGCATGGGCAGCATTATGGCGGCGATTTTCGCTGCCGGTCACCCTGCCGACGAGGTAGAGCGGATTTTGTCCCAGGTGTCCTTCTGGCGCTTTCTGGATCTGAACCCCCTGAGCGATATGCTCAACTTCAGCGAGCTGGTGCGCTTTTTGGAACCTCATGTGCCCCGGAAGATGGAAGATTTTCCCATTCCCCTGGGTATCACCGCCACCGACCTGATTACCGGAACCGAGGTGTATTTTCGCCAGGGCGATGTGTTTCAGGCCATTCGGGCCTCGATCGCCTACCCCGGGGTTATCAACCCCATCTGGGTGGGTGAGCAACTGCTGGCCGACGGCGGCATTCTGAACCAGATTCCGGTAGACTTGGTGCGCTTTTTGGGGGCCGAGCGGGTGATTGCGGTGGATGTGACCCCGCTGGAGGTGCTGCGCGAGCACCCGCAGAAGAAAACCTGGTGGCAGCAGATTTTCCGTCGGGGCATTGACGCCAACCCCATCCAGAACGTGTATCGTTCGGTGGAGATTATGCAGATCCGGCTGGCCGAGGTAAAGCTGGCGGTCTCGCGCCCGGATCTGGTGCTGCGGCCCAGGCTCGAGGGCATCGGGCTTTTTAGCTTCCAGCAGCTCGAGCAGGCCATCCAGGACGGCGAGGCAGCTGCCGAAGGGAAGCTCGAGGAAATCCGCGAACTGCTGGTTATGGAGTCGGGCTGAGCTCTCTCAGGCTGCGCAAACCTTCTCGCTCCATTCTTTGCAGCAGCCCCCTGCACAGCTTTTTCACCATCAGGGGCCCCTCGTAGACCAAGCCGGTGTACACCTGCACCAGGGTAGCCCCGTTCTCCAGCCGTTCCCACACGTCCTCCGGGCTGAAAATACCCCCCACCGAGACGATGGGCAGGCGGCCTTGTAGCTGTGCGTGCAAGTATTTGAGCACCTCGAGCGAGCGCGCCCGCAAGGGCCTGCCCGAGAGGCCGCCGGCTTCGTCTATGGGGGTTTGCAGGCCGGTGCGGGCGGTGGTGGTGTTGGTGGCGATCAGGCCCGCGAGCCGGTAATCTTCCACCAGGCCCAAAATCTCGTCAATCTGCTCCCAGGTGAGGTCGGGGGCAATTTTGAGCAACAGGGGCTTCCGGCCCTGCACAAAACCGGTAAGCGCGGCCAGCAGCTCTTCCAACCGCTCTTTGTCCTGTAAGGCCCGGAGCCCTGGCGTGTTGGGGGAGCTTACGTTGATGACAAAGTAGTCGCCATAGGGCCAGAGGCGGGAGAGGCTTTGCAAATAGTCCTGTGGGGCTTCCTCCAGGGGGGTGACCCTGGACTTGCCCAGGTTGATGCCCAGCGGCACCGGGGGTCGGCCAAAGGTTTGTTGTAAGCGTTCTAGCCTTTGAGCGATGGCCTCGGCCCCCTCGTTGTTGAAGCCCATGCGGTTGATTAGCGCCTGATCCTGGGGCAGCCGAAACAGGCGGGGCCTGGGGTTGCCCGGCTGGGGCAGGGCTGTAACCGAGCCAATCTCCACGTGCCCGAAGCCCAGGGCGGCCCAGGTTCGCACGGCTACCGCGTTTTTGTCGAAACCCGCGGCCAGGCCGATGGGGTTGGGAAAGCGCAGGCCAAACGCCGCGACCTCGAGGCGCGGGTCGGACAAGCCAAAAAACCGCTGGAGGAGCTGTAGACTGGGCCCCCGCTGCCCCAGCCAGGCCAGGCCGTGCATCACCCGCTCGTGGATGGTCTCGGGGTCTTGGCGGAACAGCCAGGGCTTCAGCAGTTCGTACACCGGAAAAGGATAGCAGGGCGCAGGGAGGAGGGGGAAGGGTTTCTGTTATACGCATTTCGGCAGTATTGTTCACTTTTGAAAGCCTAAACGATACTACCGAAATGCTTTTCTACTCCCTTCGGTCGGCTTGAATCCTTCACCATTGGGCGCAGTCAGAGGTGAAGGATTCAAGCGGAAACAGTATTAGCGGTACTGGGCCAGCAGGTGCTTGGCGATGATCACCTTCAACACCTCGCTGGTACCTTCCCCAATGCGGGTCAGGCGGGCGTCGCGCCAGTAGCGCTCGACCGGGTACTCCTTGATGTAGCCATAGCCGCCCAGAATCTGGATGGCCTCGTCGCAGGCTTGCACCGCTACCTCCGAGGCGAAGAGCTTGGCCTGGGCCGCGGCCGGGCCGAAAGGCTTACCGGCGTCCCGCAGTTCGGCGGCCTTCAGGTACAAGAGCCGGGCGGCTTCTAGCTGCGTAGCCATATCGGCCAGCTTGTGCGAGACCGCCTGGAACTCGGCGATGGGCTTGCCAAACTGTTCGCGCTCGAGGGCATATTTGGTAGCAAACTCCAGAGCGGCCCGCCCCAGCCCCACCGCCATGGCGGCGATGCCGATGCGCCCGCCTTCCAGCACCTTCATCACATCATAGAAGCCCTTGCCCCGCTCACCCAGCAGGGCCTCTTTGGGCAAGGTAATATCCTCAAAGATTATCTGCGCAGTGTCCGAAGCGTTGAGCCCTAGCTTCCGCTCCTTGCGCCCAATCCGCAGGCCCGAAATAGGAGCCTCGAACACCAGCGCTGAGAGCCCCAGGTGTTTCTTTTCCTCGCTGGGGGCGGCATCGGTGCGGGCGTTGACCACATACACCCCGGCCACCGACCCCTGGGTGATGAACTGCTTGGAACCGTTAAGTACCCAGCCCGAGCTGGTTTCTTCGGCTTTGGTGCGCATAGCTGCTGCGTCCGAGCCGCTGCCCGGTTCGGTGAGCCCCCAGGCCCCCAGCGCCTCGGCGGAGGCCAGCCGGGGCAGGAATTGCTGCTTTTGCTGCTCGTTGCCGGCAATCAGGATATGGCCGGTGCACAGGCTGTTATGCGAGGCCACGGTCAGCGCCAGCGAACCGTCTACTGCTGCAATTTCTTCGATAATGCGAGCAAAAATACGCGTCGAGAGCCCCGCCCCGCCATACTGCTCGGGTACCTGGGCCCCCATTACGCCCATCTCGCCGAGCTTCTTCACAATTTCAAACGGAAAGGCCCCGGTCTCGTCGCGCTCAGCGGCGGTAGGGGCTACCTCGGCCTGCAAAAAGTCGCGCAAAGTACCAATAATCTGGCGTTCCTCGCTATCGAGCTCAAACCATAAATCCTTGGGGCGGTCGGCGATCATTTTGATTCCTCCGTGTCCTAAATATATCACTTTTACTTGCTGGTGTTGTAAATGCGTTACATGTTTTGAGACACGGCTGCTTCCTTCAGCGTTAGAAAAACATCGCTTTGCGAAGAAGTGGGCTCGAGGTGATATAGTAAAGTATCGTGAATCCCCAACAGCTTTAGTACGCCTGAGCTATGGGATTGCGTGTCGTTTTGGAGGAACGCCTGAATGGAGCTTAAAGCCGGTGCAATTGTAGAGGGTCGCGTCACGCGAATCATGGATTTTGGGGCTTTTATCGAGTTTCCCAGCGGGGAATCGGGTCTGGTGCACATCTCGCAGGTGGCCCACGAGTTCGTCAAGAACATCCGCGATCACCTGAATGAAGGGGATGTGGTCTCGGTCTTGGTGTTGGGTCGCGACGAGAAAGGCCGCCTCGACCTTTCTATCAAAGAACTTACCCCCGCCCCCGTGGAGCCCCCCCGACCCAAGCGCTTGCCCCGCCAGGCTCCCGAGTTCGAGAACAAGCTCAAAAGCTTTTTGCGCGGCTCAGGTGGTTTTGGTGGCGGTGGAGGCAAAAAGTCCAGCGGTGGAAAGGGTGGGCGCAAGCGCCGATAGATTTTTTGCCCGTCTCGCCCATCGAAAAGAAACTGCCCAAGGTTAGCCGCTCCAGAGAAATTCTAAGGAGCGGCGCTTTGCTGGGGTTGTTTGGAAGAGCTGGCATGAACGCCAGGCGCAACATTCGACTCAAAAGTTGCTTGCAGTAGGGAGTTTTTCCCTGGATGAGCGCCTCAAAAACAAGAGGTTGCGAGGCTCTCTTTATTCCTGAGCGTCATCCCAGCTCATGCCCATAATGCTGTAGCCTGCGTCCACGTATACGGTCTGGCCGGTGGTGCCGCTCGATAGGGGAGAGAGCAGATACAAACCCAGGTTACCCACTTCCTCGTGGGTAATCATGCGGCCCAGGGGGGCTGTGGCGTTGTATTTGGCTACCATCTTGCGAAAGCCGGGAATGCTCATGGCGGCTACGGTACGAATAGCCCCGGCGCTGATGGCGTTGACCCGAATGTTTTTCTTGCCCAACTCGTAGGCTAGGTAACGCACGCTGGCTTCCAGGGCGGCCTTGGCAATGCCCATCACGTTGTATTTGGGCACGACCTTTTCGGAGGCGTAGTAGGTTAGGGTGACCAGGCTACCCCCGTCCCGTAGCAGCGGCTCGGCTTCGCGGGCTACGGCGACCAGCGAATACGCCGAGACCTGCAGGGCGGTGTTCCAGTCGGCGGCGGTGGTCTCGATGAACCGTCCTTCCATGGCGGCGCGGGGGGCAAAGGCGATGGAGTGCACCAGATAATCTAGGCCGCCCCAGGCTTGACCCAGGTCGGTAAACATAGCCTTGAGCGCGGCTTCGTCGGTGACATCTACCTGGTACAGGCGCTGATTTGGACGGCCCGCCGTGAGCTTCTCGAGCTTTTCCCGGAGCCGCTCGCCTTGGTAGCTAAAAGCCACTTCGGCCCCGGCGGCATACAGTTTTTCGGCGATAGCCCAGCCCAGGCTGTGCTCGTTGGTCACGCCCATCACCAGGGCTTTTTTGCCGGACAAGTCAATCGGAACCATAACCCCCGTATCTTATACCACCTCAAGAAGAACGGTTTTAAAGGATTTCTGGGCGTACCTGCAAAAAAGTATGATGGGGCGTTTTCAATATTTTCAAACCAACAACTACCCAAAAGCCGTATCTGGTTTATTTCGCGCTACCACGATTGAAAATTTGTTGTATAACTGGCCCAACGTATGCTGGATACTGTTAGTTTAGCTACCCTGGGCCTGCTGCACGACCTCGGCAAGCTCTATCAGCGGGCCCACTGGGGTCATCCGCCGGAAGGGGTTTCGGACTGGAGCCACCCGGCCTACACCGCATGGGCCATTGGGAGGCACCGCGGGCTTTTTGAGCGGGCGGGCCTCGAGCCCGTCTGGCTGGCCCGGACCGCAGCCCGCCACCACGAGGGCTGGCGCGACAAGCCCCAGTACCAGCCCCAGACCCCCGAAGAGTGGTGCGTGGCCCTGGCCGATACCTACGCCTCGAGGGAGCGCCTCGAGGTAGACGAAAAGGGCAGCCGTGCGCCCGATACACCGTTGAAATCGGTCTTTGCAAATTTGCGGGTTCAGGAAACCTACGGCCAGCGTGACCACGGCTACAGCATGGTGGAAGCCGGGCAGGTGGTGGGTCTGAAGCTGGGTGGAGCTTATCCCCAGGGTGGCCCCAATGTCTCCCGCGACACCTACTGGCGCCTGGCCGAGTGGCTGGACGGGCGCCTGACTGAGCTGGCCAAGCACTCCCTGGGCCCGGAAGCCCTGCTCATGAACCTGCTGGGCATCTTCCAGGAGCTCCTGTGGAACGTGCCCTCGGACACCCAGGGCGAGCCGGACGTATCGCTTTTCGACCACCTGCGCCTCACCGGGGCCATCGCCGCAGCGCTCTGGGCCTATCACGACGGCAAGGCCACGGTGGAAGCCCTCAAAGACGAGCGCCCCGAGAAGTTCCTGCTGGTGTTGGGCGACCTGGGGGGCATCCAGGGCCATATCTACCGCATTCAGGGAGCGCAGACCGGGGTGGGCGGCCTGGCCAAGCGGCTGCGGGCGCGCAGCCTCGAGGTCTCCCTGGCCGCCGAAGCCCTGGGCCTCGAGCTCCTGCAACGCACCGGCTTCACCCCTCTGCAGCGCATCATGAGCGCAGGGGGCAAGTTTTACCTGCTCCTGCCCAACACCGAGGCCGTGCACCGGGAGCTGGATGCGGTTCGTCAGGGCTGGGAAGCATGGGCTTTGCAGCAAGGGGCCACCCTACTGCCCTTTCTGGCGGCCCATCCCTTTGCACCGGGGGGCTTCCGGGCTTTTAGTGAGGTGCTGAAAGCAGCGCACCAGAAGCTAGCCGAGGCCAAACTAAAGCCGCTCTCGAGCCAGCTTTCCACACCCTACCTGACCTCGGGCAGCGCCAGCCTGCGCCCCTGCAGCGCCTGCGGGGTGCGGCCTGCTCAGTCCGCCACCGACGAACTTTGCCATGGCTGTGAGCGCGATGGGCATATGGGCCGGCTCATTCCCAAGCGAACGAAGATTGGCTTCTTCCCTCAGGATGCCCCCAGGCCCCACTACCGCTTTCCGGCCTGGAGGGTGGCGCTGGAGGCTTCCCCAGCCCACACCCTGCGCACCCGGCCCGACTTCACCCCGGCGGCCCACCCCTGGGAGGTGCGCCTCCTGGCCGGGCATATCCCTACCCTAGAGGACGCCTTACATCAGGGCCGCTGGCGCGATCTGGCCGAGTACCAGGCCTGGGCTAAGGAACAAGGTCTTTGGGTGGAGGAAGAAGGAGGGCGCAAGGCCGACGACCCCCTCACCCTGGCCGAGCTGGCCGAGTTCTCCACCGGGGCCAAGTACCTGGGGGCCCTGATGCTCGACGCCGACCGCATGGGCGAGGCTTTCGCCACCGGCTTCAAAGACGAAGAAGGGCAGGACAGCAGCAGCCCCAGCCGCATCGCCAGCTTATCGCGGATGCTCGAGCTCTTCTTCGCCGGGGAGGTGCTGGAGCTGATCAAAAACCCCCAAACCTACGCCAAGCGCCTGGGCTGGAAAGAGCTGGAGGCCAGGGAAAAAGCAGAGCGCTACCCCCTCATCTACTCGGTGTATGCCGGGGGCGACGACCTCCTCTTGCTGGGGCCGTGGGACGTGCTTTTGGAGTTCGCCCTGGATCTGCAGGCGCTGTATCGGGAGTTCACCCAGCACCCCGCCCTCACCCTCTCCGGTGGCTTTGTGCTGGTGAGCCCCAGCCTGCCCATCCCGCTGCTGACGGAGGCGGTGCAGGAAGCCGAGCAAGCAGCTAAAAATGCAGGCCGCAACCGGCTGCACCTGTTTGGGCAGAGCGTGCCCTGGGACGAGTTGCGTAACCTGCTCCCCTGGGTGCGGGACTTCCGCCGCCACCTCGAGGCCGAGGGCAAAGTGGGCCTGAGCAGTGCCCTGGCCTACCGCCTGCTCAGGCTGTGGCGAGGACATCAGGATGAGGACGAGGCCCGGCGGATGCGCTACAAACCGCTCTTGGCCTATGCCCTGCGCGAGCGGAACGAGGAAATTCGCAAGCACTACCTGCAACTTACCGACCACACCCAGGCTGCCTGGCAATACCTGCCGGTCTGGGTGCAGTGGGGGTTGTATCTGGAGCGATAGGAGGCGCGTATGGAGTTTTATCAAGACAGACAGAACCGAATTCTAAAACCCGGCTTGTTCGATAGCCAGGCCCGACAGGATGCCGATGGGGTGCAGGGCATTCAGTCCAGCCAGTTCCGTAACTACTTTCACGAGTTGCGCACCCTCGAGGCCAACTACGAGCGCGCCGCCAAAATGGGCGATGCCTTGGCTTTTGCCAAGCTGGTACCCCAGCTTGAACTCCTGAAGGCCAAACTAGCCTACGGGCAGCGCAAGAATGGCCCTCTACAAAATGCCGGCGGATTCGTCAGCCTGATGAACCGCCTGATCGACGCGGGAAAAAAGAGCCCGGAGGATTTCGAAGCCATGATGCAGTACCTCGAGGCCGTGCTGGCCTACTTTTATGCCAAGGAAGGACAGAACCAGGGGGGACGTAGATGAAACTGCTCGGCTACAAACGCATTCACGGCATTATTCGCCTCAAAAGCGGCCTGCGCATCGGCATGAGCAAAGACCAGATGGCCATCGGGGACGTGGATAACCCGGTCATCCGCAATCCCCTGACCGATGAACCCTACATCCCCGGCTCCTCGCTCAAGGGCAAGATGCGGTATCTGCTAGAGTGGCACCTCGGCGGGAAGTACATCACCGAGTCCGACCAGTACCATGTTTACAAGGACGAGGATGGCCCCATCGGGCGCATTTTCGGTGTAGCTCCCGGCAACGACCGTCGCAGTAAAGAACTAGCTCAACAGCGCGGTCCCACCCGCCTCCTGGTGCGCGATGCCTACCTGACGTCTCAATCTAAAGAAAGACTCGAGGCCATGACCGCCCGCGGCGGCTACCTGACCGAGGTCAAGCAAGAGGTCTTCATCCCCCGCATTGGCGGCAACGCCAACCCCCGTACCGCCGAGCGTGTACCGGCCGGGGCCGAGTTTGCCTTCGAGATGGTTTACCGGGTGATGGACACCGGCGACGGTGGCCAGACCGACCAGAGCAACTTCGAGTATGTAAAGAAGGCCCTCGAGCTGCTGCAACTCGACGGCCTGGGCGGCTACATCAGCCGGGGGTACGGGCAGGTGGAGCTGCGTTACGAAGTCGAGGAAAAATGAGGGTTCGGGCTTTTCACCTCAAGCTCTCCAGCATCACCGCCCCGCCCAGGGCTCCCACCCTGTGGGGCCACCTGGCCTGGTGGGTGCGCTATACCGAGGGAGAGGAAAAGCTGAAAGAGTGGCTCGAGGCCTTCCAGCACGACCCGCCCTTCCTGCTCTCCTCGGCCTTCCCCACCGGTTACCTGCCCCGCCCCTACCTCCCTCAGCTTCAGGTGGAGGACACCCAGGCGCGCAAAGCCCTCAAGAAGATCCGCTACCTGAGCCTAAAGACCTTCGCCAGGGTCATCCAGGAAGGCGAACAAGCGCTACGCGATGCACCTGAACTCAAAGAGGGGAAAGCCCCCAAGGTCACCTTGGCCTCCCAGACCCGCGTGGGCATCAACCGCACCACCGGCACCGCGCAGGAGGGCATCCTCTTCACCGACCGGGTGTACTGGCTGAACGACAAAGCGCAACAGCAGACCTGGACGGTCTACGCCCAGGTTCGGCAGCAGGCCGACTATTTGGAGCAAGTCCTGCGGGAGGTGGGCACCTTTGGCTACGGCGGTAAGGCCAGCGTGGGGCTGGGCCGCTTCGAGGTGGTGGATACCCAGGAACTCGAGCTGCCCGAGGCCGAGAACCCCACCCACTACGTCACCCTATCGCCCACTTTGCCCCAGGGCGAGGGGTTTTATGCCCTCGAGACCTACTGGGGCCGCCTGGGCGGGCACTACGCCCTGGCCGAGACCCCCTTCAAGCGCCCCTACCTGCGGGCGGTGGAGGGAAGCGTGTTCAAGGAGAAGCCCAAGAGCAGCCTGCTGGACGTGACCCCAGCGCCGGCCCCGGAAGCCGGCGTGCGGGTGTGGGAGTATCTCTATCCCTTCTGCTTGGGGGTGCGGATATGAGTTTTATGGAGGCTTACCGCCTCGAGCTCGAGCTCCTGGGCCCCGTTCACGTGGGCACCGGCGAGGCTTTCCCGGCCTACAGCTACCTGTTGGATGCGAAGAACAGAGAGGCCTTGATTCTGGATCCGGGCCGCTTGCTGGAACTGCTGAACGAGAGCCAGCGAAAGAATTTCCTGGATGCCGTGGCCCAGGGCCCCAAACGCGCCCAGGAAAGCCTGCGCTCTTTGTGGGAAAGCCGCTTGGTAGACCCTAGCCCGGCGGTGGTGCGAAAGGTGCCGGTGAGCACGCCGTTCTTACAAACCGTGCAAAACGCCACCGATGCCGCGGGCCTCGAGTTTCGCACCCTGCCCAGGAGCCCACTGGGGGCCTACCTGCCGGGCTCGAGCATCAAGGGAGCCCTGCGCACAGCCTGGATGTTCCAGCGAATCCTAGAGCGAGGTCAGGATATCGAGTACCGTGGTCGTTGGGCATGGGGCAGGGCATCCCCGAAAGGCGAATGGCCCCTTATCCAGCCTCCCAAAAGCATCAACACCCGGGTCGCCCAGGAGTTTGAGGCCCTGGTGCTGGACTACGCCACCGAGCGCAGCCCAGACCTATATAAAGACCCCTTCCGACAGATACGGGTAGGCGATACGGAGCCCTGCGATAACCTGCTGCTCAACCGCATTGGGGTGTTTCATCCCAAGGGTAGCATGGACAGTACGGTGCTACTGGCCGAAACCTTCCGCAGCAAATCGAAGCTCACCTCAATCCTGCGCCTCCACACCGGCCTGTCCCGGCAAAGCAGCCAAAAAACGGTTTCCCACGCCATCTCTGCCGATGCGCTAAAAGCAGCTTGTCGAGAGTATTACCAGGAAGTGGCCGCACGGGAGGAAGAATTCGCCAAAGAACACAACCTGACGCAGGCCCTGAGCATTTATAAGGATTTGGAGCAGCGCTTGCAAAACGACCAAAAGGCCTTTCCCCTGCGCATTGGGTTTGGCTCTGGCCGTATGTCCATCCGCCTCGCCTTGCTGCTCGATGGCGAGGAGGGGCAGGAGCCCAAAACCCGCAAAACTGCCGGCTCGGCCAATCCCAAGGACGGCTTCCCCATGGGCTGGGCTATTGCCAGGCTCGAGCCTTACTGAAATCCGGCTTTTTTCAAGCTACACTGAACCCATGGCCCTGACCGTCAAAAACCCCGAAGTCGAGCGCCTGGCCGAAGAAGTAGCCCGTCTGACCGGCGAGACCAAGACTGAGGCCATCCGCAAGGCCCTTTTGGAACGCAAGGCCCGGCTGGCTCGGCCCGAGCGCCCACGTAGCGAGGTGATCGAGGAGTTTCTGCGGGATATGCACGACCTACTCCCCAAAGGCCGCCGCCCAACCAAAGAGGAAGAGGAAGAAATCCTGGGCATTGGCCCGGAGGGGGTCTGATGGTTCTGGATAGCTCGGTGCTGCTCCATATTCTCTTCCGCGAGCCCGGTTATCCGGAGGTGGCGCGTCGGCTCAACCAGGCCCAACAGCTACTCGTGGGGGCTCCAACGCTGGTGGAAGCCGCAATGGTGCTTGTGCGCCGGGAGGGCGAAACCCAATTGTTTGTGCTCGAAGACCTGTTGCGCCGCTTGCGCGTGGAGATTGTTCCGTTTGAAGCAGAGCACTACCGCGAAGCCCTCTCGGCCTTCCGCCGCTACGGCAAGGGCCGCCACCCTGCGGCCCTTAACTTTGGCGACTGCCTGAGCTATGCGGTGGCTAAGGTGGCGGGGATGCCCCTGGCCTACGTAGGCGACGACTTCGCCCAGACCGACCTGGCATGATACTCGCAGCGCTGATACTCCCCCTCGAGGGCCCCGCCCGCCCCGACCCCGACGGCTGGCGCGGTCTGATATACAGCCTGCTCAAGACCCTCGACCCCGAGCTGCACGCGGCCCAGCACAACCCCTTCAGCCTGGGGCTGGGCGGAGCCCTGGGGCAGTGGTGGGTGCGGATTGCTTTTTTGGAGGAGGGCCTGTATGCCCGGCTCTCGCCCCATCTGTTTGGCCTGGCAGGCCAGACCGTGCGGCTCAAGGAGGCCTTCCGGGTGCGCGCGGTGCTGCAAGAAGAGCACCCCTGGGCCGGCGTGAGCACCTATCCCAGGCTTTTCCAGGGCCAGGCCACCGCCAGCCTGGGGCTTCAGTTTGCCAGCCCCACCTTTTTCCGCCGCAAGGGGCACAGCTACCCCCTGCCCGAGCCCCGGCTGGTCTTCGAGTCGCTCACCCAGCGCTGGAACGCCTTTGCTCCGGTAAAGGTGCCCCAGGAGGTGCAGGAAGCCTGGGAGCGCCTTTTGGTGGGCCAGTTCCAGGGCCGCACCCACCACATCGCCCCCAACCAGGACGAGCGGGGGGTGGGCTTTGTGGGCCGGGTGGTCTACTACCTACCCAAAGCCAGCCCCACCGAGGCCCAGTGGCTCCAGGCCCTGGGGCGCTTTGCCTTTTACGCCGGAGTAGGGGCCAAGACCAGCCTGGGGTTTGGGCGGGTGCGGATGTTTGACCCCTTGCAACAAGAAAGGAGGCCCGATGAATCAGAACAAGGAGCGCTTAAGGGAACTGTGGGCGGAGTATAAAACCCTTATAAAGCAAGAGAGTGCAAATCGAGCGGAACCTTCTCCTCAGAGCCAAAAAGCCAAAGAGCTGTACGATACGCAAATTTGGCCCCTCACAAAAGAGGGCTTTGCAGATCGAGGACAGCAGCAGTATGTGGCCTCCTTTCACACGGTAGGAACAACGCCAGAGCCGGTCATTCTTTCAGTTCGGGCGCTGGATGCAGACAGAGTGTACTTGTTGCACACCAAAGACACCGAAAAGCTCTGCGGGCGGATTGAGAGGGAATTGGGGTGGGGGGTGGAGCGCATCAAGACCCTCCTGGTTGGCCGTAGCGACCCAGAAGACATTTATAAACAGGTGCGGCAAAAGGTAGACGAACTTCCCCCGGGTGCAGCCATTGCCTTTGACCCGACTGGAGGCACCAAGGCGATGGTGGCTGGGTTGGCGATGTTTGCCTTCTCGCTGGCCGAGGAGGGGCGCACGGCGCATGTTTACTACGTAGACAACGAAGAATACGACGATGAATTACGCCGTCCTGTAGCAGGAACAGAGTTTTTGAAGCGCCTCGAGAACCCCCGTGAGGTCGTACCCGACTGGATATACCATCGCGCCAAAGACGCCTACAAACGGGGTGATTTTTCGCTTGCAAAGCAGCTTTTTGACCAAGCTAAAGATCGTGAAGGGCGGGCGCATAGCCTCGAGGCGGTGTTATCGGAGGCTTACGAATCTTTGGATGCTGCCCAGTTCAAGCAGGCCAAAGACAGGCTTAATGATCTGCTCGAGCTACTACAAAAACCCGCACATAGGCAAAGTTTCCTTACTAAACACATCGCTACCATCGGGCGTCAAAAAGAAGCCCTCGAGGCCGTTGTTCAGCTTACCGAGGCACTTTCTGCCAAAGACAAGAGCATAGCGCCTCTGGCAGACCCTCAAAAAGTGGCTTGCGTGCTGGCAGCTCTCGGTTTTATGACCGAAAAGCGACTAAAAACGGGCCGTATAGCCGAAGCCGTGCTCTTGCGCTACCGCGCCCTCGAGCTGTTCTTGCAACACCGCCTTGCGCTCAGGGGTTTTGACACAGAGAAGCCGGACTTTCCGGGATTGTGCGCTGCAAACCATACCTCTATCGAAGATTTCCAGAAGAAGTACCAAGCTGAGCGTAAAGCTGCAAAGGCTGGATCAGACGACAAGCTGATAGAAAAAAGCGCGGTAGACTTTATCACCGCCTTCTTTTTGCTCCGGGCCTTAGGGGATGGGCCGGCTTTAGCCGTCAATGTAAACAAGGTGCTCGGACTCACTAAAACCCGTAACACCTCGGTTTTTGCCCACGGCTTTACGCTTCCCACAGAGGACAACGCCAAAAACCTGTCTGAAGTGTTGGTGGCTCTTGTTCAAAGTGGAGGCTTGCCAGAGGTCAGGTTCGACCCCATTCCCCTATCGTGACCCTCCACCTCACCGAGCAATCCTCCACCCTGCGCCTCTCCCGGGGCCGCCTGCGGGTAGAGCTCGATGAGCAAACCCTGGCCGAACTGCCCGCTCGCAAGGTGCGGGGGGTGGTGGTCTGGGGCAATGTGCGGCTGACCACCCCGGCCCTGGCCTTCCTGTTGCGGCAGGGGGTTCCGGTGCTGTATGCCACTTTGGAGGGCCAGCTTTACGGGCAGGCTCAGGCGCCCCAAAGCCTCGCGCCCGAGGTGCTGCGGGCCCAGCTTCTGGCCCAGCAAAATCCCCTCCCGCTGGCCCAGGGCTTTTTGCTGGGCAAGCTGCGTTCGGGGCAGATGCTCCTCGAGCGCCTCGCACGCCAGGCCCCCACCGCGCCCCAGCAGGCCGAGATAGAGGCCGCCCTCGAGGCCCTACCCCAGGCCCGGAGCCTCGAGGCCCTGCGCGGCATCGAGTGCAACGCCACCCGCGCCTACTTTGCCGGGCTGCAAGCGGTACTTGCGCCCTACGGCTTTTCTGGGCGCAACCGCCGCCCCCCCACCGATGCCGTGAATGCCGCGCTCTCCTATGGCTACATGGTGTTGCTGGGCCGGGTGCTGCTGGCCCTTGGAATAGCTGGTCTGCACCCCGAACTGGGCCTGCTGCACGCCGAGGGCCGCCGGGCCCCCGCCCTGGCCTTCGACCTGATGGAGGAGTTCAGGGTTCCGGTGGTGGACGCGGTGGTAATTGCGGCCTTTTTGCGCAGCGAGCTAACCCCCCAGCAGCACAGCGAGGCCCGCAACGGCGGGGTTTATCTGAACGAAGCCGGGCGCAAGGTGCTGCTCAGGCGGCTCGAGGAGCGCTTTAGCCAGGAGGCCCAGCACCCCAAGGGCTTCCGTAAGCCCTACCAGGAACTCATCGAAACCCAGGCGGCCCGCCTCAAGGCGGCCATCCTGGGTCGCGAACCCTACACCCCCTTCTATCTTTGGAGGTGAAATGCCCGACGAACGCTTCTACACCATTGCCTACGACATCCCCGACGATGGCCGCCGGGTCAAGGTAGCCAACTTGCTCAAGAGCTTTGGCGAGCGGGTACAGCTTTCGGTGTTCGAGTGCTGGCTGGCCCCAGGGCAGCTACAGCAGCTCAAGCAGCTTTTGCAAAAGAAGCTCGAGCTCTCCCAAGACAGTGTCCGCATCTACCCCATTGGCGGCACGGTGGAGGTGCTGGGCCTGGGCCGCCTCACCCAAAGCCCCGACTTCCTGATTCTCTAGCCGTTACACCCCCCGTAACCCTGCCCCCACCGGCCAAAAATGCCTGCGCGATCGCACCCCACCCCACACAAAACCCAACCCAAAGCCAGTCCAGCACAGCACGGAAACACTTTCACCAAATAACCCATTATGTTTTGCGCAAAATGCTATAATGCTGTTGTCGAGCATTTCGACAGCGCACTTTGAAAGCCAGGTTTTGCGATGAATAAGGCAAACCCACGCCACAAAAAATCTAAAAGTGTGGAAAAGTAAGCCCTCATCGCAAAAAACGCACTTTTTACCCCAGTTATCCACAGGGGGGCTGTGGATAACTCCAGTTTCTCATAAATACCCCCTCCAGCACCCCTGTACAGCACGGTGTTTAACGGGGTATGCTGTTGCAAACAAAAAGCCCCGTAAGGGGATTGAAACAATCACTTCACGCTTGGCTTTAAGGGCAGCCTGAATGAGTTGCAAACAAAAAGCCCCGTAAGGGGATTGAAACAGATAAATGCCCGTGCTCAAGCCCAGCAATTCGCCAAGTTGCAAACAAAAAGCCCCGTAAGGGGATTGAAACAAGAACTTCAAGAACTTGGAGTACGCTTATTCCGTTCAGTTGCAAACAAAAAGCCCCGTAAGGGGATTGAAACTGGCCTTGTCACCCTGGACGACCTGAACCGCATTGTAGAGGTTGCAAACAAAAAGCCCCGTAAGGGGATTGAAACTCCGCCTTCAAAGTACCTCATATTTTCCTCCATTCTTGGGGTTGCAAACAAAAAGCCCCGTAAGGGGATTGAAACTAAACTCGAAGAAGTAGTGAGAACAGAAAATAATTCTCATTGTTGCAAACAAAAAGCCCCGTAAGGGGATTGAAACTACCGATATTGCGGCCCCCGTGTGAGATACTTCTACTTCTTTTGTTGCAAACAAAAAGCCCCGTAAGGGGATTGAAACATTTTGTGCTATGAAGTCTTTTAGTCTTTTCACAACGGGTTGCAAACAAAAAGCCCCGTAAGGGGATTGAAACTCGACTGGGCCAGGCGGCGCTGTGGCGGGGCTAACAGGGGTGAGCTATCATGAGATTATGGTTCTGCCCACTACTTTAGAAAAGGAACTCGAGCGCTTCAAAGAAGCTTATGGCCCAGGCTGGTACAAACGGCTACGGGAAATTCTAAGAGAGGAAGCCAAGCGCAAAAAAGCCGCTTTGGAGGCTGCAGAGCTGGCGAGGAGAATCAGTGCTACCAGCGGGCTTACCGAAGAAGAAGTATTCCGAACGCTGGAGAAAAGTTGAAAGTTGTTTTGGACACCAATGTTTTGATAGCGGCCATCCTGACCCGTGGTAGAGCACATCATCTGGTGGTTGATCTGGGGCTAGAGGGAAAGCGTTTTGAAATTGTGACCTCCCAAGACCAAATCGAAGAATTCAAGCGGGTAATTCAAAAAAGTTTCCCAAAGTTAAAAACAAAGTGCTAATCGGTCGGTTTATACGGCAGTTCAAACAAGCCTCGCAGGTGGTTACGCCCGAGCGGGTGCACCTTTCGCCCGACCCTGATGATGATGCGATCATCGGGACGTTGCTGGCCGCCAAAGCCGACTACTTGGTCACAGGGGACAAGAGCGACTTGCTGTCGCTCAAAAAAGTCCATAACATCCCGGTTGTAAGCGTAACTTGGCTCCTAAAAAAGCTGGATCCCTATGGCCTTTAGTCAAATCTGCAGCGTGCTGATTGTGCCCAAATCGGGTTTGAGTAAAAGTTTCCGGGCCTGGTGGGGTTGGCAGTGGTAGTTGGCCATCGCTTGTCGCAGGTGGGGGGCTGGCATAGCCATCCCAGGGTTGTAAACAAATGCCACGCAAAGGCCGCGTGAAGTTTGATAGATTGGGGGCGTGCAAGAGCAACTAAACACAGTTTTGATTCTGGGGGTGGGGGAAACCCTGGAGCCCCTCGAGTTTGCCCTGACCGAGCACACCCCGCAGGGGGTGATATTTATAGCCAGCCAGCGTACGCAGGTGGTGTCGGCAGAGCTTATTAACCGGTATAGGGCTGCGTTGCGCTACCACACCCTGCTGCTCGACGACCACGAAGACCTGGGCGAGGTGTTTCGCAAGGGGCGCCTGGCGTTGCAAAAGGCGCTCGAGTGGGAGGCGCGGGCCATTGTGGCCGATATTACCGGGGGCACCAAAACCATGTCGGCGGGGCTGGTGCTGGCCCTTACCGGGCAGGGCGTTACCTTTAGCTACGTGGGCGGTGAGGCCCGCGACGGTCAGGGGCGGGTGAAAAGCGGCAGCGAGCGGCTGCGGCTGCTGGAAGACCCCACCTACCGCTACGGCCTGCGCGAGTGGGAGGGCTTCCGGCGGGCCTGGAACCAGTGCGACTACCGGGCCGCACAGGAGTTTCTGGACGAACTGCTGGCCCGGCCCCTGACCCCCTCCGAAAAGCGTTTTTATGATCACCTGAAAGGGATTACCGAGGGCATGCTGGAGTGGGACTTGTTCTACCACAAGGCGGCCTGGCAGAAGCTGGAGAGACACCTCGAGCCCGCCCTTTCCATCGCCGAGGCCTGGGGGCATGGAACCAAGGTGCGGGTGTTGCAGGAATTGCAGCAGGCCAAAGCCCGGCTGCGGGCCATCCTGGATCGGGAGGGCAAGCCCACCATTGCCCTGCTGGCCGACCTCTTGGCCAACGCCCAGCGCCGGGCCTCCAGGGGCCGCTACGACGACGCCTTGGCCCGGCTTTACCGGGCGGTGGAGCTGGCCGCCGAGGCCGACCTGTACGAGCGCACCGGCATTGAGCTACGCCTGGCTTCCACCTACCCCGACAAGCTACAGGATCTGGCCGGTCGAAAAACCCCCGGACTCAAGGAGGCCCTGGGGCTGGCCTTTGAAATTGACACCCGGCTGGGCAATACCGGAACCCTGGCCCAGCAGCTCTATGGTGACTACTCGAGCCAGCTTCAAGGCCTGTTGCAGCAGCGCCACAGCAGCATTCTGGCCCACGGGGTAAAGCCGGTTAAGCCCGAGGCCCTGAAAGGTTTGCAAGACTACCTGGGTGAAAAGGGCCTCGAGGCCGCCCCGGCCTGGCCCAGCTGGTAGGTGCTTGTCGGGCGGGCTTGGGGGGTGTAGCCTGGAAACAGGCCCGTTAGGGCCCGACAACCCGGTCAAGTTTTGGTGCCTGGGCGCGTAGCCCTGGCTTAAAGTGGGGAAGTCCGGTGAAAGTCCGGCACTGTCGCGCAGCGGTAACGGTGCATTGGGGCCTGTAGGCCACCGCCCGAAGTCCGAATACCTGCCAGAACGCCTTTTCAACTCCGATAGAGAAGGCACCTCTCGCAAGAAGGGGGAGTTTCGGGGAATCTCTACGTTATCTGTAGCGTCCTCACTCCCGAGGGCGTTTTTTTACGCCCAATAGCGAGACCGGGTTGGGGAGGGACGCGATGAAGAGATCTATCTGGCTTTTGCTTCTGGCTCTAAGCTTTGCGCTGCTAACCTCTGGCCTGGCCCAGCCGTTCCCTCGCACCCTGACCGACGACCTGGGCCGCAGCGTTACGCTCAAGGCCGCGCCCCAGCGCATTGTGGCCATGCTGCCCTCGGTCAGCGAGACGGTGTGCGCCCTGAATGCCTGTGGGCGGCTGGTGGGGGTGGACGACTTCTCCGATTTTCCCGAGCAGGTTCGGCAGCTGCCCAAGGTGGGGGGGTATTTCAACCCCAACCTCGAGGCCATCCTGGCCCTCAAGCCCGATCTGGTAATCGTCTCGGTCTACGGCAAACTGCACGAGGGGCTCGAGCGGGCCGGGGTGGCTGCCTTTGCCATCAAGCCCGAAACCTACGACGACATTTTCCGCACCACCCGCCTGCTGGGCCGGGTGCTGGGGCTGGAACCCCAGGCTGAGCGGCTGGTGGCTCAAATTCAACGCGAGGTGTACGCGGTGGAGACCCGCGCCGCCAAAGCCACCCAGCGCCCCACGGTCTACTACGAGATTGACCCCACGCCCTACACGGTGGGGCCCGAATCATTCATCGGCGTGCTGATTACCAAGGCCCGCGGCCAGAACATCGTCCCCAGGGAGCTGGGGCTCTTCCCCCAGATCAGCCCCGAGCTGGTGGTGCAGAAGAACCCCGCCGTTATCGTGCTCACCCATCCGGGGGTCGCCGACCTGTCCAGGCGGCCCGGCTGGGGTAGCCTGGCGGCCATCCGCAACCAGCGCATCTGCAGCTTTACTGGCCCGCAGGACAACCTGCTCTCGCGGCCCGGCCCGCGGGTAGCCCAGGGGTTGCAACTCCTGGTGGGCTGCTTCCACCCCGAACTGCGCTAGAACCATGCAAAAGACCACCTATCCAGGCCGCGTATCCCCCCTTGCGGGGGGGCGCCGGGGCCAGATGATTGGTCGGCGGCTGCTGGTTTTTTCGGGTCTGCTGGGCCTGCTGGTGCTGGGCCTGGTGCTGGGGGTAGGGCAGGGGGCCGTGCCCGTTGCGCCGGATGAGGTGGTGCGGGCTTTGCTGGGCCTCGCCGAGAACCCCATCATCACCGAGCTGCGCCTGCCCAGGGTGCTTGGGGCTCTGCTGGTGGGGGCCGCGCTGGGCCTCTCGGGTGCGGCCTTCCAGGGCCTGTTTCGCAACCCCCTGGCCGACCCCTACCTGATGGGCTCGGCGGCGGGTGCGGCCTTTGGGGTCACGCTGGCGGTGAGCCTGGCGGGGGGGCTGGGTGGGGCCTTTGCCCAGCACGCCATCTTTAGTGTGATGCCCGCTTCGGCCACCTGGTTTGGCTTTCTGGGGGCTATTGGGGCCGTTCTGCTGGTGCTTTTTCTCTCGGGTGGGGCCAGCCGCACCCACGACCTGATTCTGGCCGGGGTGGTGGTGGGGAGCGTGCTGGTGGGCCTGACCAGCTACCTGATGCTGCAGGACGCCGACCGGGTACGGGCGGTGTTTGCCTATACCCTGGGCAACCTGGCCTTCCTGAGCTGGCCGGGGGTGGGGTCGCTGGCTTTTTACCTGCTTATCACCCTACCCTTCTTTTTGCTGCTAGCCCGCACCCTCAACGCCCTCACCCTGGGCGAGGAGACCGCCCGCAGCCTGGGACTGCCGCTCGAGGGTCTCAAGTTGCTCTTGATTGGGGCTGCCACCCTGCTGACCGCTGCGGCGGTGGCCCAGGCCGGCATCATCGGCTTTGTGGGCCTGGTGGCCCCGCACGTGCTCCGGCGGCTCTTGGGGGGCGACTACCGCTACCTGCTGCCGGGCTCGGCCCTGGGAGGGGCGGTGCTGTTGCTCTGGGCCGACCTGGGGGCGCGGGTGCTGGTGGCCCCGGCGGAGCTGCCGGTGGGCATCGTGACCACGCTTCTGGGGGGGCCCTTTTTCCTGTACTTGCTGTGGCGGGGGCGGCGGGTATGAGCGAGGGGAAGGGTGTGATCGAAGGGCCTGTGGTGGGGGGGTTGGGGGCCCTCGAGGTCTCTTTTGCCTACCGGGGCCGGGCGGTGCTGGAGGATATCAGCCTCGAGCTTCGCCCGAGGGAATGGCTGGTGCTCCTGGGACCCAACGGCTCGGGGAAGTCTACCCTGCTGCGCCTGCTGGCCGGGCTCCTGAAGCCAACCCGAGGGGGGGTGTACCTGGGTGGGCGGCCCCTGGGGGGGTACTCGAGCTGGCTTCGAGGCCAGCAGATCGCCTTTCTGCCGCAGAACGGCGGCTACCCCGAAGACCTCACGGTAGAAGAGGTGGTGGCCCTGGGCCGCACCCCCCACCTGGGCTTGCTGGGGCGGGGGGGCCGGGCCGACTGGGAGGCGGTGGAATGGGCCATGCAGCAGACCCAGGTGAGCGGGTTCCGCCACCGACGGCTGCCCACGCTCTCGGGCGGGGAGCGGCAGCGGGTTTTGCTGGCCCGAGCCTTGGCGGCGCGGCCCAGGTTTTTGCTGCTGGACGAGCCCACCAATCACCTCGACCTGCACCACCAGGCCGAGTTTCTGGCCCTGGTGGCGGGCTTGCGGGCCCAGGGGCTGGGCATCCTTACGGTGCTGCACGACCCCAACCTGGCCGGTAAGGCCGACCGGGTGGCTTTTTTGTCGGAGGGGCGGCTTTTGGCCCAGGGCCGGCCGGGCGAGGTGCTGAGCGAGGCCCTGTTGCAGCAGGTGTATGGCCGGCAGGTGCGGGTGCGGTGGCTCGAGGGCCAGCCGGTGGTGCTCCTGGGAGGGTAGATGCAGGCCAGCCTAAAGGTTACCCCCAAACTACTGGTACTCGACCTGGGCGAGGTGCGCCGCCTGATGACCCAGGACGGGCCCCGGCTGGCGCGCTATGTGGCGGTGATGCGCTCGGCCCAGACCACGTGTGTGCGCATGGGGCGGGGGGCGGGGCACGCCCACCTGATGCGGGCCGGGTTGCCGCCGGGCGAGACCCTGCTGTATGCCCTTCCCGCCGACCCCCTGGACTTCGAGCAGGAGGGCCCGGTGCTGCGACTGCCGGGGCTGGGGCTGTATCTGGCGGGGCCGCCGGAGTTCGTGGAGACCCCCTTTTATGCCTGGGTGGAGCCATGAGCGAACTCTGGCTGGTGCGACACGGAGAGACCACCTGGAACCAGGAGGGTCGGCTCACCGGCTGGAGCGATGTGCCGCTTACGGCGTTGGGCGAGCAGCAGGCCCGGGCTCTGTCGGACTGGCTGGCCGCCGAACGCTTCGAGCGGGTGGTGGCCTCCGACCTGCAACGGGCCATCCAGACCGCCCGGCTGGCCTACGGCGAACCCCAGGAAGTCTCGGCGGCGCTGCGCGAGCTCGAGTTCGGCCAGCTCGAGGGCCTGAGGTGGGCCGAGCTGCCCGAGGCCTACAAAGCGGCGCTCCTGGCCTTTGATGGGTTTCAGGCGCCCGGGGGGGAGTCCACGGCCCAGTTGCGCCGTCGGGTGTATGGCTTCTTCGACCGCCTGCCGGCGGGCCGCCACCTGGTCTTCACCCACGGGGGGGTGCTGCGCATGGTGCTGCGGGAGCTGGATCAAGACCGCTTCCTGCCGCCCTGCGCGGTGGTGGGGGTGGACTGGGCGCACAAGCGGGTGCGCTTCGTGCGGACACCCGAGAATGGAGGGTGAGGCCCTGTGCAGAACCATCTGGTGCTCATTACGGGGGGGGCCAGGGCCGGCAAGAGCCGCTTTGCCCAGGCCCAGGCCCTGGCCCTGGGGCAGGAGCAGGTGAGCTTTATCGCTACGGCGGAGCCGCTGGACGGGGAGATGCGCCAGCGCATCGCCAAGCACCGGGCCGAGCGTCCCCCCGCCTGGGAAACCCTGGAAGCCCCGCTCGAGGTGCCCCAGGCCCTGCAGCAGGCCCGGCATGGGGTGGTGCTGCTGGATTGCCTGACCTTGTGGGTCTCCAACCTGATGCTGGCCGGGCTCGAGGTGCTGCCCGCGCTCGAGCACCTGCTGGCGGTTCGGGCCCAGACTGGCAAAACCCTGCTGGTGGTCACCAACGAGGTGGGCCTGGGCATCGTGCCCGAGAACCCCCTGGCCCGGCGCTACCGCGACCTGCTGGGGGCGGCCAACGCCCGCGTCGCCCAGGAGGCCCACCGGGTCTACCTGCTGGTGGCGGGCATTCCGGTACAGATCAAATAGTCTATGATGCACTTCAACATCCCACCCATCCCCCAAGAATGGCTAGCCCAGGCCCGCGCCCACCAGGATCAGCTCACCAAGCCGCCGGGCTCGCTGGGGTATCTGGAGGAGCTGGGGGTTCGCCTGGCTGCCATCCAGCAGACCCTGCGGCCTGCGCTGGGCAAAGGTGCCGTGATCGTCTGCGCCGCCGACCACGGCGTGACCGCCGAGGGCGTCTCGGCCTACCCATCCGAGGTGACCGCCCAGATGCTCCTGAACTTTCGGGCGGGGGGCGCGGCCATCAATCAAATTGCTCGAGCCGCCGACGCCCAGGTTTACGTGCTCGACGTGGGCATCAACTCCCCCGTTCCGTCGCCGGAGCGGGTGCGGTCGGGCACCGGCAACATCGCCCAGGAGGCTGCCATGACCCGCGCCGAAGCCGAGCAGGCCATCCGGGTCGGGGCCGAGGCCGCCCGCCGGGCCATCGCCGAGGGCGCTACCCTCCTGGCCGCCGGCGATATGGGCATCGGCAATACCACCGCTGCGGCAGCCCTCACCGCGGCCTTGCTGGGTCTGGAGGCGGAGGCGGTGACCGGGCGCGGTACGGGGGTGGATGAGGCCCGCTACCAGCAAAAGGTGCAAGTCGTCCGTAGGGCGCTGCACCGGGCTCAGACCCGTCTGGGCGACCTTACCCAAGCCGGGCCGCTCGAGCTGCTCACAGAGCTGGGGGGGCTGGAAATCGCGGCGATAGCGGGGGTGTTTCTGGCCGGGGCCGAGGCCGGCCTGCCATTGGTCACCGACGGCTTCCCGGTAACCGCCGGAGCTTTGCTGGCCTGTCGCATCGAGCCGAACGTGCGCGAATATCTTTTCGCCGGACACCGCTCGCTGGAGCCGGGGCACAGAAGGCAGTTGGAGGCGCTGGGGCTCAGGCCTATCCTCGAGCTGGATATGCGCCTGGGTGAGGGCACTGGGGCGGTTTTGAGCTTTCCCATCCTGCGGGCGGCGGCCTCGGTAATGGCAGGGATGGCTACCTTTGCCCAGGCCGGGGTGTCGCAAACTACGGCGCCATAGCCAAAGGCTGGGTCGGTCAGCGATGACTCTCTTTTCGATCCGAAGGCCCAGTAAGCAGATTGAGTCCGAAGCTGATCACCGAGAGCAAGACGGCTCCAATCAAAGCCCCACCAAACCCCCGCACCTCCAGCGGGGTCAGGCTCGCCACAATCAATAAAATCACGGCGTTGACCACCAGGGTAAACAGACCCAGGGTCAGGATATTGAAGGGCAGGGTAAGCAACAACAACACCGGTTTGAGCAAGGCGTTGGCCAGGCCAAATACCAGCCCGGCTAGGAGATAATCACCCAGACTGCTGCCCCTGGCGAAAAAGAGACCGCCATAGAGCTGGGTTACGATCCACAGGGCCAATGTGTTGAGTAGCAACCGCAGCAAGAAACCGCGCATAGCCCAGGGTACACCGCCTGGGCCTGTCCGGATAGCCCCTTTTTGGGGAGCCGCTTGCAGCCCCGGAAGCCCATCAGACTTGCAGCAGGCGGCTAAAGAGGCAAGGGATGGGTTCACCGTTGAGGAAAGCGGAAGGCCAGCAGGATAAACAGCACTCCCAAAGCAGCGCTCAGGATGGCCCAGGGGATGCGGTTCTGGATGGCCCGCGTGGGGTGCAGCACACCGCTTTGGTAGGCCTGGTGCTGGTTTTGCGCGAGCACGTCTACGGCGGCGGGGGCGTCTGCTGGCCCATCGATCGTCCAGGCACCCCCACCGGGGCGCACCGGGCGAAAGTGCCAGGGCGTGAAGGGGTCATAGAGCCCCACCGCCACGTAGTAGGCGTAGTCCCCTGGGGGCAGGTTGGGGGAAAGCTCGAGCCAATCCCCATTCTTCGCAACCGGAACGGCCTGCACACTGCCATCGGGCCGGTGCTCTTCGGCTTTCCAGCCGGTTAGCAAATAGGCAAAGTTCCACCCCTGCCCTGGGGGGGTTTTGAAGCCGGCCCCCGGGAGTTCTTCCTGGCCGCCGGGCTCGGTATGGATGTAGATGCCGATGCTAGCCAGCGAAAAGCCGTTAGGGGCGTTGCCAGGGTTTGGATAGCGGTGGAGCCTGACCCGGAGTACCACCTTTTCCCCTTTACGAAGGGCTTCAAAACCGGTCAGGTCGGCAAAGCCGGCCTCGGCAAACAGGGCCGCTCGAGGATAGGCGTAGCCTAGGCCATAGTCATCACCTACAGGATCGGAAAAGAGAAGGGGGATCATGGCGGATGGGTTTCCCTGCAATACCCAGCAGTGCCACGGTGGTATCTGTGTGAATACAGGCAACAGGTGAGCCAAAGCGGCCCACGAGCCCACACCCTACCCTGTCTGTGGCCCCATATCAAGGGGATGTTTAGCCTAGCACAGGTTTACTAGGGCCTTGACCAAGCGTTTGGGGTCGTGCTGGGCAAAGCCGGGCTCCAAAAAATCGTCGGCCACAATCTGTACCCCCAGCCCCTCGAAACGTTTGGGGTTGAAGTGTACCGGCATCTGGCCCTCGGCCCGGTAGCGTTTGAGCAAATCGTCTGGGATGCGAGCATTATTGACCAGTACCACATTGGGCCTGCGGCCCAGGTGCTGCTCGACCGCGTGAAAATGGTCGTAGGCGTCCATGCCCTCGGTCTCGCCCCGCTCGCTCATGATGTTGACGATGTAGACCAGCTTGGCCGGAGACTGCTGAATGGCAACCTGGATGCCCTTGGGCAAAAAGCTGGGAATCACGCTGGAATAGAGACTGCCTGGCCCCAGCACAATCAACTCGGCTTTTTGCAGGGCAGCAATGGCCTCAGGCATGGCAGCCACCCCGATGGGGGCCAACCCTACCCTGCGAATCCGGCCGGGTTGTTCGCGCAGGGCGGTCTCCCCCTGCACCCGTGAGCCATCCTCGCGCTCGGCCCAGAGGCGGGCTGCCTCGTAGGTAGCGGGCCATACCGCACCGCGCAGGCGCAGCACCTGGTTGGCCTGACGCATGGCTTTGGCGAAGTCGTTGTTGAGTTCGGACAGCGAGACCAGCATCAGGTTGCCAAAGGTATGGCCCTTGAGCTCTTCCCCGCGCTGGAAGCGGTACTCCATCAGGTCGGGAAGACCCTCGGCATCCGATAAGGCTGCCAGGCAGTCCACCAGGTCGCCCACCGCCGGAACCCCAAACGAGACCCGCAGGCGCCCGGTCGAGCCGCCGTCGTCGGTGACTGCTACCACCGCGGTAATGTTGGCGGTTTCCATCTTGAGGCCCCGCAGCACGCGCGAAAGCCCGGTGCCCCCGCCCAGGGCCACAATGCGGGGGCCGGCCTCGAGCCTCCGGCGTATGTACACCTGCTTGGAGACCGAGCTGGGGTCGGTGATGGCCGAGAGCATGCTGCGGTTCATCCAGCGCAGACCTGCCAAAAATAGGGTCAGGCCCCCCAGCAGCCAAAGCCCTCCCGAGACCCACAGCGGAATGGAAAAGTAGCCGGCCCAGCGGGTGGTCTGCAAGAACCAGGGTAGGAGCGAGGTTTGCCACGAGAGGTGCACCACCCCGGTAAACATGCATAGCATGCCCAGGGCAGCCAAAAACGCATACCGCTTTACCCGCATGCCCGGCAGCAGCCAGCGCAACGAGCTAAGGAAGCGGTCGTCGGCGGGGTTGGCCCGCAGAACCTGGGCGAGTCTTTGTAGGTTGGGGCGTTTGGCCTTGTTCCAGATCATATGGGCCGGTCTCCCTCAAGCCGAGAGGGCTTTTTCCAGGTCGCGGTGCTCGAGCTCCACCCGAAAGCGGCTCGAGAGCTCCTGGGCCAGGCGTTCGGCCACCGCCACGCTGCGGTGCTGACCCCCCGTACAGCCGATGGCTACCGTATACGCAGCCCGCCCGGTCTGACGGGCCCCTTCTGCCGAAAGCCCGATGGTAGCCAGCAAAGTACGGTAGAGGGAATCACTCTTTTTGTCAGCAAACACATACCCGGCCACCTCGGGGTCGGTACCGGGGCGGGCTTTGAGCACCGGGTCGTAGTGGGGGTTGGGCAGCGAGCGCACGTCCAGCACCAGGTCGGCGTCCTGCGGAGGGCCCCACTTGAAACCGAAGGAAAAAATCCGCAGTAAAAACCCCTCCTCTTCGCCCAGGGCGGCCTCGAGGGCTTCCTTGAGCTGGCGGGGGGAACGCTCGGAGGTATCAATCACCAGATCGGCCCGGTCGCGCAGGGGGGCCAAAGCCAGACGCTCTTCCTCAATCTCGCGCAGCAGGTTGCCCATGCCCAGCGGGTGTAGGCGGCGCGACAGGTTGTAGCGCTTGAGCAGGATGTCCGACTTGGCCTCCAAAAAGATGATGAAGGGCTTGAGCTGGCTCAGTACGGTATCCACCTCGTCGAGCAGGTTGCGGGCTCGGATGTCCAGCACCACCACCACCTTGTGGATGCCCCGGGCCTCCACGGTTTGCAGTAGGTCTGCCCAGAGCTGGGGCGGGAGGTTGTCTACCGAAAAATAGCCCAGGTCTTCTAGGGCCATCCGGGCCGAAGTCAGGCCGGCCCCGCTTTGTCCACTGAGCACCACAAACCGCATTAATTCACCCCAACCTACCCACTGGTAGTACGCATTCAAGTATATCGGCGGCTTTTGTACGCCAAGGGTCAACAGCTTCAGTACGGTGCTTACCGAATCTCCAGCAGCTCCACGTCGAAAACCAGGGCCGAGTTGGGGGGAATATCGGGGCTGGGGCTGCGCTCGCCATAGGCCAGATTGGCCGGAATAATCAGGCGGCGCTGACCGCCGACCCGCATGCCCACAATGCCCGAATCCCAGCCGGGAATCACCTCACCCGCCCCCAGGGTGAACTCGAAGGGGGTGCGGCCCGGCTGGCAGGAGGTGTCGAACTGCTTGCCGTCTACCAGCCGCCCGATGTACTGCACCCGCACGGTGTTGGAGGTGATGGCCTGGGGGCCGCTGCCTTCCTTGAGGTCTTCGATGCGGAGGGCGGTGACGCCCTCGTTGGTAAGGCCGGTAGCGGCAGGGGGTTGGTTGGCGCAGAGCGTGCCGCTGCCTGCGCTGGTCTGGCTGCCTGGGCGTTGCCCAAACAGAAAATAGGCCCCCATACCCAACAAAGCCAGCACGATAACCACTATGACGATGACGTTTCGGTTCATATCGCTGCCCATTGTATGGCTTTTGCCCAGCGCGATGACTGGCTCAGGCGGGTTGCTTCAGCGCGAGCTGGCCACAGGCCGCCCCCACGTCGCGCCCCCGGCTCCAGCGCACCGAGGTGGGGATGCCCTGCTGCTCCAGAATGGCAGCGAACTTCAGGATTTGCGCCCTGGGGGTGCCCTGATGCGGGGCCCCCTCCCAGGGGTTCCAGGGAATCAGGTTCATGTGGACGCTAATGCCCTTGAAGTGCTGGGCCAGGGCCCGGGCCTGCCAGTCGTGGTCGTTGATGCCCTTGAGCAGGGTGTACTCCAGGGTGATGCGGCGGCCTGTCTGGGCGTAGTAGTGCCGCACAGCTTCCATAATTTCGGCGATGCTGTAGCGGTGGGCGGTGGGGATGATTTGCTGGCGGGTTTCGTCGTCGGGAGCGTGCAGCGAGAGGGCTAGGCGAACCTCGAGCCCCCACTCGGCCATTTTGTAGATACCCCGGGGAATCCCTACGGTCGAAAGGGTAACACGGCGCGGGCTCATGGCCAGCCCCTCGGGGTGCAGCATGCGCTCGAGGGCCGCAAACACGTTATCTACGTTCAGGAGCGGCTCGCCCATGCCCATCAGCACCACGTTGCGAATCTCGCGGGGGGTGTGCCCCTGATGGTGGGCGGTAAACAGAATCTGATCTAGAATCTCGGCGGCGGTCAGGTTGCGCCCAAAGCCCATACGGCCGGTAGCGCAAAAGGTACAGCCCGCCGGGCAGCCCACCATGCTGGAGATGCAGATGGTTTTACGGTTCAGATAGGGCATGTACACGGCCTCGGTCTTCTGGCCGTCCAGCAGGGTGAACAGGTACTTGACCGAGCCGTCCTGGCTTGGAAAGGGGGTAACCTCGGCGAACTCCGAGATGCGGTACTGCTCGGCCCACTCGGCCCGCAGGGCCTTGGGCAGGTCGGTCATCTCCTCCCACTGCCGCGCCCCTTTAGCGTAGAGCCAGGCAGCCAGTTGCGCCCGGCGGTAGCCCTGGCCCGGAAGCTCTTCGATGGGCAGCGAAAGTAGGGGGGTTTGGTCTTGCGGCAAAGCCATAACGCTTTAGTATAGCGGGCGCGACTGCTTCAGAAGGTGGGCGGCTCGAGGTTCTCGGGCTTCCAATGCGCCGACCTCCTGGCGGCTTTCTTATCAGCCGCCCGTATACTGTGGCAAATGCGTGCTCACACCAACCCTTGGTATTTGGTGCTCTCTTCTTATTGGTTTGCCAGCAGCTTCAAGTGGTTTTTGATTCTACTCGTACTGTTACCGGCTCGAGTGGCTGAGCTGGTGCCCGAACCCGAGCGGGCTACCCGCCTGGGACTGCTGTTTGCCTTGGGGGCGGTGATGGCTTTAATCGGGCCGCCCATCTGGGGCTACATCTCCGATCGAGTGGGCCGCCGAATGCCATTTTTGGCGATAGGAACCATTCTGACAGCAGGCTCGCTGCTCTGGATGGCCTATGCGGGCAGTTACTGGCAGCTGGTGGTGGCCTATTTGTTGCTGCAGCTGGCCGACGACATGGCTACCGGCCCCTACTCGGCCCTGATCCCCGACCTGACAGCCCGGCGCGAGCGAGGGGTGGCCTCGGGCTGGCTGGGTGCGCTCCAGGTAGGGGGTCAGGTGGCGGCGGGGGCGGTGGGCTTCTTGCTGGCCAACCTACAGTGGCAGTTTTTGCTGATTGCCCTGCTCAACCTGGCCGCAGCCGGCATGATTCTGAGCCTGATCCGGGAGGTGCCGGGCTTGAGGCCCCAGCGCCGGGGGCTGTGGGAGAGCATGATAGCCCCCTGGCGCAGCGCCGATTTTCGCTGGGTCTGGCTCACCCGCTTTTTGGTGATGTTGGCCCAGTACGTGGTGCAGACCTATTTGCAGTACTATCTGGCCGATGTGGTACAAACCTTCCAGGCCTTCGGTCAAACCCTAGCGACCGAAGCCTTTCAGGCGGTGGCCCTGCTGGGCCTGCTCATCTCCATTGGAGCGGCGGTGTCTGCGGTTCCGGCCGGGCGTTTGTCTGACCGGCATGGCCGTAAACCCCTCATCTACGTAGCCGGGGTGGGGCTGGCGGTGCTGATGCTGCCGATCCTGCTACTGCCCCGCTACGACGTGCTGATGGTGCTGGCTTTGGTGTTTGGGGTGCTGTATGGGGCCTACCTGGCAGTGGACTGGGCCCTGGTCTCCGATGTGCTGCCCAACCCCCAGGCCCATGCCACCGATATGGGTATCTGGCAGACCTCCATCGTACTGCCGCAGGTTTTAGCGGGCGGATTTGGGGCCATGCTCGATGCCTTTAACCGCCAAAGCCCCGGGCTGGGTTATACGGTACTGTTCTTGATAGCGGCGGTTTGCTTTGTACTGGGCACCCTCCTGGTTCGCCAGATCCGCTCGGTGCGTTAGAGCAATTGCTGGACAGTGGCCTCCATATCCAAACCGTAAATTTCCAGATAGCGCTTTATGCGAAGCTCGAGCGTAGGCAGCGGGGCCACCTCGCCACACACCCAGTCCGGGGTGTAGCTGCGGCAGACCTGTGGGCGGTACTGGTAGAAGACGCATCTGCACTTGGCGTCGAGGTGCATGCAAGCTACCCCCAGCGGTTTTTGCAACGCGGCGATATCGGGCGCAGCACAGCAGGCCCCGCATAGAGTGCACTCCTGCCGCCAGGGTGTGGAAGGGTAGACCTGGCTCATCGGGCCTTTTGCAACACCTCGCGGATGCGCCAGAAGGCCAGGTAGAGGTGGTGGGCTTCGTGCACCAGGAAAAGCTCGAGCCAGGCTCTTAGCGGCATGGGCCCGGCTGTGCTGTGGATGCCAATCCGTCCAAGCTGGGCCTCGCTCAGGGCCGCTACCTGCTGGTTGAGCTGGGCCCGCAGTTCTTTGAGCTGGCTTAACACCGCCTCGGGGGGTCGCTCTACCAACAGCAAAAAGGCTGGTTCGGTATCGGGCTTCAGCCGCTCAATCAGGGGGGTTTCTTCCTGGAGGATGCGGGCCATGCGATCCTGGGTGACCAGGGTGAAGTGGGTCAGGTGGGCAAAGTTCTCGTGGGCCGACCATTTGTCGGGCAGGCTGCGCTGGCGCAGTTGTTCAGGGGTAGCCTGGCCCAGAATTTGCGGCAAACCGGCCAGCGAAAGCTCAAAACGGGCTAGTAGGGTGTTGTTCATATTGTAATAGCATAGGCCAAGTCGGCGTTTCATACCGTTTCCGCTTGAATCCTTCACCGTGGAGTGTAGTCAAAGGTGAAGGATTCAAGCCGACCGAAGGGAGTAGAAAAGCATTTCGGCAGTATCGTTTAGGCTTTCAAAAGTGAACGATATTGACGAAATGCGTATCAGATGTAAAAACCCAGGCCTCCAAGCAAAAAGCTGGGGTCTTGACCCCAACCCTTGCTACAGCTTTCTTTGTACTGCTCTATTCTGGCGGAGGAGGGGGGATTCGAACCCCCGATAGGGACTTTCGTTCCCTATAACGGTTTAGCAAACCGCCGCCTTCAGCCACTCGGCCACCCCTCCATCCAACTGTTCGGTTTTGGGAGCTGTCCCTAAAACCGCAACCGATACTTTAGCACAAAATCCGGCAAATGAAATAGCCTTGGCGGAGGGAGAGGGATTCGAACCCCCGGTAGACTTGCGTCTACAACGGTTTTCAAGACCGCCGCTTTCAACCACTCAGCCATCCCTCCAGGCCCGGCGCATACCTACTATGGCCAAGGCCCCCGGGGTTGTCAAGTAAACCAAGTACCCTACCACTGATCCCCTCTCATCCGGGGGGTTTAGTGCACCCCCGCCTCGGTAATGGCCGCTGCCGAGTTACGGGCGAAGCGCACGTTGCCTCTAAACTCGGTGAGGTTGGTGGCGTTCACGTAGGTCATGGCGCTCTGCAGGCCTTCGCGCAGGCGGGCGATGGCTTCCTGGGCGGTGTGGTGGAAGGCCCGCAGGGTTTGCGAGGAGCCCTCGATAAAGTTGCGCTTCTCGGTTACCAGCATGGAGGCCATGCCGTAGAGCAGGACGCCCTCGAGCTGCCCATCCTTCTTGATGAGCACCTCGTCCTCGAAGCTGCCGGAGGCAAAGAACTTGCCCATCATCACCCCGTCGCTGTAGGCCAGGGCCTTCACAAAGTCGCCCGAGCTGTTGACCCCGCCGTCGGCGATAATCTGCACGTCGCTGTACCCCACCACCGACTGGAACCGGCGAACCTCCTCCAGCAGCGAGAGCTGGCCCACCCCCACCCCGGTGTTGATGCGGGTGGTGCAGACCGAGCCCGGCCCCACCCCCACCTTGAGGATGAAGTGGCGGAAGCCCGAGAGCTTCATCAGCCAGTAGGCGTAGGCGAAGCCCTCGATGGAGCCTACATTGCCCAGGATCACCCCGCTATCGATGCCCAGCCCGCGAATCTTGGCCAGTACTGGCAGCACCGCCGCGTTGGCCCCGTGGGCGATGTCAATCGAGGCGAAAATCAGGTTGGGTTGGGCGAAGAGCTCGGCCAGAAACTCCTCTTTTTCATTGATGCCCAGAGCGGCCCCCACCAGGGCCGGGGCGCTGGCCTGCACGTCCCGGAGGCGCTCCTCGTCGGAAAGCCCCACCCTGGGCAGAATGTGTACCCCGCCGTTGCCCCCGTCCCACACGTCGCGGGCGAAGCGGCTGCGCATCATGCTCATGGAGGCCCCAAAAGCCGGGAAAATCTCGATGGTGCCTTTGGTGGTGTAAAAAAGCTGGCGCACATTCACCTGGCGGCGCGAGACCGGCTGGGTCAGGAAGGTGGGGATGATGGTTTTGTCGGCGAAGGTGTAGTAGGTTTCAAAACGCTCGTAGGGGTAGCGGGCCAGGTCGGCCTGGGTTTTTTCCAGGGCTTCCTGGGCGATGCCGTCAAAAATTCCGTAGTTCACGGGCCAAAATTGTACTAAAGCCTGGACAGGGGGTCTACTGCACCAACTACACTGGGCTGGCTTTACAAGAGGTGATGTCTGGCTCGAGGCCATTTCCCTTCACTCGAGCTACCCGCTAACCCTGGCGCTTCGCTTTGAAGGGGCCGGTGGGGTTTGCCTAGCGGGGCATCTTTTTTTATGCTGAGTTAGTTTGAGAGGCCACGATGAAAACCGCCGAAATCCGCGAAAAATTTCTCCAGTTCTTCGAATCCAAAGGGCATTTACGCCTGCCGAGCTTTAGCGTGGTGCCCCAGGACGACCCCACCCTGCTCTTCATCAACGCGGGCATGACCCCCCTCAAGCCCTACTTTCTGGGCAAAAAGCCAGTTTTCCCTGGCTACGAGGGCGAGTGGTACCGGGTGACCACCTGCCAGAAATGCGTGCGCACCGGTGATATCGAGAACGTGGGGCACACCAACCGCCACCAGACCGTTTTCGAGATGCTGGGCAACTTCAGTTTTGGCGACTACTTCAAGAAAGAGGCCATCGAGTGGGCCTGGGAGTTCCTGACCGACCCCAAATGGCTGGGCCTGGATCCAACCCGCATTTACGTGACCATCTACAAAGACGACGACGAGGCTTTTGAACACTGGACGCGGGTGGGCGTACCTCCCGAGAAAATCCACCGCTTCGACGCCGACGAGAATTTCTGGCCGCAGAACGCCCCCACCAAAGGCCCCAACGGGCCGTGCGGGCCCTGCAGCGAGATCTACTACGACCGGGGGCCGGCTTTTGGCTCGGACACCTGGGCCGACTACTACGAGACCCGCGAGTCCAACCGCTTTGTGGAGCTCTGGAACCTGGTATTTCCACAGTACGACCGCAAGGACGGTGGTGTGCTGGAGCCGCTCCCCAAGCCCAACATTGATACCGGCATGGGCCTCGCGCGCGTGGCTATGGTGCTGCAAGACGTGACCGACTTCTACGAGACCGACGAATTCCAACCCCTGATCGCCAAAATTGTAGAGCTGACCGGTATCAGCTACGAAGGCCCCAGCTCGGTGGCGCACCGGGTGATTGCCGAGCATGCCCGCGCCGTGACCTTTATCCTCTCCGATGGGGTGCACTTCTCCAACACCGGGCGCGGCTACGTGGTGCGCCGCTTGCTGCGCCGGGCGGTGCGCTTTGGCTATTTGCTGGGTCTGCGCGAGCCCTTCATGTACAGGCTGGCCGAGGTGGTGGCCCAGGTGATGGGCGGGGTGTACCCCGAGCTAAAGGAGAACCTCGAGGGCGTACAAAAACAAATCAAAATTGAAGAAGAGCAGTTTTTGCGCACGCTCGAGAGCGGTATCAAGCGCCTGGACGCGATGCTGGCCAACCTCAAGCCGGGCGATACCCTGGCGGGCCGGGATGCCTTTACCCTGTACGACACCTACGGCTTCCCGCTCGACTTAACCATCGAAATTGCAAGCGAGCACGGGGTTCAGGTGGACACCGAAGGCTTCGAGCAAGCCCTGGAGGAACAGCAGGAGCGGGCTCGAGCCGCCGCCGCTTTCAGCAAAGAGCTTTTCAAGAGATCCAACGAGGCCCTTGCGGCCCTGGCCGCCGACTACGGGGGCACCAAGTTTGTGGGCTACGAGAGCCTCGAGGCCCAGGCCCAGGTCAAGCTGCTCCTGGTGGGCGAGCAGACCATAGAGGAAGCGCCGGCCGGCACCGAGGTGCAGGTGGTGCTGGACAGAACCCCCTTCTACGCCGAAGGGGGCGGCCAGGTGGGAGATGCGGGCGTGCTGGAATGGGAAGGGGGCTGGGCCAGGGTCTCGACCACCCAGAAAAACCCCGACGGCATCTTTTTGCACATCGCGCGGGTGGAGGAAGGCACCCTCAAAGCGGGCTCGACGGTGCGGGCTTTGGTGGATATGCACCGACGTGACGCCGAGAAAAACCATACCGCCACCCACCTGCTGCACGCTGCCTTGCGGGCGGTGCTGGGCTCCCATGTGCAGCAAAAAGGCAGCTATGTGGGGCCGGATCGGCTGCGCTTCGACTTCAGCCAGTTTGAGCCGATTGCCCCCAGGGATTTGGCCCGGATTGAGCTGTTGGTGAACCGCTGGATTCAGGCCGACTTCCCGGTGAGCTATACCTACAAGCCCTTGGAGGAGGCCCGCAAAGAAGGGGCCATGGCCCTGTTTGGTGAAAAGTATGGCGACGTGGTGCGGGTGGTCAGTGTGGAAGGGGCCATCGACAACGTGACCTCCAAGGAGCTCTGCGGTGGCTGCCACGTGCGGCGCACTGGCGAAATCGGGGCCTTTGTGATCGTGGCCGAGGAGTCGGTGGCGGCGGGGGTGCGGCGCATTGAGGCCCTGACCGGAACCGGGGCTACGCAGTACGTACGCGAGATGCTGGATCGGCTGGGCGGCCTCTCCCGCGAACTGGGTACGACCCCTGAGCACCTGCTCGAGCGGGTGAACAAGCTCCAGGACGAACTCAAGGCCCGCGAGAAAGAGATCGAAAAGCTGAAGCTGGATCTGGCTCGAGCCCAGCTCGGGGGCAGCGCGGCAGGCATCTCGCTCAAGGAAGCAAACGGCTACAGGTATCTGGCAGTCAAGCTCGAGGGTCTCGAGGCCGGGGCCCTGCGGGGCGCAGCCGACGAGCTGCTGGACAAACACCAGGCCGACCTGGTGGCGGTGGGGTCGGGGCAGAACCTGGTGGTCAAGGTGAGCAAAAAGGCCCTGGACAGGGGGCTGGATGCCGGTGCGGTGATGAAGAAACTATCGGCTGTCGCAGGTGGACGCGGCGGCGGCAAGGGGGCCCTGGCCCAGGGCGGGGGTTTCGACCTGGACAAAGCCTTGGGGGCGCTCGAGCAGGTGTTGGAATAGTGTTTGGCCTCATGTGTGCCCGAGAGCTGGAGGAGATAATAGGGTAGATGCGGGTAGTGGCGCTGGACGTGGGAGAGGCCCGGATTGGCCTGGCGGTTGGCGAAACCGGTTCACCCTGGGCTTTTGGTCGGGGCTACCTGGTGCGCAAAAACCTCGAGGCCGACCTCGAGGCCCTGGCTGCATTTGCCCAACGCGAGCAGGCCGAGCGCTTTGTGGTAGGGCTGCCCCTGCGCACTGACGGCCGACCCAGCGCCCAGGCTGAGCGTGTGCAGGCCCTGGTAGAGGCCATGCGCCAGAGGGGTATGCAGGTTCTTCTGCTGGACGAGCGCTACACTACCAAACTGGGGCAAAACCGCCTCAAAAATGCTCCCAAGCGCATTCGACAGGAGAAAGGTAAGCTGGACGAAGCCGCAGCCATCGCGCTGCTGGAATCCTATTTGGCGGGTGTATAAGCCAAGCCGTACCGAGCCGTGGAGCCTTTTAGCATGGACGATTCGAACAAGCCAACCCCTCCCGATGAGCCTGCTGCGGCCCTCGACGACCCCCAAGAAAGGGGTAAGTCGCCCACCCGCTGGATTCTGCGGGGGGTGCTGTTCATGTTTGCCCTGGTGGCGGCGGTTTTGGGCTATGCCCTGTATTTGATGGGCCCCACCGGCACCACGGCCGAAATCCGCATTCCCAAAGGCAGCGGGGCCGCAGCGGTCGGTCGCATCCTCGAGCAGGCCGGACTGGTGCGTTCGGGCTCTATGTTTGCCCTGTATCTGCGCTTTTCCGGCCAGGATAAAGAACTCAAGCCTGGCTACTACAAGCTCGAGGGCAAGGGGTTGCGGGCCATTGCCCTGGCCATCACCGACGAGTCCCGCCCCCTCACCGTGCGCATCACCTTCCCGGAAGGCTGGCGGGCGGTGGATATGGCCCAGCGCCTGAGTGAAAACAACCTGGACGGGCCCCGGTTCCTCGAGCTCGCCAACAACCCCCCGCCCGAACTACGCCCAAAAGAGGCCCAGGGATCCACCCTCGAGGGCTACCTTTTCCCCGCTACCTACGACTTCCCCCTCGACTACACCGCCGAAGACGTCATTCGCACCATGACCCGCCGTATGGAGCAGGAGTTTACCCCAGCAGCCCAAAGCCGCCTGCAGCAACTAGGCCTGAACAGCATCCACGACTGGGTTACGCTGGCCTCCATCGTGCAAGCCGAAGCTGCCAATGCCAGCGAAAAGCCCTTGATTGCAGGGGTTTTCCTCAACCGCCTGGAAATTGGCATGCCTCTCCAGGCCGACCCCACCGTGGCCTACGGCCTGGGCAAGCGCCTGCCCGAGCTAAACCGGAGTGCGGGCGACTTTGAGATAGATACCCCCTACAACACCTATACCCGGCGCGGCCTGCCTCCGGGCGCCATCGGCAACCCCGGCGCCGAAGCCCTGCGCGCCGTGCTCAACCCCATCCGCACCAACGACAAGGGCCAGAAGTACCTTTACTTCCTACACGCCCAGGGGCGCTTGTTTCTGAATGTAAGCTTCGACGGGCATCTGCGCGATACCGCCAAGTATTACCGTTGAACGGACGGTATTTTCGCGCAGGTTGACATCGGGCCACTTTGCCTTATGCACCCTTCCGACCAAGCCCCGCCTGATACAGCACCACCCCTAGCGCCACCGCCGCGTTCAGGCTCTCGGCCCCTTCGGCCAGGGGGATTCTGGCCAGCTCGTCGCAGTGCTCTGCCACCAGGCGGCGCATACCCTCACCCTCGGAGCCAACCACAACAGCCAGCGGGCGTTGGTAGTCGAGCTCGGCTATGGTTTTGCTGGCCTTGCCGCTGGTGCCATAGACCCAGACCCCTTGCTGTTTGAGCTGCTCGAGGTAGCGGGCGATGTTCTTGACCTGCACCAAAGGGATCTTGCTGGCCGTACCCGCCGAAGCCTTCATCACCAGCGCAGATAGGGGTGCGCTGCGGCGTTCCTCGGTCACCACCCCATGCGCTCCCAAGGCAAAAGCACTGCGGATAATGGCCCCGTAGTTGCGTGGGTCGGTGATACCATCCAGCACCACCAGCAAAACCTGCTCGCCGCGCTTTTTCGCCACGAGGAAGGGGGCTTGGGGGTCGGCGTAGGTGGCCTCTTCAATTTCGGCTACCAGACCCTGGTGCTGGGTGGTGCGCACCATCTGATCGAGCTCGATGCGGGGCACCAGTTTGTACGAAGCCCCCAGCTTGTCAAGCTCCTTCAAGAGCCAGGTTTCCACGCCCTTGGCTACCCAAACCTGCCCCACCTGGCCTTCGCGCAGGGCTTCCAAAACCGGATTACGCCCATAGATCAGCATGGAAATAGTCTAATACCAGGCTTGCATAGACAGCTTTCCGGTTCTTTAGGGCGATACGCAAAAAGAACTCGGCAACCCACAAAAGACAACAAAACTATTCCAAACTTGCTTTTTCTGCCAGGACAGGTAAAAAAATGGAGTGAACCGCGATAACAGCTAACAAAAAAACCCTCCCCAAGGTGGGGAGGGTCGTACACCAAACAGGGCTAGCGGTTGGCCGGGGTGGAGGGGTTGCTTTGATTATTGCCGGGCTGGGTGGAGTTGGTGCTGGGTTCTTCTTTCTTGGGTTCTTCCTTGGGGGTTAGGGCTGAAAGCACCTTTTGCAGGTTGTTTTCCACCTTGGCGGCCTTACGCACCTCTTCCACCCATTTCTGAGCGGCCTCGGCCCGGCGGCTGGCCAGTACCTGCTGGCGGGCTTCTTCCTTGACCTCCTCGAAGGGGCGCAGGACTTCGGCCTTGCGGTCGTTGACGATGAGCACCTGGTGGCTTTCGTCCTCGAGCTTCACCACCTCGCTCACCTCACCCAGTGGCCCTTTGGGGAAAGTGCCGCGAGTCAGGAAGACCAACCGGTTGGGTACCGGCGGCATAGTACCGGGGTTGACCACGCCAAAGTCCTGTACGGTGCCGCTGTTGGCCTTAGCCAGGTCTTCAAGCTTGCCGCCTTTGAGGGCAGCAGCCCGGAAAGCATCGGCTTTGGCTTTATCTTCCTTTTTGAAGTTCACCGCCTGCACTTTGGCCGAGGCCGGGATGGTGAAGTTGGCCAGGTTGGAGTCGTAGTACTTGCGTACTTCAGCATCCGTTACGGTGATGTCGCGGGTTTTCCACTGCTGAGCCTGGGTGACAATGTCGGATTTTGAGCCAAAGAAAGGCTGGCCCAGCTTTTGAGCAGCCTGATAGACGGCCTCCCGGTTAATAAACTGCTCCAGCGTCTGGGGCATAAAGAACTGCACGGCCAGCTCACCCAGACCCTGCTGTACTAGCTGGGGAACCTGGGGGTTGGCAAAGACCGACTGGGTTACTTCCGCCAGCTTGATTTCGGCCTCGTTGACCTTAGCCACCACGGGGTTCTCGTACTTGAGGGTAGAGCCCTCGGCAAACTTGACGTTGGCTTTGGCGCGCAGCTCCTCGAGGTAGGCTTCCAGCGCCCCCTGGCCCTTGATACGCTTAGCGTCTTCCTTGACCCGGTCTTTGACCTCTTCAAACTTCACGTCGCCTGCTGGAAGGTACTTTTCTACCTTCACGATGTAGAAGCGGCCCCCGGCTTCGATGGGCTTGCTGATCTGTCCGTCGCGCAGCTTGAAGACCGCATCGGCCACAGCATTGGGGAAGACCACCCGGGTCACCGGGCCGGGCTCGCTCTTGCCTGCCTCGGCCCCCAAAGCCCCACCTTGCTCGGCGTTGAGCTTGGAGTTGGCTTTGGCGATGGCGGCAAAATCGGCCCCTGCCGCGGTCACCTCGGCGTAAATTTTGTCGGCGGTGGCCTTGTCATCCACCACAATCTGACGGGCCTGTACCCGCTCTTCGTTTTTGTACTGCTCGCGGTTGAGCTCGAAATACAGGCGCATCTCCTCTTCGGTCGGCTCGGCTTTTTTCTGTATTTCCTCAACGCGCTTATTGATGCGAATCTGGTCGCGCAGCTCGTTGCGCAGTTGTGAATCGGTATAGCCTACCTGGGTCAGGAAGCGGTCGTAGTCTTCCTTTTTTTGCAGGCCAAAGCGCTCTTTGATGGTATCGAGCTCTTTTTTGAGCTCCCCGCTCGAGACCCGAATGCGGGCAGTATCCTGCAAAAGCGCTGTGGTCACGATAAGCTTATCGATGAAGTTGATCTCGGCCAGCCGTTTCAGGAGCCCCTGGGGATTGGTGCTCAAAATGGGGTCGGCTTGCTGGGCTCTGGCGAGCTCGAGCTCGTACACCGGACGACCGTTCACGGTGAATTCGATTTTGCCCTGGGTGCTGCGCTGGCCCTGGGGGGTGAACAACAGCACCGAACCCACCACAAACGCCAGGGCCAGAACCCCAAAAATAACCGCAATTACCCTTCTGTTGATTCCAAACACTTGACTGCCTCCTCTATGCGGTGCTACCCTTCTCTGTGCTTATGCACCCGTAGCTCAGTGGATAGAGCGTTCGCCTCCGGAGCGAAAGGTCACAGGTTCGAGTCCTGTCGGGTGCGCCAACCTTCTGAGGTCGGGCCTAGCCCGGCCTTTTTTCCGGTAGCATCGCCCACCGAACTCTTTGTACCCCGATAAGGTAAGACCAGGGTTAAGCATCAGCGAACCTACGCCAAGGGCCGATTGTAGCATATTAGGCGGATGGTTTATGCGCCTCGATAGCTTTGCCCGGCCCAGCAGCCTACAGGAGGCCGCGGCGCTGCAACGTGCGCTGGCCCAGGCCGTGGTGCTGGTGGGGAACCCCTGTAAAGCCCGATATATCGGGGCCCTGGATGCTTCCCACCCGACCCGTTTTTCCAGGCAAAAAGGTCCCTCGGTGGCGGTGGCGGTCTTGTGGGACAGGCAGGCACAGAGGGCGCTCGAGGTCGCCACGGCCCAGATGGACGAGGCCGAGCTATTTCCTTACATCCCCGGCTATCTGTCGTTCCGCGAAGCCCCCCTGTACCTGGCGGCCCTGGCCCGGTTATCCCGCCTGCCCGAGGTGCTTTTGGTAGACGGGCAGGGCATCGCGCATCCCCGGCGGCTGGGCATAGCCGCCCACCTGGGGGTGCACCTGAACCTCCCAACCATCGGAGTTGCCAAGACCCTGCTCTTCGGCCGGCCAGAAAGCCCACTACCCCTGGAGGCGGGTTCGGCGGTGCGCTTGCTGGATGGGGAGACGCAGATTGGCTGGCTTTTCCGTAGCCGCAGCGGGGTGCGCCCACTGGTGGTCTCGCCGGGCCACCGGGTGGGCATGGAAGAGAGCCTGGCTTTTATGCGCTCGCTGATGGGGAAGACCCGTCTGCCCGAGCCCCTGCGCCAGGCCCACCTGCACGCTGGGTTGCAGCGGCGGCTGGTTAATGTGAGATGAGCTTACATTGGGCCACACCCCCTAAGCTATGGTTTTTTACGTACTTTATTTCGTCAAGCAAGATGAGAAAAACCTAAGGAGGCCCGTATGAGTAAAGTTTCTCGTCGCCAAGCCCTCAAGCTGCTGGGTACTACCGGTGCGGTGGCTGCTGCCGGTACGATACCCACCATGGCTCAACAGGCGCCTGCGATGCCCAATGGGGCCGGCTTTTACCGGTTCAAACTGGGGGATTTTACCCTAACGGTTTTGAGCGACGGCCAGACCCCGCCCGGCAATGCCTTCCCCAACTGGGGCGCGAATCCCGGCAGGCAGGCCGAGTTTGAAGCAGCCCTGCGGGAGCACTTCCTCGAGCCCACCCAGTTCATCAACAACTTCAACCCCATGGTCATCGACACCGGGCGGGCCAAGATTCTCATCGATACCGGCCGGGGCCAGGCCGGGCAACTGCTGAACAACCTGGCCAACGCCGGCTTGCGGCCTGCCGATATCAATATCGTCTTCATCACCCACGGCCACGGCGACCATATTGGCGGCCTGGTGCGGGATGGGCAGCCGGTGTTTGCCAACGCCCAGCACGTCATCGGCGAGACCGAGCTACAGTTCTGGCTCTCCCAGGCCACCCCGCCCGCCAACCTGGTGGCCCTGCGCGACCGCTTTACCCGGGTGCGCCCCGGCGCCGAGATTGCCCCCGGTATTACCGCAGTGGACACCTCGGGCCACACCGTGGGACACCTGGCCGTACAGGTAACCTCGGGTGGGCGGACGCTGTGGCACCTGGGCGATGCCGGGGGCCACTACATCCTCTCCCTGCGCTTCCCCGATCACTACCTGGGCTTCGACAACAACCCCCAGCAGGCCGTGGCCACCCGGGCCCGGCTGTGGCAGGCCGCGGCGGCAGAGCGGATTATGGTGGTGGGCTACCACTTCGCCTGGCCGGGTGTGGGCTACGTGCGCCGCGCGGGCAACGCCTACGAGTTCGTGCCGGCCTTCTTCACTTTCTAGGCCCCTCCCTGGAACCCCGGCCCCCTCGTGGTAAAGACCTCGAGGGGGTCTTATACTTTTGATACAACCCGAAGCGAGAGGAGACGCCCATGCAGTCCACCATGATGGATTTTCCCCTGACCCTGCCGCACCTTTTGGAGCGGGCCGGCAAGCTGTTTCCAAAGGAAGAAATTGTGACCCGGCTGCCCGACAAGTCGCTTCACCGCTACACCTTTGGCGATTTTTACCAGCGTTCGCGCAGGCTGGCCTCGGCCTTGCAAAAGGCCGGGCTGCGAAAAGGCGACCGCGTAGCCACCCTCTCCTGGAACACCTACGCCCACCTCGAGGCCTACTTTGGCGTGCCGGTGGCCGGGGGGGTGCTGCACCCGCTGAACCTGCGCCTGCACCCCTCCGACATCGCCTACATTATCAACCACGCCCAGGACAGGTTTTTGATCGTAGACGACGTGCTCTTGAAGCTGTATGAAGCGGTAAGGGAGCAGGTGAACCTGGAGAAGGTGATTGTGGTGCCCCTCTCGGGCCAGCCAGTGCCCGAGGGCCTTCTGAGCTACGAGGACTTCCTGGCTACCGGCGACCCCGATTTTGCCTACCCCGCCCTCGACGAGCGCGACGCTGCCGGGATGTGCTATACCTCCGGCACCACCGGCAAGCCCAAGGGAGTGGTCTACTCGCACCGCTCCATTGCCCTGCACAGCCTGGCCTCGGCCCTGCCCGATGCCCTGAACCTGGCCGGCCACGATGTGCTGCTGCCGGTGGTGCCCATGTTCCACGTGCTGGCCTGGGGGCTGCCCTTCACCGGGGTGATGGCGGGCAGCAAGATGGTGCTGCCGGGGCCCCACCTCGACCCGGTGAGCCTGCTGGACTTGTTCGAGTCGGAACAGGTGACCAAGACCGCCGGGGTGCCCACCATCTGGCTGGGGGTGCTGCAAGCCCTCGAGAAAGAACCCACCCGCTGGAAGCTTAAACCGATGGAGATGGTGGTGGGGGGCAGCGCGGCCCCCGAGGCCATGATCCGGGCCTTCGACCGCCTGGGCCACACCGTGCTGCACGCCTGGGGCATGACCGAGATGAGCCCGCTGGGCACCGTGAGCCGGCTCAAGCGCCACCTGCGGGGCGACCCGGCGCTCGAGTACCGCTACCGGGCCCAGCAAGGCCTGCCCACCCCCTGGGTGGAGATCCGGGCGGTGGGTGAGCAGGGGGTGGTGCCCTGGGACGGGCAGTCGCTGGGCGAGCTGCAGGTGCGGGGGCCCTGGGTGGCCGCGAGCTACTACAACCTGGAAGAGGAGTCCGACAAGTGGACCCCCGACGGCTGGTTCCGCACCGGCGATGTGGTGGCGATTGACCCCGAGGGCTACATCCGCATTGCCGATCGCACCAAAGACCTGATCAAGTCCGGCGGCGAATGGATCAGCTCGATTGACCTGGAGAACGCCCTGATGGCCCATCCGGCCGTCAAGGAAGCCGCGGTGATCGCCATTCCCGACCCCAAGTGGGACGAGCGCCCGCTGGCCGCGGTGGTGCTCAAGGAGGGGGCCAGTGTCACCCCGGAGGAGCTGGCCCGGTTTTTGGAGCCCCGCTTTGCCAAGTGGTGGCTGCCGGATGCCTATGTCTTCCTGGACGAGATTCCCCGCACCAGCACCGGCAAGTTCCTGAAGTCCAAGCTGCGGGAGCAGTTCAGGGATTACAAGTCCAGGGCGGCTTCATCCTAGAGGGTCTTTCGGGAAAACTTTCTGGCAGCGGGAAGCAAAAAGCCGTAATGGTCAAGGGGTGCTGGACAGGGTTATAGTCTGACTATGTCGCAAGCCATAGACCGCTACCTGCAAGAGCACCTCGAGGCCTACCTGCAAGAAACCATCCGCCTCTGCGCCCAGCCCAGTGTCTCGGCCACCGGCGAGGGGGTGCTCGAGTGCGCCCAACTGGTCGAACAAATCTTGCAACAACATGGCTTTGAGACCTGGAAGTTCGAGGGCTACGGCAACCCGGTGGTGGTGGGCCGGGCCGCCGGAAAATCGGAGCGCACCCTGCTCTTTTACAACCACTACGACGTGCAGCCCCCCGAGCCGCTGGAGCTGTGGGACTCGCCCCCTTTTGAACCGCAAATCCGCGAGGGCAAGCTCTTTGCCCGCGGGGCCAAGGACGACAAGGGCGAGTTTATGGCCCGCCTGGCCGCCGTGGAGGCGGTGCGGGCCGCGCATGGAGGCGAGCTGCCCTGCGGGGTGCTCTTTGTGGTGGAGGGCAACGAGGAGGTGGGCAGCCCCGGCATCGCCCGGTTCGTGCAGGATCACCTGGACTTGCTCAAATGCGACGGGGCCATCTGGGAGGAGGGGGGCATTGACTTTGAAGAACGGCCCGGCACCTCGCTGGGCCGGCGGGGGATTCTGGCCCTGGAGCTGGAGGTCGAGACCCTCTCGCGCGACGCCCACTCCGGCAACGCCCACATCCTGCCCAGCGCGGCCTGGCGGATGGTGCGGGTGCTGGCCTCTTTGAAGGACGAGAACGAGCGCATCCTGATTCCCGGCTTCTACGACCACGTGCGGCCTGTTTCGGAACAGGACCTCGAGCTCTTGCGCAATCTGCCCGACCTCGAGGCCTACCTGCGCCAGAGCTTTGGGGTGCGGGGCTTTGTGAACAACCTGAGCGGCTTCGAGCTGCGCAAGGCCGTTTTCAACCCCACCTGCAACATCCAGGGCATCACCACCGGCTACCAGGGCCCGGGCACCAAGACCGTGATTCCGGCCCGGGCCAAGGCCAAGCTCGACTTCCGCCTGGTGCCCGACCAGGATCCCACCGACATCCTGCAAAAGCTGCGGGCTCACCTCGACACCGAGGGCTTCACCGACGTGCAGATCACCCACGCCGACTACATGTTCCCGGCCCGCTCCGACCCCCAGCACCCTTTGGTAGAGCTGGCAGCCCGCGCAGCCCAGGAGGTCTACCAGAAGCCCTACCAGCGCATCCCCCTCACCGGGGGCAGCTCGCCGGTGTATGCCTTTGCCGGGCCCCTGAACATCCCGGTCATCGACGCTGGGGTGGGCTACGGCATCACCAACCGCACCCACGCCCCCAACGAGAACATCCGCATCCAGGACTTCCACAACGCCGCCCGGCACATTGCTCGCATTCTGGACGGCTTTGCAGGCATCTTTTAGGGCGGCATACAATAGGCCTGTGATCCACATCCTCGACCTTCACGACCGGGCCCCCAGGGTGATTGCTTCGTTTCTGCTGGAAACCAGCCAGGGGCCGGTGCTCTTCGAGACCGGGCCGGAGTCGCGCTTCTCGGTGCTGCTGGATGGCCTCAACGCGCTGGGCTACGCCGCTTCCGACGTTAGGCACGTCTTCGTGACCCACATCCACCTCGACCACGCGGGCGCCGCCTGGCGCATGGCCGAGCGGGGCGCGACCATCTACGTCCACCCCAAGGGGGCGCCGCACCTGGTAGACCCCAGCAAGCTCTGGGCCTCGGCCAGCCGCATCTACGGCGACCGGATGGAAGAACTCTGGGGCCAGATGGGCCACGTGCCGGAGGGCCAGATCGAGATCGTCCAGGACGGGCAGGTGATCCGGATTGGCGAGGCCCAGATCGAGGCCCTCGAGACCCCCGGCCATGCCTACCACCACCACGCCTACCGGATTGGCGAGGTGCTGATTGGCGGCGATGTAACCGGGGTCAAAATTGGGCGCGGCCCGGTGCTGCCCCCCTGCCCCCCGCCGGAAATTCACATCGAAGCCTGGCGCGCGTCCATCGCCCGGATACGGGCCTTGAAGCTGAGCAAGATTTACCTGACCCACTTCGGTGAGACCGAGGAGGTCGGGCCGCACCTGGACGCGCTGGAAGCGCGCTTGCTGGAGTGGGCCGACTGGATCAAGCAACAACTCAAGGCCGGCCTCACCCGCGAGCAGATGGTGCAGGCCTTCGAGGCCTACGTGGCCGCCACCCTCCGAGCCGCGGGGCTTTCCGAGGAAGAAATACAGGAGTACGAGTTTGCCGACCCCGCCTGGATGAGCGTGGATGGGCTGGTGCGCTACTGGAACAAGCACCACCCGGAAGAGGTGATGAGCTAGTGGCTGGTTGCGGATGAACCTTATGAGGCGCGGGGGCTGTTAGCACAGCTTTCAAAACAAAAACCACAAGACCTTCCCGGGTTTGCTCCTGAATTGACTGTATAAGCTCCCTTCACCAAACCTACACATCTTGTTCTTTGCGCTTACATCAGCCTTGTCAAAGATGACCCGAGTGGAGGTGGTGCTTTGAATAAATTTCTTCCATCTATCGCAATCCTGCTGGCCCTAGCACCTCCGGCCCTGACCCAGAGCCTCGAGCTTCCCCAGGCTCTCCAGGCTTTGCCTAACACCCTGGACTGGAAAAGTGCCGACCTTAACTACGAGAGCGCGGTGCGGCAGCTCGAGGCTGCCCTGGCCGCCCAGGGCTTCAAGCTATCGGGCGGGGCCGACTACACCCTGCGCGAAGGCAGCGGCAGCGGCCTGACCGTTTCCGGCACTGCCAGCCTGGGGGTGCTGCCCTGGTCGAGCAGCGCCGATGCCGTGCGCAGCGCTGAACGGGCCCTGGAGCGGGCCGCCCTGACCCGGCGCGAGGCCCGGAATAACCTGTACATCGCCCTGCACACCCAGTACTTCAACTTACGGCAGGCCCAGACCGACCTGGCCCTGGCCCAGGCCACCCTGGCCCTGCGCGAGCGCCAGCTACAGATTGTGACCGCCCAGAACCAGGCCGGCAGCGCCACCCTAAGCGAACTGCTCACCGCCCAGCAGAACCTGGACGCAGCCCGCTCGAGCCTGCTGAGCGCCCAGGGAGCCCTCGAGCTGGCCCGGCTCACCCTGGCGGGCACCCTGGGCCTGAACCCCCAGCAGCTCGGCAGCCCCACCACCCCCCCCGAGGAACCCAGCCTGCCCGGCGAAAGCCTGGAGGCTTTGTTGCAGAGGGCTCTGGCAGCCCGCTCGGATGTGCTGCGGGCCCTGTCCCAGCTCCGCGACGCCGAGGAAAACCTGGCCAGCGCCGAGCGCGACCGGCTGATTCCCAACGCTTCGATGAGCGCGGCTTACAGCAGCAGCGGCAACTCGGTCTCGGCGGGCCTCAACTTCAAGAGCGGCGTGGCCTCGCTTTCGGCGGCGCTGCCTGTGTTGCAGGGCACCGGAAGCGGTTTGCAGGCCCAGGGCTATAGCCTGGGGCTCTCGCTGAGCGTACCCATCTTCGACCCTGTGAGCGACAGCCGCATCCGCACCGCCCAGACCGCCCTGCAAGCGGCCCGGCAGGCCCTGGAAACTGCCCGCAAGGCCGCCGAACTGGATGTGCGGCAAAAATACCAGAACCTGCAGACCGCCCAGGCCGCTATTGCTGCGGCCAGGGCCGCCTTGAATACGGCCAACCAGAACCTGCGCACCGCCCAGGCCCGGCTCCAGGCCGGCACCGGCACCAGCGTGGAGGTGCAGGCGGCCCAGGTGAGCCAGCTTCAGGCCCAGCGCAACCTCGAGGCCGCCCTGATCCAGGCCCAACTGGCCGCCCTGGCCCTGCAAAACGCCCTGGGCGCCGACTTCACCGCAACCCTTGGAGGAAGATAGATGATTCGCTTCGCAAAACGCTTTTTTTGGCTGCTGCCAGTGCTGGTTTTTTCGGCTGGGCTGGCCCAGAACAGCCTGAACCTGGTACAGGCCCTTGCGCAGGCCTATAGCCGGGGCCCCTCGCTGCAAAGCGCCCAGGCCACCCTGCAAAACGCCACCCTCCAGCTCAACGCCCTCAAGGCCGACCCCAGCACCCTGATTGTGGCCCTCACCCAGGCCGAGCAGAACGCCAGGCTGGCCCAGGTCAACCTCGAGGCCACCCGGCTCTCGGTGATGCAGAGCGTGGTGAACGCCTATACGAACCTCTACGAAGCCCAGCAGAACGTGGCCCTGTTCCAGGCCCAGGTGGCCCTGAACCAGCGCAACCTGGAGGTGGCCCGGGCCCGCCAGGCCGCGGGCAACGCCACCGCGCTGGACGTGGCCCGGGCCCAGACCACCCTGGACAGCTCGAGGCAGTCGCTTACCAACGCCCAGGCGCAGATACCGGTGCTGGCTGCCCAGCTCGCCGCGCTCCTGGGCCTGAGCGACCTGGGCAACGTGACGGTGGCGGCTCCCCCGAACCCGCCCGCTCTGGAAGCCAACCTCGAGGCCCTGCGCAACGGCCTGTTCGAGCGCCTTCCCAGCGTGCTGCAAGCCCAGCAGGCGGTGGAGCTTGCCCAGCTCAACGTTAAACTGGCCGACAACGACTACACCCCGGCAGTTCAGCTCAACACCGCCAAAACCAGCCTGGAAAACAACCTGCGCACCCTGCAAACCGCCCAGCAAAACGCCCAGACCAGCCTCACCAACGCCTACCAGGCTGCCCAGAACGCCTTCCGAAACATCGCCCTGGCCCAGGCCAACCTCGCCAACGCCCAAAAAGTGGTAGAGCAGAGCCAGGCCGCCCTGCGGGCCGGCACCATCTCGGCCTTGCAGCTCCAGGCCGACCAGGTCTCGCTTAAAAGCGCCGAGTACGCCCTGGTGCAGGCCCTGGGCAACTACTGGAAAGCCCTGGCGGCCTTCTCGGTGGCCGCCGGCCAGGACTTCACCGGCCTGGTGCGGGCGGCCAGTGCGCCCTAGCCTTTTAGCCCTTCGGAACCCCAATCGAGGAGACGCAGAGATGATAGACGGCCTCGAGCGAATCCAAGCCCGCAACCGCCTGCTGCTGGAAGAGATGCGTCAGGAGGCCCAGCGGTTCATCGGGCTGCTCGAGGCCATGCCCGAGGACGAAGGGTAAGCACTCCACCAGCTCTTGATGTAAACATTCACCGACTCGTTAGTGCGATGGTGAGTGACCTTAGTAACATCTAAACTCCCCTGTCGTGCACGGTTCTATGTTTGCGGACAGTGTAATGAGCGATTGGGCCTCAAGTCAGTTCATTACAAAACCTACGTACTGCTTCAATGTAGAGATTGATTCGCCCAAGCGGTTCAAACCAATAAACGTCCTCGGCGGGATATTTGGAAGAAATCTCTGGTTTATCAAGCAAATCTGTACCTGTTAGGTTTTTTAAATCCTCGATATACGAATCATCAATCACGCCAAGATTGTGAGCATACAGGTGGCGATGAAGCATTAGCTCTTGGATTGTTGGAAAATCGGATAATTTCTCAAGGTCAACCCCGACATCAAGTAGCAAGGGTATAGCTCCATTTTTCTTGTGCCAAGGCATGGTGCGTTGAAAAATGTTTTTTTTATATTTCCTATCTTGTCGAAGCTGGGAAAGATTCTGATATCCCTTCTTATATGCGTAGTAGTCACGCAGGAAGGTTTCTACCGAAGCAGCAGCGCGAATTAGGGTTCCCATGTCAAAGAATTTTTGAGAAAATCTCTGTGTCCAGATATCCCAATAGGTGGAGCACCCAGGAAAAGTTTCCTTCGCTCCTGATGTAAGCTCATAATTAGTCAAAGCCCGTTTTAGCACATGGCGAATGAAGTAATGGGTTTCAGCAACTCTTTCGATTTCGGAATTACGCATATAGAACCACCTTCTGCCTTGCGATGCACAACTAGCGACAATCTGTTGGACAAAATGGTTACAGCCTCATACTAGGCACAATTCTATCAAGCGCGGTGCGTCTTCACCAAATCTTCGCATGGCATACACCAAACATTGGATATCCTGGGAGAAACTCGAGGGGTGAACATGACACAAGCCCGTTCCCGTATCCGCGTACCCTGGTTTTGGCTGGTTGTGGCTTTGGTGCTGGCCGGTCTGGGGGGTGCGGCCTACTGGTTTTTGCGGCCCAAGCCCACCAGCACTGCGCCTGCGATCGAGACCGCCACGGTGCAGCGGGGGGTGTTCCGGGTCTCGGTCTCGGGGCCGGGCACCCTCGAGGCCGTGCAGAGCCTGGCAGTTAAGCCTGCCGTAAACGGCACGGTGCTCAAGCTACCCACCGTGGGCGACCGGGTGCAAAAAGGCCAGCTCATTGTGCAGCTCGACCCCACCAACTACAACCGCGCCCTGGAGAATGCCCGGCTGGCCCTGCAAAAAGCCCAGGCCAACCTGGACAAGCTGCGGGCCGACCAGCAGAGCGCCCTGGCTACGGCCCGGCAGAACCTGGCCAGCGCCGAGGTGGCCTACGCCAACGCCCGGCGCGACCTCGAGGCCGCCCGCACCAACCTCGAGGCCACCCAGAAGCTCTTCGACCTGGGAGGGGCCAGCGCCCAGAGCCTGCAAAGCGCGCGCGATGCCTACGCCAAGGCCCAGGCCAGCCTGGAGATCGCCCAGGTCAATCTCAACACCGCACGGCAGGCCCTCACGCTCCGCAGCAACGCCAACGCGCAGGATCTCAAGAACGCCCAGATCGCCGTGGAGCAGGCCCGCCTCGAGGTCAAAAACGCCGAGGAAAACCTGGCCAGTACCAAAATCTACGCCCCCTTCGACGGGGTGGTCTCGGAGGTCAACGCCCAGGTAGGGAGCATCGGGGTGGGGGCCACGGTCAGCAACAGCACCGCCCTGCTCACCCTGATTGACGACAGCAGCGTCAACCTGCCGGTGCAGATTGACGAAAGCGAGATTGCCAAGGTCAAGGTGGGCCAGAAGGTGGAGGTGACCCTCGACGCCTTCAGCAACGAGACCTTCGAGGGGGTGGTGACGGCCATCTCGCCCAGCGCCCGCATCCAGCAGAACATCGCGGTGTTCTACGTGACCGTCAATGTACCCAACCCCGAGCGCAAGCTACGCCCCGGCATGACCGCCGAAGGCGAGATTATTGCCGAGGAGATCCCGGAGGCCCTGATTATCCCCAAGCGAGCGGTGCAGACTGTACGCAACCGGGCCTATGTGGACGTGCTGCAACCCGACGGCAGCAAGGAGACCGTGCGGGTGGTGCTGGGGCCCGACGACGGGGTGAACCAGGTGGTGCTGGAGGGCCTCGAGCCGCGCCAGACTGTGGTGCTGCCCAGCCGGGTACAGCCCACCTCCAACAACTCCAGCGGCCAGGGCGGCCTGCGCCTGCCCATCGGAGGTGGCCGGTGACGGTGGTGGCCCTCCACCAGGTGCGCAAGGTGTACAAAAGCGGGGCGCTCGAGTTCGAGGCCCTCAAGGGCGTTTCGCTGGAGATTCGCCAGGGCGAGATGGTGGCCCTGATGGGGCCCTCGGGCTCGGGCAAAACCACCCTGATGCAGATTATCGGCCTGCTCGACCGGCCCACCGAGGGGCGCTATGTTTTAGCCGGGCGGGACGTCACCACCCTGACCGAAAACGAGCGGGCCGAGGTGCGCAACCAGGAGATCGGCTTTGTTTTCCAGGCTTTTCACCTGTTGCCGCGCCTGAGCGTGCTGGAAAACGTGGAGGTGCCCCTCACCTACGCCGGTTATGGCCCCCAGGAGCGGCGGGAGCGGGCCCTCGAGGTGCTGCAAAAAGTGGGCCTGGGCGACAAGCTCAAGAACCTGCCCTCCCAGCTTTCGGGCGGCCAGAAGCAGCGGGTGGCCATCGCCCGGGCCCTGACCATGCGCCCCTCCATCCTGCTGGCCGACGAGCCGACCGGCAACCTCGACTCCAAAACCGCTGCCGAGGTGATGCGGCTGTTCCAGGAGCTGAACGACGAGGGTACCAGTGTGATTATCGTGACCCACGAGGCCGATATCGCTGAGTACACCGGGCGCATCGTGCGCATCCGGGACGGGCAGATCGAGTCCGACGGCCCCAACCCCCACCGCAAACGGGCTGTAGGAGGTGTGGCATGAGTGCATCCATGGTGACGCAAGCACCCAAAAAAGTGCGTTCGCACGCAGCCGGTATGAACCTCTGGCAGGTGTTCCGCATCGCCTGGCGGGCCATTCTGGGCAACCCTTTGCGCTCGGTGCTCACCACCTTGGGGGTGATTATCGGGGTGGCGGCGGTGGTGGCCCTGACCATGGTGGGGCAGGGTTCCACGGCCAACATCACCCGCAGCCTGCAAAGCCTGGGCACCAACCTGCTCACCATCGGCAGCAACACCGGGGGGCGGGGCGGGGGCTTTGGCCTGGTGCGCTTTGGGGGCCCCCAGACCATCACCCTGGCCGACGCCGAAGCGGTGAAAGCGGCCTTCGCGGATCGCCTAGCCGGTGTGGCCCCGGCCTTGCAAAGCAACCAGCAGGTCAAGGTGGGGGCCAACAACCTCAACGTCACCGTGATTGGCACCTGGCCCGACTACGCCAGCGTGCGCAACGCCCAGCCCGCCCAGGGCAGCTTCTTTAGCGAGGCCGACCTGCAAAGCCGCCGTCGGGTGGCGGTGATTGGGTATGGCATCGCCCAGGACCTGTTCGGCGGCCAGGATCCCCTGGGGCAGCGTATCCGCATCGCCGGCATCTCCTTTACGGTGGTGGGGGTGCTGCCCGACAAGGGCGACTCCGGCTTTGCCAGCCCCAACTACCAGGTGATGGTGCCGCTCTCGACCTACCTCCAGCGCCTCTCGCGCAGCAGCACCGGCGAGCCCAGGGTAAATGCCATCTACGTGCAGGCTCCCGACAAGGACTCACTCAGTCGCTTGCAGCAGGAACTCACCGACTTTATGGCCCAGCGCCGCAAAGTGACCGACCCCAGCGAGTACGACTTCAGCGTGCAGAACCAGGCCGACGCGCTGGCCTCGGTCAACCAGGTAACCCAGACCATGACCCTATTCCTGGGCGGGGTGGCCGGGATTAGCCTGCTGGTGGGGGGCATCGGCATCATGAACATCATGCTGGTCTCGGTGACCGAGCGCACCCGCGAGATTGGGATCCGCAAGGCCCTGGGGGCCAAGCCCCGCGACATCCTGACCCAGTTTTTGGTGGAGTCGGTGGTGCTCTCGGTGGGGGGCGGCATTCTGGGCATCTTTTTGGGTCTGGCCATGGCCGGCAGTGTGGGGCAGTTGCTGCGGGTGACCCCGGTCTTCGACCCCTTTAGCATGGTGCTGGCCTTTGTCTTCTCGGTGGCGGTGGGGGTGTTCTTCGGCTTTTACCCGGCCTCGAGGGCGGCCCGGCTCGACCCGGTGGAGTCGCTCAGGTACGAGTAGCATCCGGCCAGGCCAATCTTTATCGCTTCTACACAAAGCGGTTGCAAACTACCCAAACGGGAGGCACACATGAAGAGACTGATGGGCTTATTGGCCATACTGGCTTTGGGTTTGGCACTGGCGCAGGGCGGGCCACCCAACCTCAGTCCGGAGATGCGGCAGCGGCTCGAGGCCTACCGTCCGGTGCTGGATCTGGTGGCTACCATTGGGCTTCTGGACGAGCTGGACAAGCAGCGGGGCCTGGCTTTTACCAAGGCCCAGGCCCAGAAGCTGCTGCCCATTCTGCGCGACCTGCAAAGCCGCACCGACCTCAAGCCCGCCGAGGCCAGCAAGATACTGAGCAATATCGAGGACAATATCCTCACCCCAGCCCAGCTCAAGTGGATCGACCAGACCATCCTCCAGCAGCGGGAGGAGGCCCGCCAGCGGCGCGAGGCTGCCGGGCAGAACCCCCAGATGGGCCAGGGCAACTTCCAGGGCCAGCCGCGACAGGGGGGCCCCGGGGGGTTCTTCCAGGCGGTGCTCCAGGGCAAGCCCTACAACCCATTCAAAGAGCAGCCCCGTGCGGCCGATAACCTCAAGAACCTAATTGCCCTCTTGAGCAAAAAGTAAGGGCGGGTGAGCCGGGCGTTACTGTATTGTAAACCTGCACCGGCTTTACCTTCTGGGAGCTGGAGAGCTAGGAAGCCCGTTTAGAAACCTTTTCAGGCTTTGCAGCGAGTCGATGGGGGTGAGCAGCTCCAGGTTGTCGGGGGTGACCTCGAGGCCGGGGCGGATGACCTCGAGCCAGCCCACATGCACTCCCAGCGGTTTGAGCGGCTTGCCGTGTAGCTGCGCGATGTGGTTGAGGTTCCAGGCCGCCAGAATCTCGGCTAGGGTGCCCACCCCGCCGGGCAGGGCCAGGCAGGCCACGCTCACGTCAATCAGCCGCTCGATGCGGGTGAGCAGCGAGGAGGAGGGTAGCTCCAGATCCACGTGCAGGTTGGGCCCGTTGCGCTGGGGAAACAGGCTGGGCGCGGTAATGCCTATTACCAGCCCCCCGGCTTCCTTGGCCCCCTGCGATACAGCTTCCATGGCCCCGTTGTAGCCGCCGGTGGCTACACCGAACCCGGCCTGGGCGATGGCCCGGCCCCAGGCGTGGGCTTCGACAAAAGCGGGTGTGCCCGGTTGTGCCCTCGATGAACCAAACACCGTAATGAGCTGCATGCCTACAGTTTATCGTGGGTAGAAATGCACGCTGGCGAGAATCTTGGCGTGGATTACCCACCTCCGACCACCTTTTACAGGTATTCTGATGGGCGTGGAAGTTCTGGCGCTCATCTACCGCAACCTGCGGGCCCGGCCTGTTCGCAGCATCCTAACCTTGCTGGGAATTGTGGTTTCAACGGCCTCTATGGTGCTTTTTTTGTCATTTGGCGAGGGGCTGCGTAAAGCCCTGGGAGCCGAGCTATCAACCGTGGGGCCTGCGGTGCTGGTTTTGCCGGAGGGTGTCGAAGCCTTTAGCCCTGGCTACCCAGAGCTACGACCCGAAACGGTAGAGGCCCTGAAAAAATCTGCCTCCGAACTGGGTATCAGCCAGGTTATCCCGTATGTAGTACTGACTCGAGGGGGGTTGGATCCCCAGAGCGCCTTCGTTTTTCAGGGGATACCCGAAGGTCTCAGCCCCAAGGCGCTGTACCCCAACCTCACCCTGGCCGAGGGCAGCCTGGTTCCAGGCCCCAAAGGTGCGGTGGTGGGTAGCCGCTTGGCTGAGCGCAACCAACTCGGCCTTGGTAAGGTGCTGCGCCTCTCGCCCAGCATCTCGCTGCGGGTAGAGGGCATTTTGAAGCCCAATGGGGGGCTCTCCGACAACATCATCTACGTCCCTTCTAGCGTCGTGCAGGAGGCCCTGGGCACACGCAACTACACGGCGGCGGCCGTAGGTGTCCGAGAAGGCTTTAAAGCCGACCAGGTGGCCGAGGCCATCAAGGCCCGGATCGCCGGGGTGAATGCCCAGACCACCGGGGATGTGCTGCGTTTTGCCGAGCGTGCGGTGCGGATTTCCGATCTGGTGCGCTTTGGTATTAGCCTGGTGGCGCTGGTGGTGGGGGGCTTGCTGGTCGCCAACACGGTGATGATGTCGGTCTACGAGCGTATCCGGGAGTTTGGCCTGATGCGGGCCCTGGGGGCCAAGCAGGGTTTTATCTTTAGGCTGGTGCTCCTGGAAGCCCTGCTGTTGGGGGTGGTAGGGGGGCTTCTGGGTCTGCTTTTGGGCCAGGCGGCCTCGGGATTGGTGAACTGGTTCACCGGGCGCGAGGTGGGTTTGGCCCTCTCCGCTGTAACCTTTCGCCTGGCTTCCTTTGCGCTTTTGGTAGCGGTGGTGCTGGGGTTGCTGGCTGGGTTCTTGCCGGCCCGAACCGCCAGCCGGCTTAAGGTGGTTGAGGCGCTGGGGAGGCTGTGATGCTCGAGGCCATTAACCTACAAAAGCGCTACCACCAGGGCGAGATTGACGTGGTGGCGGTAGATCACTTCACATACTGGTTTCCGGCGGGCTTAACGGCTATTGTGGGGCCCTCGGGTTCGGGTAAAACTACCCTCTTGAATCTGCTGGCCGGCTTTGATGTCCCCAGCGAGGGAGAGGTGCGCATGGGCAGCATTCCACTTTCTGCCTTAACCGAGGATGGCCGCTCGGAGGTGCGCCTGAAATACATGGGCTTTGTATTTCAGCAGTGGAATTTGATTCCCACCCTAACCGCGCTGGAAAACGTGGCTTTCCCCATGATGCTGGCGGGCGTTAGCCCCAAGGAGCGCACCGCCAGGGCCGCTGCACTTCTGGAGGCGGTTGGGCTGGGCCAGCGGGCCAGACACCTGCCCAGCAAGCTATCGGGCGGGGAGCAGCAGCGCGTAGCCATTGCCCGCGCCCTAGCCCTGAATCCCCCCATCCTGTTCGCCGACGAGCCTACCGGCAACCTCGACTCGGCCTCAGGGGCCCGTGTGGTGGAGTTGCTTTTACAGCAAGCCCAGGAGGGTCGCACGGTGATTCTGGTTACGCACGACCTCGAGCTGGCCCGCAAAGCCGATCGCATTCTTCGACTAAGGGATGGCAGGCTGGTAGAGATAGAAGAAGCCACCTCAGCTACACCGACTGCCTCGAGTATTCGATAAACCACGCATATCCAGTGCAACGCTTTTAGAAGCGGATAGCTGCAACGCCCGAACCACCCAAGCCAACAACTGATAGCGGCTTAAAGCAACAACAGGGTAGCCTCCCGGTTCCGGTGCAGGGGCGGCCTCGACCAGCGGGCGAATCCTCCATCAATCTGCGCAGTCACCCAGTAGGTATTTGTGCGCACAGTAGGAGCAGCGCTGCCGCAAACCACAAGCGGTCGCAAAATCCCTGGGCAGTTCCATCCCACAGGCCAGGCAGACCCGCCTGGTGGGGTCGAGGAATATGTCCGCGTCGGCAGCGGGTACTGTGTACCCTAGGGCCACCCTAACTCCAGGGGATTTCTCCAAAATACCCCCTATTTATCGCCCGTGAATTGTATCCAGGAGCGACTCGTGGATCAGACCGTTGGAGGCCACCAGATAGCGGTTACCCAGCTGGTAATCCTCGCCTTGGAGGCCGGTTACCCGCCCCCCGGCCTCAGTGATGATGAGCCAGCCCGCGGCCACATCCCAGGGGTTGAGCTTCACCTCCCAAAAGCCATCCAGGCGCCCGGCGGCCACATACACCAGGTCGAGGGCCGCCGCACCGGGCCGTCGCACCATAAGTCCCTTGGACAGGGCCCGCTGGAAGTAGGTCACGTTCTCGGCGTCTTTGTTCACATCGTAGGGAAACCCGGTGGCCAGGAGGCTTCCTACCAGGTTTGAACGCGTGGAGACCCGAATAGGGCGGCCATTCATAAAGGCCCCACCCCCCTTGGTAGCGGTAAACAGTTCGCCCCTGGCGGTATCCAGAACCACCCCCAGCACCACCTCACCGTGGGCTTCCAGGCCAATGCTCACCGCGTAAAAGGGAAAACCGTGGGCATAGTTTACGGTGCCGTCCAGGGGATCTACAATCCAGCGGAAGGCCCCCTCTTTGTCCTGGCCCTGCTCCTCGCCCAGCACCACGTGGTCGGGGTGGCGCGAAGCAATGAGTTCTCGGATGGCCGCCTCCGACTCGTGATCGGCCTGGGTGACCAGATCGGTGGGGGTGGACTTGGTGCTCTGGGTAAAGCCCTTTTCCTGGTAGTACTGGTGGATACCTTTGGCTAAATAGGCGGCGTCGAGGGCGGTTTGCAGGTAGGCACGCAAGTCCATGGATCAGATTCTATCGCGGTTTTTGTTGGTGCTGCTGAGTTAGTTGTTGCCCAGGGCCAGCAAGCCAGCTTCCTCATCTTCAAGCCCAGCAGCGGCCTGGGCAGGTTTTTGAGCGCTCAGGTAACGGGGCCTTTGGGCCAGGTCGTACAGTACTCGAGCCTCCCGCCAGCCCTGGGCGGCGGCCTCGGCCAGTAGCGTGTAGATGTTTTCTGGCGCCAGCTCCAGCCACAACCAGCCGCCGGGCTGGAGGGCGTCCCAGGCTTGGGGCAGCAGCGCTCGAGCCACGTCGAGCCCCTCGGGGCCGGCGTAGAGAGCGCGGGCATCCTCGTAGGCCAGCTCGGGCGGGGCCTCCTCGCGGTAGCTATCGGGCAGGTAGGGCGGGTTGGAGATAATCAGGTCGAGCCCCGTCAGGTGGGCGGTAAAGGGGGCCTCGAGGAAGGTGACCTCGAGGCCCAGGCGCAGGGCATTTTCTTTGGCGAGCCGGAGGGCTCTGGGGTCAATATCGGTGGCCCAGACCGTGGCCTGGGGCCGCATGGCCTTGACGGCCAGCGCAATGGCCCCGCTGCCCGTGCCGATATCCAGAACCCGTGCGGGTGCGTCCAGCGGCAGACGAACCAGGGCCTGCTCGACCAGCCCTTCGGTCTCCGGCCTTGGGATCAAAACCCCGCGCTCTACTTTGAGCCTAAGCCCATAAAACTCGGCCTCGCCCAATAGCAGCTGCAGGGGGTAGCCGGTCAGGCGCAAATTCAGCATGGCCCAGGCCGCCTCTTCTACATCCACCGGAACCGGCTGCATCAGCCGGGCGGCCAGCTCTTTTTCACCCAGGCGGGCGGCGTGGCCCAGAATCCAGCGGGACTCCACAGCCGGCTTTCCAGCAGCCTCGAGCCTCCGCTGAAACTCCCTCAGGAGTTCCAGGTAACTTTTACCCGTCGGCTTCATCTAGTGAGGCAGGGGGGTTGCTGGTATCCCTAGGCATCACGACGACGTGACGCTCCTCCCCCTCGCCCACCGAGGTGGTGGTCACTTTGGGGTGCTGCTTGAGCATTACGTGAATCATACGCCGCTCGCTGGGGCGCATGGGGGGGAGTTCGATGGGCTGGCCGCTCACCTCCACCTGCAGCGCGGCGTCCGAGGCTATCCGCCGGATACGCTCTTCGTTGCGACGGCGGTAACCAGCAGCATCCAGCACCACCCGGTAGGCCGAGCCAAAGTGTTTAGCCATGGCTACGTTGGCGATGAACTCGAGGCTTTGCAGGGTTTTGCCCTCGCGCCCAATCACCCGCCCCGAGTCGCCCCCTAGAATCTCGACCCGGAAGAGGTTCTCCTCCTGAACAATATCCACCGAGTAGGCCGGGTCGAGGCGCAACAAGAGCCCCACCATGAAGTGCTCGAGGACACTTTTGGGGTCTTGCGCTGGGGCCAGCTGGGCCACGATGGGGGCCTCCTCCTCCTCCTTCAGTACGACCTCGGGGGCGGTTTCGTTTTCCCCAATCCCCAGGTCGGATAACAGATCGTCGAGTCCGCGCTTTTTGTCATCCATAACAAATCGCCCGATTATAGCTTACCAGGCATAAGAAGCACCGTAACCAGGCGGGTGTCCAGAATTTTCAAAAAAGCACACCGGTACGGCGCATGTTCCGTACCGGCGAGCGTGATCAGACCGATTAGCTTTTGGCTGGGTACATGGGCAGGCCCAGTTGCTTGTTGATGAACCACTGCTGCCCCACGCTAATAACCGTTGAGAGTAGCCAGTACAGCGTTACACCGGCAGGGAAGCTGAACAGAAGAAAAGCGAACACCAGGTTGATTAGCATGCCCTGCCGCAGGGCATCTTTGTTCCCGGCTGCCGAGAGCCAGGTGGAGGCCAGCAACACCACCACATACAAAAATGGCAGGATATACAGGGGGTCGGGTAGCGCGAGGTCTCTGATCCACAAAAAGCCCTGCCCGAACTCGTAGCCCACCATAATCTTGTACATCAGGAACAAGATGGGCATCTGGAGCAGCAAGGGAAAGCAGCCGCCCAGGGGGTTAATCTTGTGTTCCTGGTAGAGCTTCATCATCTCTTCCTGCTGCTTTTCTTTGTTGTCTTTGTACTTTTCCTGAATTTTCTTGACCAGGGGCTGGATTTTTTGCATTTCGGCCATGCTCTTGTACTGCTGGTGCATCAGGGGCCACATCAAGAGCCGGATCAGGATGGTCACCAGCACAATAGCCAGCACCCAGCTACCCCCTACCAGGCGGTGGGCTTCCTCCAGCAGCCACAGCAGGCCCAGTGAGACCTGGCCCCAGATGTTGGGCTGGAAAACCCCCGGCAGCTCGTAGAAGTTCTCCACGCTCAGGCGCACCAGCTCGTTGGCCCCACCGTATATCTTTAGGTTGAAGTTGCCCGCCGGAACGCTAATCTCAGCAATTCCCGCGCCGTTGAGCTGGGTGAGGGTGATGGGGGTGGGGGTTTGCGGGCGAATGAACATAGCGAAGCCCGAAGCCTTCTGGGTTTGCCAGCCCACATACACCGTCGGGCCCTGCCCCGCGTTGAGGGGCTGGTTGTTGCCCTGCCCCAGCCACTTGGTGATGGGAGTGTCGGTGCCGCCGATGCCCGTCCAGACCAGCTTGCGCGGAGTGGGGCTTTGCACGTCTACGTCTATGGTCAGGAAACGGGGGTGGATGGCGTAGGTCAGGCTGGTGCTGCCGTCGCTAAAACGGGCAATGAAATCGGCATCGGGGTTGCCCAGCTCCCGACGGGTAAACTCGCGGCTGGTGGGGGTAAAACCCTCGAGGGTTCCGGGCAAGGTCTGGCCAGCCCGTACCAGGTTGGGGGCGCGGTCGTAGTTGCCCTTGAAGTCGGTGGCGCGCACGGTTTTGATGTACCAACCCACAATCTGCCCCTGCTCGTTGAAGGCGATATCGGCCAGGTTGGTGACGGCCACCTTCTCGGGCTTGCCGTCTTTGTTTACGTCCACATCGCGCCACTCGGGAGTGAGGGCGAATGCGGGGGCCAGGGCAAATAAAGCCAAACTTATCCAGAACCAACGTTTCATCCAGTTGCTCCTTCTATTTCAGCGAGTCCAGGGGATTCCAGCGGACTCGAGGCCTTTCTGTGGGTACATAGTCCAGCCCACCCGGATGCAGGGGGTGGCACTTGAGAATGCGCTTGACGCTCAGGTACAGGCCCCAAAAAGGCCCGTGACGCTCGAGCGCCTCCAGCGCGTAGTGGCTGCAGGTTGGGTAAAAGCGGCAGGTGGGCGGCTTTAATGGGGATATAAAGCGCCGATAAAAACGCACGCTCCCTTTTAGAAACAGATTGATCATCACCCGATGCTCCAAGCTCCTACCATAGAGCAAACCAACCTGTGTTATTGTACCAGCCCGCTCTTTTTTAGGGCATGGGTTAAATCTTTGAGCAAGTCCCAGTAGGACGCGTTTACCGCCTCGGGCTGGGCCACGACCACCATCTCACACGGCGGAAGGTACATTTTTCGCAAAATTTCCCGTAACCGACGCCGAATTTTGTTTCGCACGGTGGCTTTTTTGGAGACCTTATTTGAGACCACGATGCCTACCCGTACCGGGTTGAAGGCGGTAGGCCGCAACGGAAACCAGCGCACCGTCAGATACTTGCCGCGCCCCACACGCCCCCCACGAAGGCGCTGGAAGGCTTTTTCACCTTTGAGGGAAGAGAATGGCATGGGTGCGCTAAGAGAAAAGGAGCGGCCAAAAGCAGGAAAAAACTCCCCAGCAACGGGGAGCTAGGAGGCCGCCCTGGGCCTAACGACGGAGCTGGGGCTCGCTGCTGACAGTCAGCTTTACGCGGCCTTTGGCGCGGCGGCGGGCCAGAACTTTGCGTCCATCGGCGGTCTTCATGCGGGCCCGAAAACCGTGGGTTTTGGCCCGTTTGCGCTTGTTGGGTTGCCAAGTGCGTTTCATCGCTTCCTCCAAAAACTGGCCGCGGGGCCAGATGAGATATCCTGCCGGGTCGAGCCAGGCAACCCTAAAAGTGTAGCACATTCACCCAAAAGCGGGAAGCGGGGGCGAAACCCGCGCAGCGAAATGCTTTCTACTCCCTACGGTCGGCTTGCATCCTTCACCTTTGACTACGCATGGCGGTGAAGGATGCAAGCGGAAACGGTATCATGACAAAAAAACTTTATTTTGTGCAATGTCTGCAATATAACGTTTTTTTGCACACCAAGCCGTAAAGCGTTGACATACCACGGGGCCCATCGGTATACTCAGCCCCAACCAAACGCTCGTTTGTTAGTCATTTGGGCAACGAAAGCGACGCGCCTTAGAGGTGTTCATTAGGAAGTTTCAGGAGGCTTGGTGCAGCTCAAGGTAGAACACGTTTCACTAAACTTTGGCGGGGTAAAAGCGTTGAGCGACGTTTCCCTCGAGGTCGCCCAGGGCGAGCTGGTCTCGGTGATTGGCCCCAACGGCGCAGGCAAGACCAGCCTGCTCAACTGCATCTCCGGCTTCTACCACCCCAGCGCGGGCCGCATTACCTTCGAGGGCCACGACCTGACCCACGCCTCGCCCCACCAGGTCACCAAATTTGGCATCGCCCGGGCTTTCCAAAACATCGAGCTGTTCACCGGTATGTCGGTGCTGGAGAACCTCCTGATGGCCCGCCATACCTTTGGTCATTACAACCTGCTGGACAACATTCTGATCTATGGCCGGGCCATGCGGGTGGGGGTGGAGAACCGCCGTTTTTGCGAAGAGATCATAGATTTCATGGAGCTCGAGCCCTACCGCAAAGCCCTGGTGGGCGACCTGCCCTACGGGGTGCGCAAACGGGTCGAGGTGGCCCGTGCCCTGGCCCTCTCGCCCAAGCTCTTGCTGCTGGACGAGCCCATGGCTGGCATGACCCTGGAAGAAAAAGAAGACATGGTGCGCTTCATCCTGGATATCCGGGCCGAACGGGGCACCACCATCATCCTCATCGAGCACGATCTGGGCGTGGTGATGGACATCTCCGACCGGGTCTATGTGCTGGATTTCGGCCAGGTCATCGCTTCCGGCCTGCCCGAGGAAGTCAGCCAGAACCCGCGGGTACAGGAGGCCTATGTGGGGGTGGATCATGCGGTGTGAATTGTCAGAGGCCGGTGGCCCAGGCCTTCGGCTTTTGGATTGCAAGCCTGCGGGAGGCCGCCCATGATGCCTTCGGGCTACGAACTCAAGAAATACACCCTCCCGCAGGTGCTGCAAATGCGGGCTAAAGCGATGCCTAAGCAGGTAGCCATCCGCGAGAAGGATCTGGGCATCTGGAACGAGATCACCTTTGCCGACTACTACCGCCACGTGACCCGTTTCGCTGCGGGTCTTTTGGCCCTGGGCTTCGAAAAAGGGGAGCGGCTGGCGGTAATCGCCGACAACATCCCCGAGTGGCTCTACGCCGAACTGGCCACACAGGCTCTAGGGGGCATCTCGGTTGGTGTGTACCAGTCCTCGTTGCCCCCCGAGATCGCCTATGTGCTCTCCTACACCGGGGCGGCCTTCGTGGTGGCCGAAGACCAGGAGCAAGTAGACAAACTCCTGGAAATCCGCAGCGAAATTCCCAGCGTGCGCAAGGTCATCTACGAAGACCCCAGGGGGATGCGGGCCTACCGCGACGACCCCTGGATCATCGGCTTCGACGAGGTGGAGCGGCTGGGCGAGGAATACCTGCAGAAGCACCCCCAGGCCGTCGAGGAGCGCATCGCTCAGGGCCATCCCGAGGACGTTTGCCACCTCTCGCTCACCTCCGGCACCACGGGCCGCCCCAAGGCCGCCATGCTGCGGCACCGCAACCTGCTGCACATGGGGGTGGCCCTGCAGGAGATTGATCCCCTAAAGCCCACCGACGACTACCTGTCGTTCTTGCCCTTCGCCTGGATTGGCGAGCAGATGATGTCGGTGGGGATGGCCCTGGCCGGTGGGTTTGCCGTCAACATGCCCGAGTCGGTGGAGACCGCCATGAGCGACCTCAAGGAGATCGGGCCGCACGTGATGTTCAGCCCGCCCAGGGTCTGGGAGGGTACACAGAGCCAGATCTGGGTGCGCATCTCCGAGACCTACGCCTTCAATCGTTGGGTCTACCAGCAGATGCTCAAAATTGGCTACCGCGCCGCCGACTATCGCATGCGCGGTAAACCCATGCCCCTAGGATTGCGCCTGGCCTACTGGTTCGCCGACCAGATTATGTTCAAGCCCTTGCGCGACCAGCTCGGCTTTTTGCGGCTGCGCCGGGCCTATACCGGGGGGGCGGCGCTGGGCCCGGATGTCTTCCGCTTTTACCACGCCATTGGGGTCAACCTCAAGCAAATCTACGGCCAGACCGAGATTATCGGGATTGCCTTTGTGCACCGCGACGGCGATGTGCGGGCCGACACAGTGGGGGTTCCCATTCCCGGCGGCGAGGTAAAAATCAGTGAGCGCGGTGAAATTCTGTGCCGGTCGGATGCAGTGGTGGCGGGCTACTGGCAGAACCCCGAGGCCACCGCCGAGACCTTCGCCGATGGCTGGCTGCACACCGGCGATGCCGGTTACCTCACGCCCGAAGGGCACCTGGTGGTGATCGACCGGGTATCGGATGTGATGCACACCAGTACCCAGCAGATGTTCAGCCCGCAGTTTATCGAGAACAAACTCAAGTTTAGCCCCTACATCAAAGAAGCGGTGGTCTTTGGCGACCAGAAGCCCTTTCTGACTGCTTTCATCAACGTAGACCCCCAGACCGTGGGTAAATGGGCCGAGGACAACCGGATTGCCTACACTACCTACATTGATCTCTCGCAAAAGCCGCAGGTGGCCGAACTCATCCGCAAGGAAGTCCAGGCTGTCAATGAGGGGCTGCCCGAGCACCTGCGCATTCAGCGCTTCGTGCTGCTTTACAAGCTGCTCGATGCCGACGATGACGAGCTAACCCGCACCGGCAAGGTGCGCCGGAAATTTATCATGCAGCGTTACCAGCCCATTGTGGAGGCTTTGTACAGCGGTACCGACAAGGTACAGGTAGACACCGAGTTCAAATACCAGGACGGCACGGTGCAAAAAGTCTCGGTGGAGGTACGGGTGCTCGAGGCCTACGGAAAGCCCGAATTGGTGGGGGTGTAGTGTGATTGACTTTATGCAAAACCTCATTTCCGGTGTGGCCGTGGGCTGCATATACGCCCTGGCGGCGCTGGGATTTGTGCTGATTTACAAGTCCAGCCGGGTTATTAACTTTGCCAACGGTCAGTTTATTGCCATTGGGGCTTTCATGGCCTATGCCCTGGCGGTCTGGATCAAACTCCCCATATGGCTGGCAGCGCTGGCCGCCATGCTGCTGACGGCGGGGCTGGGCTTTCTGGTAGAGCGGGTATTTTTGCGCCGGATGGTGGGCCAGCCGATTATCTCGGTCATCATGGTGACCATTGGGCTGGCCAGCGTGTTAGACGGGCTGATGTACCTCACCCCCTTTGGCTCGGGCAACTTTACCTTCCCGGCTTTTTTGCCCGCAGGAGGGCTCAATCTGGGGGCCATCAACATCTCGTACCCGCAGCTTCTGGCCATTGGCTTCACCGTGGTTTTCTTGCTACTTTTTGGCTGGTTCTTCCAGCGCTCGGTGCTGGGGGTCTCGATGCGGGCTGTGGCCGACGACCAGATGGCCGCGATGAGCGTGGGGGTCTCGGTGCAGCGGGTGTTTGCGCTGGCCTGGGCGGTGGCTGGTCTGACTGCAGCCGCAGCCGGTATTGTGGTGGGGACGGTCTCGGGCTTGAACCAGGATGGCCTTATCGCCATTGGTCTGGCGGTGTTCCCCGCTGTAATTCTGGGCGGTTTAGACTCGGTGCCGGGTGCGGTGGTGGGGGGTATCGTCATCGGTATCTTGCAGTCTTTTTCTACTGCCTACCTGGATGGCCTCTTCAGCCAGATTGGCCTGGTGGGGGGTGGTTCGCAGTACGTGATGCCTTTTGTGGTGCTGCTGGTCATGCTTTGGTTCAAGCCACATGGACTGTTTGGCACCGAGGAGATCGAGCGGGTATGATACCAAGCCTGGTAATGAGTGGCTCAAAAGGTTGGGAAAACGTCCCTCGGACGTGCGGGGTTGGTATGAGCCAACCATCGAAGCTTGCACTTTGCCGCGCCGGAGGTGCCCATGCGTAACCCCTGGGCCCAGACTGGCAACTACCGCACCTCCTACGTGCAGGACACCACCATTTTTGCCAACTACCGCGAGATTGTCTCGGTGGTGTTGCTGCTGGTGGCCCTATGTGTCCTGCCCATGTTTTTGGAGCGCTCGCAGGTGCTGGTGCTCAACTTCATCCTGATTTACGCAATTGCGGTGCTGGGGCTCAACATCACCACCGGCTACGCGGGCCTGATCAGCGTGGGGCAGGCAGCGTTCATGGGGGTAGGGGCCTATACGGTGGCCCTGAGCGCACCCAACCTGCCCTTCTGGCTGACCATTCCCCTGGGCGGCATTACGGCGGCCATCATCGGCTTCATCGTGGGGATTCCCAGCCTCCGGGTCAAACACCTCTACCTGGCGCTGGCAACGCTGGCCTTCCAAGAGATTTTCGTCTGGGTGGTGGGGCGCAGCCCGGCCCTGGCGCAGGGGGCGGCCATTCCGGTGGAGATGCGCAACTTTTTGAGCCTGGAAATCGGTTTTCGCAACCACAACTACTTCTGGTACTACGTAATTTTGTTCGTGCTGGTGCTTATGGTGATAGCCTGGCGCAACCTGCTAAGGGGCAAGTATGGCCGGGCACTTATCGCCGTGCGCGACAACGACCGCGCAGCCGATGCCATGGGCATGGATCCGGGCCGCACCAAGCTCATGGCGTTTGCCCTGGGGGCCTTTTATGGCGGGGTGGCCGGGGGCTTGCTGGCCTATATGCAGCGGGCGGTGGTGGTGGAAGAGTTTACCCTGGGCCGCTCGGTGGCACTCCTGGCCATGGCCATTGTGGGCGGGCTGGGCACTGTGGTGGGCAGCCTACTGGGCCCGGCCTTTATCGAGTTCTTGCGGCTCTACATGGAGCGCCTCTCTGAGTGGATGAAGTCCAACGCCTTCATCCAGAGCATCACTCCGGCGGGTGTGGATGTGGCCTCGGCCCTGCTGCCCCTTTCCTTCGGCCTGGTGATTGTGCTGTTTCTGGTTTTCGAGCCAAGGGGCTTGTACAACTGGTGGCGGCTTTTGCGAAGCTATTTCCGAACGTGGCCGTTTAAGTACTAGCTGCTGGGGAGTGAAGCAAATGTATTCTCCCGTCGAGATGGGCAACATCGCGTTAAGCGCGTTGCAATCAGAGCGAAATAAACAGAGCAGAGGAGGCAACATGAAGCGAGCAATAGTGTTAGCAACGGTGGCATGCCTGGGGTTGGCCATGGCCCAGGGGCGCACGGTGAACCTGCTGTGGTCGGGAGCCATAACCGGCCCTACCTCGGATGTGGGGGGGCCGTATGGGGCGGGCATCGAGGACTACTGCAAGTATGCCAACGAGCAAAAGCTGATTCCCAACGTAACCCTGAACTGCACGGTGCGTGACGACCAGTACCAGAACCCCAATACTCAGCGTATCTTTGAAGAAGCCCTGGATCGGGCCAAGCCAGCTATTTATCTGGGCTACTCCACTGGGGCCATGCTGCAACTCAAGCCCCTCATCAACGAAGTGAAGATGCCCACCATTCCGGCTTCGGCCCACATTGGCCTGATTGACCCACCCAACAACCAGTACATGTTCTTGCCAGTAAGCAGCTACTCCGAGCAGGTGGTGGCGCTGATGGAGTACATCAACCGCACCACTAAGAATGCCAAGATTGCCCTGGTGGTTAACCCCAGCCCCTTTGGGCGGGCAGTGGTAGACCATGCCCGCCGGGCTGCCCAGCGGTTGGGGCAGACCATTGTGGATGTACGGGAGGTGGGTGGTGGAAACCTGGACAATACTGCTTTGCTGCGGGCCCTTGATGCGGCTGGTGCTCAGTTCATCATCCACCAAAATGTAGCCGGGCCGGTGGCCAACATTCTCAAGGACGCGAAGCGCTTGGGCCTGGACAAAAAGATTAAGCAGATGGGGGCGGTTTATACCGGTGGCGCTGACCTGATTCGCCTGGCAGGCGATGCGGCCGAAGGCTTCTTGTGGGCCAGCAGCTACTATACCCTGGACGAGAACGCCCCTGGCATCAACCTGCAGAAACAACTGGCCCAAAAATACAACCGCAGCGCCGATATCCTCAACTCCACCAACTACACCGCCGGGATGTTGGCAGCGGCCATTGCGGTAGAGGCCATGAAGCGGGCGGCCCAGCGTTTTAATGGGCGCATAGACAACGAGACCGTTTACCAGGCTATTATTGGTATGAACGGCCCCAACGCCTTCAAGCCCGGCTTTGCGGTTTCGACCAAGGCAGGTATCGAGATTGACTTTACCCGTACCGAGCAGACTGGGGCCGAGGGCCTGCGGGTGTTGGAGGCCAAAGGCGGTAAGTTTGTTCCGGTAACCGACCCCTTTACCTCGGCGCTGTTCCGGCAGGTACGGAACCCCTAAAGGAGGCAAAAAGCTGAAGGCCAAAGGCAGACCTATGCTCGATGCTTTTGGCCTTCAATTTCCTGTGAGGTGATATGCGCCCCGAAGACCTTGGGAACATCCTACTGGAAGTCAACAACATCGAGGTGGTGTACAAGGACATCATCCAGGTGCTACGCGGGGTATCGCTGAAGGTGCCTGAAGGTCAGATTACCGCTTTGCTGGGCCCCAACGGAGCTGGAAAAACCACCACCCTGCGGGCCATCTCGGGGTTACTGGTGCCCGAGGACGGCAAGGTGGTGGCGGGCTCCATCCTGTACCGGGGCGAAAACATTGCCAACAAGCCGCCCGAGCAGATTGTGCTAAAGGGCATTGTGCAGGTGCCGGAGGGACGGCGGGTGTTCAAGCACCTGACGGTGGAGGAAAACCTGCGGGTGGGCTCGGCGACCCGGCGGGATGGGGCCAAGGTGAAGGAGGACTTGGGGCGCATCTACCACTACTTTCCCAAGCTGGCCCTGATCAAAAACCGCCTGGCGGGCTACTGCTCGGGGGGTGAGCAGCAGATGCTGGCCATTGGGCGGGCGCTTCTTGCCAACCCCAAGCTTTTGCTACTGGATGAGCCGAGTTTGGGTTTAGCCCCTCTGCTGGTACGGGAAATTTTCGACATCGTAGCCCAGATCAACGCCGAGGAAGGCGTGACGGTGCTGGTGGTGGAACAGAACGCTCGAGTGGCCCTTTCGGTGGCCCACTACGGCTACATCATGGAGTCGGGCCGGATTGCCCTCGAGGGCACCAAGGAATACCTGGAAACCAACCCCGACGTGAAGGAGTTCTATTTAGGCGTAGCCAAGTCGGGTGGGCGCAAGAGCTTCAAGGACGTTAAGAGCTACCGGCGACGCAAGCGCTTTATGTGAGGGCTGGTATGGCTTGGAGGAGCGAGCGAGGGCTCGCTCTTTTTTTGCAACATAGGTCAGAATGAACCGGCCCGGCCTAAAGTACCATGGGAGCCATGAGCGAGACCACGCTGCCCACCAAAGAACAGGTTCTGGAGGCCCTCAAGGTTGTGCGTGACCCGGAGATTCCGGTGAACGTGGTGGACCTGGGGTTGGTCTACGACGCCGAGGTCAAGGAAGGGGGCATTGTAGACATCACCATGACCCTGACCTCCATTGGCTGCCCCGCGCAGGACATTGTCAAGGCCGATGCCGAGATTGCGGTCATGCGCCTGGAAGGCGTCAATGCGGTAAACGTGGATTTTGTCTGGACGCCCCCTTGGACACCCGCCCGCATGACCGAGGATGGCAAGCGCCAGATGCGGATGTTTGGCTTCAACGTCTGACGGCCTGCTACATGCGGCTGGTGAACTCCCGCTTGACGTAGAGCGCGGGGTCGGTGGGGTTGGAGCTGGCCACAATCAGCTTCTGGGCTTCTTCCGCCTCGAGCTCAAACAAGGCGGCGTACTCGGAGGGGGGAATCACAGCCTCCCTAAACTCGGTTACGCCGCGTTCGATAAACCAAAGGGTTAGCTCTTTGAGGGCTACGTCGCCCTCGAGGCCGAACCGCGGGCCGAAGGCATCCCGGCTCAAAACGAGGTGTTTGCCCTGCCGTACAAAAACGGCAAAACGGGCCCTGGCCCGCTGATCCTGCCAGTCGGTGATATAGGTCACTACGGCCTCGGGGAAGTCAATGCCTTTCAGGGCTTCCTTGAGAGCTCGAAGGGTTTCTTGGGGTGCGCCGCGAAGGCCTACAATTTCCATAACCATCATTTTATAGCCCTCTTTGTAACCACAGTGTTTTGTGTGTGAAAAATAAATATACAAATATTTTTATTGACAATACTTTATTTTGAAAGTATCTTGATAAAAGTATGACCTGGGGCTTGCTTACCAACCTATGGCGGCTATCCCGTGGTTTGCGTGAAGAGATAACACCCTACCTCGAGCGCCTCGGTTTAGCCCCAACCGACCCCTGGCTCCTGGCTGAAATAGAACGGCATCACTACCCAACCGAAGCGGTGCGGGCTATGCAGATGCCTGCTCCAACCATTAGCCAAATGCTCAAGCGGCTCGAGCAGGCCGGTCTGGTGGTGCGCTCACTCGACCCTACCGACCTGCGCCGTTACCACTTCGAACTGACCCAAGACGGCCAAAAGGTGCTCGAGGAAAGCCGCCAACACATGCTGAAGGCTCTGGAGCGCAGGTTGGAGCGGTTGAGTCCTACCCAGCGTCAGCAATTTGCCGAATGGCTGGAAATTCTAGCCCAGGATGAGATTTCCACCCCAAAGGATAAGCATCCATCATGAACAACCCCTCGAGCGAACCCAACACCCAAGTTTCTTCTAATGACGTCTCCCGTGAGACCCGGCTAACTCTGATTGGTATTTTGCTCGGACTTTTTCTGGCTGCACTGGATCAGACCATCGTCTCAACAGCGTTACCAAAAATCATCGCCGACCTCAACGGTGCAGAGCTTTATGCCTGGGTGACCACCGCTTATTTGCTGGCCTCTACCGTTTCGGCCCCCATCTTTGGTCGCCTGACCGAGCTTTTCAGCCGTAAGGCTATCTTGCTGGTGGCGATTGCTATCTTCCTCCTGGGCTCGGCGCTTGCGGGTTTGTCGCAGAACATGCCCGAGTTAATCCTGTTCCGGGGCGTTCAGGGGATAGGTGGTGGGGCTTTATTCGCCCTCGCCCTGACCACCATTGCGGTGCTGTTCCCCCCACGCGAGCGCGGACGGGTGGGGGGGCTGTTTGGGGCCATCTTTGGGGTGAGCAGTGCGGTGGGGCCGTGGCTGGGGGGGCTCCTGACCGACCACTTCTCCTGGCACTGGGTTTTTTACATCAATATGCCCGTAGGGGCGGTGGCGCTGTGGTTTATTCTGCGCTATATGCCCCGCCTGAGCCCGGAGCACCGCGAAGGCTTCGACTACATGGGGGCTGCTTTGCTGGTGGCCTGGACGGTGCCGCTGATGCTGGCCTTTTCCTGGGGGGGCAGCACCTACCCCTGGTTAAGCGCCCAGATTCTGGGCCTTTTGGGGGTAAGCGTGCTGGCCCTGGTGTTGTGGGTCTGGTCGCAGAACCGTGCACAACACCCGCTTTTTGACCTCTCGATTCTGCGGGTGCGCAGCTTTAGCCTGGCCTCGGCTGCGACCTTCTTCTACGGCCCTGCTTTCCTGGGGGCGGTGGCTTTCTTGCCCCTGTACTTGCAGGTGGTCAAGGGGGTCTCGGCCTCGGCTTCGGGGGTGACGGTGCTGCCCCTTACGCTGGGGGTGGTCTTGGGGGCCACCGGCAGCGGGGTGCTCTCGGGGCGGCTGGGCCGCTTCAAGCCCCTATTGCTGCTGGGAACGGGCTGGTTGCTGGCAATTTTTCTCACCCTGCACTTCTTGATTAAAGTAGATACCCCCCTCTGGCTGGCGGTGCTGTTTTTCTTTCTGTTGGGCCTGGGCCTGGGCCCTGCCCAGTCGCTCCTACAGATTGCTGCCCAGAACAACGTACCACCCCAGCGCTTGGGCTCGGCTACAGCCTTTACCCAGTTGATGCGGCAGATTGGCTCGACCGTGGGCATCGCCCTGATGGGCACGCTTTTAGCCAAAAGCCTTAGCGCTGAAACCTGCAAGGTATTCCCCGACGATGCGGCCTGCCGTCCGGGTGCGCTGGTGCAACGGAGCAACGAGGCGGGGGTTGGTCTCAACCTTGATGAGCAGTTTGCCAGGCTCGAGGCCCAGATCGTAGCCGCCCTCAAGGGGGATACCCAGGCTTACAGCGCCCTACTGCAGGATGCCCAGGTGCCCACCCAGGTTAAGGAAGGCCTGATCGAAGGCGGCATCCCGGCGCAGTTTCAGCGGCTCGAGGGCCAGGTGGTAGCGGCCCTCAGAGGCAATGCCCAGGCCTACGAGGCCCTGATGCGTGACCCCAACCTGCCGGCGGAGTTCAAATCGAAGCTGACCAGAGGGGGTATTCCGGCGCAGTTTGAGCAGATGGAAGGCCTGATGGTGTCGGCGCTCGAGGGGGATGTGGCCGCCTACAACCAGCTCATCAACGACCCGCAAATTCCGGCTGACCTGAAGGCTCGGTTGGTGAAAGGTGGCATTCCGGCCCAGTTTGCCCAGCTAGAGAAGCTGCTTTTGGCGGCTTTGAACGGGGATGCTCGAGCCTATCAGGCGGTGCAGCAGAACCCGCAGATTCCCCCTGCCTTCAAAAGCCAGATTCCACAGGGCGGCCTGGCTGCCCAGGTTGAGACCCAGCTACAAGCAACCGCGCGCCTGCTCGAGGCAGCCTGGCAGGGGGACGAAAGCGCACAACAAGCCCTGCGTCAGAACCCCAGACTCGACCCCCGCCTAAGGAGCCTGCTCGACAACCCGCCGCCCGTGGAGGCCCGGCCCGGGGTGCTGGCCCAGGTACAGGCCCAGGCTCCCCAGCTTGTCGAGGCCGCTTTGCAACAGGCCACAGCCCAGATTAAGGCGGGCCTACGGCAAGCCCAGGCCCAGGCGCTTGCTCAGGCTATTGCCGGGGTCAGGGTAGGTCTGGCCCAGGCCCGGGCCAAAACCCAGGCAGCGGCCATCGCGGCAGTCCGGGAAAACCTGCAAAAAGCCCAGGCCCAGGCCCTGGAGCAGGCCGTGCAGGCCACCCACGAGAACCTGGTCAAAGCCGAGCGGCAGGCCCTCGAGGAGGTGCCCCGCAAGGTAGTAGCACAGCTCGAGGAAACCAAACACAAGCTGCAAGAAGCCCTCAACAACGGTATTACTAAGGCGGAGCAAGAAATCTTCCTTTATGCGGCCCTGTTTGTTCTTATCTCGTTGATTTTTATTTTACCGCTACCCAACGAAGAGCTGCGTGGCGACTGGGGGGCTCGAGCCTGAACCAGGCTTGAATTGGCGTAATACGCATTTCGGTAGTATCGTTCACTTTGACAAGCCTAAACGATACTACCGAAATGCTTTTCTACTCCCTTCGGTCGGCTTGAATCCTTCTCCTCTGCCTCCGCAGGACGGTGAAGGATTCAAGCAAAAACGGTATAACAACAACGCAACCCAGTACAGCCAAAGCCGCTGTACTGGGTTTTTATTGCCACCGCGCTAGGGCAACAGGAACGAGATGAGCTTGGTCTCGAGGAACTCCTCCATGCCCCAGTGCCCGCCCTCGCGGCCCAGGCCTGAGTTTTTGTAACCGCCAAAGGGCAGGTTGGAGCCCATGGCGCTGGGAACCGGGTCGTTCACGCCCACAATGCCATACTCCAGGGCCTCGGCCACCCGGAAGGCGCGGGAGAGGTCTTTGGTCCAGATGTAGGCGGCCAGCCCGTAGTCGGTGTTGTTGGCCCAGGCGATGGCCTGTTCCTCGTCCTCGAAGGGCATCAGGGGGGCGACCGGCCCAAAGGTCTCCTCCTCCAGGATGCGCATCCCGGGCTGGATGCCGGTGAGCACCGTGGGGGCGTACAACAGCCCGCCCAGGGCCTTGCCGCCGGTGACCACCTTGGCCCCTTTGGCGAGCGCATCCTCCACGTGCGAGGCCACCTTATCCAGGCCCTGCTGCTCCACCATGGGCCCCACGTTGGTGCTGGGATCCAGGGGGTCGCCCACCTTTAGCTTGCTAACGGCCTCGGCCAAAGCCCCGGCGTAGTCGGCCTCGAGCTTCCTGTGCACATAGATGCGGTTGGTGGTCACGCAGGTCTGGCCGGCATTGCGGTACTTGGAGAGCAGGGTAAACTGCACGGCCTTTTCGATGTCGGCGTCCTCGAAGACGATAAACGGAGCGTTGCCGCCGAGCTCGAGCGAGACCCGCTTGAGGGTATCGGCCCCCTGGCGGTAGAGGATTTTGCCCACCGGGGTGGAGCCGGTGAAGGTGATCTTGCGGATGCGCATATCGTCCATCAAGACCCTGGAGACCGGCACCGGGTCGGAGGCCGGCAGCACCTGCAGGGTTCCGGCAGGCCCCCCGGCCTCTTCCCAGAGCTTGGCCAGATAAAGCGCACACAAGGGGGTCTGTTCGGCCGGCTTGATGATGATGGTGCAGCCCGCGGCCAGCGCCGGGGCGGCCTTGCGGGTGATCATGCTGGTGGGGAAGTTCCAGGGGGTAACGGCGTACACCGGCCCCACCGGCTCGTACACGGCCATCTGGCGCTTGTTGGGGAAGCGCGAGTGGATGAGTTCCCCGGTTACTCGAGGGGCTTCCTCGGCGCACCACTCCACAAAGCTAGCGGCATACAGCACCTCCCCCTTGGCCTCGGTGATGGGCTTTCCCATCTCCAGCGCGGTTAGCCGCCCCAGCTCTTCCTGATGGGCGATGAGCAGGTCGTTCCACTTGCGCAGGATCTTGCCCCGCTCAAAGCCGGTCAGCTTTTTCCACTCCTTGAAGGCCGCCACCGCGGCGTCGGCGGCCATGCGGGCCTCGGCCTCGCCGCAGTCGGCCACCTCGGCCACCAGTTCGCCGCTGTAGGGGCTTTTGACCGCAAAGGTTTTGGAGGTTGGCTGCCACCGACCGCCCACATAGGCGAGGCTTGGAAAATCGAAGTCTTTGACCATAGCAAGGCCTAGCATACGCCTGGCCTGCGCGCGGGTGGTAGGGGGAGGCTCGCAATTAAAGCACTACAAACCTGAACCCACGCGATTCGGTCTGATTCGGCTCCGCACTGCCTGAATCTTTGACAAAAAGACCTCGGTGAGGCAACCAAAATAATCTTAGGGGTTACGGGCCGGGCTCAAGAAGCTTTTCCAGTCGCGATCCACCAGCAGGGGCAAAGGGTCAATCACCCGGTAATCGCAGGTGCGCCGGCTGCCGGCATACACCCCAAAGTGCAGGTGGGGTGGGGTGGTGCGGGCGTTGCCGGTGTTGCCCACGTACCCCAGCAGGGTCTGGGGGGTTACCCGCTGGCCCTCTTGGAGGCCCGGGGCGTAGCGGTCGAGGTGGGCGTAGTAGTAGCGCCAGCCGCCCGGCCCAACCACAAACACGTACAGCCCGCCCAACTGCCCCTGCCCGATGCGCCAGACAAACCCACGGGTGGCCGAGTAGACGGGGGTGCCCCTGGGGGCGAAGATGTCCTGCCCTTCGTGGGTACGCCAGCCGCTGCGGGGGGCGCCGAAGGTGTTGGCCACCTGGCGTACCCGCGCCCCCTGTACCGGCATGGCTAGCCGGGTGTCGGGTTCTTTGGGCAGCAGTGCCAGATAGCTTTGCAGTTTGGCCCGGTAGGCCGCCCAGCGCTCCCGCTCACGCCGCTCGGCTTCGGTGCGGGGCTCGGGCTGGCTCGAGCTGGCTGGGTTGCACACCCGCCCGGGCTCGGGGTCGGGCTCACCCCGCTGGGCCAGGCCCTCACCGCCCCACAGGAGCACACATAGCAGCGCAGAAAAACCCACCTGTCGAGCCAACATAGGTTTAGTTTGCGGCCACAAGATTAGTTTTACAAAAGAACTGGTCAGGGCAGGCCGGGACGGCTAGACTCTATTTATCGGTTCTACCGATAGGAGCCTTCGATGCAGATATCACTCAAACAGTTGGTGTACTTCATTGCGGTGGCCGAGTCGGGCTCGATTTCCAAAGCCCTCACCTCGCTCAACGTGACCCAGTCGGTGGTCACGGAGGCCATCAAAAAGCTGGAAGACACCCTGGGGGCCGAGCTTTTTACCCGGCACGCTCGAGGCATGATTCTGACCCACGCCGGACACCAGTTTTTGCGCCACGCCCACGAGGTGCTGGCCGCGCTGCGCAACGCCGAGCAGGCCATCCGCGAGCGCCCCGATGCCACCACGGGGCAGCTCAACCTGGGTGTGACCAGCCTGGTAACGGCTTACTATCTGCCCTACCTGCTCGACCGCTTCGAGCGGGTGTTTCCGGGTGTTCAGGTAGCCGTGGTGGAAGACCGGCGGGGCTACATCGAGCACCTGCTGATTAATGGTGAGCTGGATGTGGCGGTGATGAATGTTTCGATGGTGGATAAGCAGGCCTTGGAGACCCGCACCCTGCTGCGCGCACCCTGGCGGGTCTGGCTGCCCACCAACCACCCCCTGGTACAGCAGGAGGCGGTCTCGCTAGAGAATTTACGGGAGGAGCGGTTCTTGTACCTGAAAAACGACGAGCTCGAGGAGGTCACCCAGCAGATCTACCGCCTGAGCGGGTTTCCTCGAGTGGCCGTGCGCACCGATTCCATCGAGGCCATGCGCAGCCTGGTGGCCCTGGGCATTGGTGTGGCGGTTCTGCCCAACCTGATGTACCGGCCCTGGAGCCTCGAGGGCGACCGCCTGGAGTCGCGGCCCTTGCTTGAAGACCTGCCCCGCCTGGAGATTGGGGTGGCCTGGCGGCGGGGTAGTGCACTGAGCGAGGCCGCCCGGCAGTTTTTGGTGGTGGTGGGGGAGCACAGCCGGGTGCAGACCTACGGGATGAGCTACAGCGATTTGCTGAGCGCGGGGGAGTAGGCCCGGCTATCAATCTATTTTCCCGATACCTCCTATATCCCCAGGTTTCTTGTTGGAGGGCCGGGGGGGCTTTATCGTAGGGGCAGTTCGACAGCTCGAGTCGTCTCGTTGGCATGGCTAGGCCTTTGGGGCTGTCGTATTTGATTGAGGAGGACGTATGAGAACACAGTGGTTCTTGGCCGTGGTGGGTTTAGCAGCAGTGGCGGGTTTGGCTGTGGCGCAGCTCCCGGCCAGCCGGGCCAAGCAGTCGTTGGGGCCAGGCGAGGGCCAGCTCAACATCCTGGCCTGGCCGGGCTATGTGGAAAACGGCTCTACCGATAAGAGCGCCGACTGGGTTACGGGCTTCGAAAAAGAGACCGGCTGCAAGGTTACGGTCAAGGTGTTTGGCAGCTCCGACGAAGCGGTGCGCCTGATGAACCAGGGGGGCTACGACCTGGTGACCGCCTCCGGCGATGCCACCCAGCGCCTGATTGCCGGTAATGTGGTGGCCCCCATCAACTGGAACCTGATCCCCAACACCCGCAACATTGACCGTCGCCTGCTCAACGCCCCCTGGTACGTGGTGAACGGGGTGCGCTACGGGGTGCCCTACCAGTTTGGCGTGAACGTGCTGGCCTACAACACCAACGTCTTCAAGACCCCGCCGGATAGCTGGAAAGTGGTGTTCGAGGAGATGATTTTGCCCGATGGCAAGAGCAACAAAGGCCGTATTCAGGCCTACTATGGGCCCATCTACGTAGCCGACGCCGCACTCTATCTGATGCGTACCCGGCCCGAACTGGGCATCAAGGATCCCTACGAACTCAACGAGCGGCAGTACCAGGAGGTGCTCAAGCTGCTGCGCCAGCAACGGGCCTTGCTCCAGCGCTACTGGAACGATGCCAACGCCCAGGTGCAGGACTTCACCAACGAAGGGGTGGTGGCCTCGACCACCTGGATTTTCCAGGTAAACACCCTCAAGGCCAACAAGCGACCCATCGATTGGGTGGTTCCCAAGGAGGGCGCCACCGGCTGGGCCGATACCACCATGCTGGCGGCCAACTCCAAGAACTCCAACTGCGCCTACCGCTGGCTCAACTGGCAGCTCACTAACAAGGTGCAGGCCGATATCGCGGGCTGGTTTGGTTCCAACCCGGTGGTGCCGGCGGCCTGCAACACCCCCGGTTCCCTGCTGCCTGCCGATGGCTGCAAGAACCAGGGCTTCAACGACTTCGATAAGATTTTCTTCTGGCGCACCCCCACCACCCAGTGCCGCACCCAGAACAACCAGTGTGTGCCCTATAGCCGCTGGGTGAGCGACTACATCGCCATCCAGGGAGGCCGCTAAAACGATGCTTGGTGTCCCGGCACGAAGGGTAAGACTATAGCCAGGAACCGCACCACCTAAAAGAGCGAAGCACTTCGTGGGTAGGGCTGGGCGCGGCAGAGTCTGGCATAGCGCCCAGCCCCCACTCACGGCAACGGACGACAACCTCGCTACGATGGTACAGATGTATAAAGAACCCAAAACCCAATCTGTTCAGGCTGCTGTGGAGCTACGCGGGGTGTCGTGTTACTTCGGCCCGGTGAAGGCGGTGGACGGGGTGGACTTGGAAATCTTGCCCGGCGAATTCTTCTCCATGCTGGGGCCCTCGGGCTCGGGCAAGACCACCTGCCTGCGCCTGATCGGCGGCTTCGAGCAACCCACCGCGGGGCAGATTGTGCTGTTTGGGCAGGACGCTTCCAAGCTGCCGCCCTATGCCCGCGACGTCAACACGGTCTTTCAGGACTACGCGCTCTTTCCCCATATGAACGTGCGCGACAACGTGGCCTATGCGCTGATGGTGCGGGGGGTTCCCAAACCTGAACGTCACCGGCGGGCCGAGGAGATGCTGGAACTGGTGAAGCTCTCGGGGCTGGGGGATCGGCGGCCTGGGCAGCTTTCGGGTGGGCAGCGGCAGCGGGTGGCGCTGGCTCGAGCCCTCATCAACCGGCCCAAGCTCCTGCTCCTGGACGAGCCCCTGGGAGCCCTGGACCTGAAGCTGCGCGAGGAGATGCAGATCGAACTCAAGGCCCTGCAGCGCCAGCTCGGTATCACCTTCATCTACGTGACCCACGACCAGGGCGAAGCACTCTCGATGTCGGATCGGGTCGCGGTGTTTAATCACGGCAAAATCGAGCAGCTCGACAACCCCAAGACCCTCTACGAGTACCCCAAAACCGAGTTTGTGGCCCGCTTTGTAGGGAGCGCCAACGTGCTCGAGGGCCGCCTGCTGGGTCTTGGAACCGGCAAATACGCCCTGCGCCCGGAGCGCATCGCCATCCAGGCGGGAAGCCACAATGGGCCCAACAGCCTCTGCGGCACCTTGCTGGACATTCACTACCTGGGTGCACAGACCCGGTACGAGGTTCAGGTTGGCAACGAGCGGCTCACGGTGCTCACCCCATCGGAAGAGCAGGGCTTGCAGGTGGGTGGTGCCGTTACCCTGCGCTGGGAGCACAGTGCACTGCGGCCCCTGCAGGAGGCCTCATGAGCGGTATGACCCTGCGCCGTCGCCTTTCCGACGCGCTGTATGTGCGCCCGCTGCTGCTGTTGCTGCTGCTGCTGATACCACCTTTGCTATGGCTGGGCATCATCTACCTGGGTTCGCTTTTTAACCTGATGCTCTACAGCTTTTACTCCCTCAACGACTTTACCGGGCAGGTGGAATATAAGTTTTCACTCTCGGCTTTTCGGCAATTGTTTAGCTCCCCGGCCAACGTAGACATCGTGCTACGCACCACCCTGATGGCCCTGGCGGTCACGCTGGCCTGCGCGGCCATTGGCTTTCCCATTGCCTACTACATCGCCTTTTATACCCAGGGCACAGCCCGAACCTTCTGGTATCTGATGGTGCTGCTGCCGCTGTGGTCGAGCTACCTGGTCAAGGTGTATGCCTGGCGCCTGATTCTGGCGGGCGAGGGGGTGGTGAGCTGGTTTTTCAACCTGCTGGGGCTGGGCTGGCTTTTGCAAGGCATCCTGGGCCTGCCGGTGATCGGCGGCTCGAGCCTGTCCAACAGTTACCTGGGTATGTTTCTGGTCTTTACCTACATCTGGCTTCCCTACATGATTCTGCCCATCATCGCGGCCCTCGAGCGCGTCCCCCGCTCGCTCATCCAGGCCTCGGCCGACCTGGGGGCCCGGCCCGGCCAGACCTTTCGCAAGGTGATCTGGCCGCTGGTGATACCGGGGGTGGCGGCGGGCTCCATCTTCACCTTCTCGCTAACCCTGGGCGATTACATCATTCCGCAGGTGGTAGGGCAGCCGGGCTTTTTTATCGGACAGATGGTCTATGTGCAGCAGGGTACCGCGGGCAATTTGCCGCTGGCGGCGGCCTTCTCGGTGGTGCCGGTGGTGATCATCGCCATCTACCTGCTCATCGTGCGGCGGCTGGGGGCTTTCAATGCGCTGTAAACGCTCCACGCCGGTAGCCAGGAGGGACGGGTATGCCGGGTAAGCCATCGCTGGGCCTGCGGCTGGCCTTTTACCTGGGGATGCTCTTTTTGCACTTCCCCATCCTGATCATCGTTCTGTATGCCCTGACTACCGAAGACCGCACCTACCAGTTCCCGCCCCCCGGCCTGACCCTGCGCTGGTTTGGCGAGGCTTTCCAGCGGCAGGATATGTGGGCGGCCTTGTGGTTATCGCTGCAGGTGGCGGCCATGGCGACCGCCATCGCGCTGGTGCTGGGAACCATGGTGGCGGCGGCCATGTACCGCTTTCAGTTCTGGGGCAAGGACTTTATCACCGTGCTGCTCATTCTGCCCATCGCCCTGCCGGGCATCCTGACCGGTATCGCCCTCCTCACCACCTTCAAGCGGCTGGCCCTCGAGCCCGGCTTCTGGACGATTGTGATAGGCCACGCCACTTTTTGTATCGTCACGGTTTACAACAACGTGGTGGCCCGCTTCCGCCGCACCGGCTACTCCCAGATCGAGGCCTCGATGGACCTGGGGGCCGACTGGTTTACCACCTGGCGGATGGTGGTGCTGCCCAGCATCGCCACGGCTTTGCTGGCCGGCGGGATGCTCTCGTTTGCACTGTCCTTTGACGAGGTGATCGTCACCACCTTTACCGCTGCCGACCAGAAGACCCTGCCCATCTGGTTCCTGAACGAGCTCTTCAGGCCCCGCGAGCGCCCCATCACCAACGTGGTGGCGGTCTTCGTGATGCTCATAACCTTTCTGCCCATCGTGCTGGCCCAGTGGCTGACCCGCGACACCGACGACCTGCACGGCGGCGGTAAAACGGGCTGAGGCAGTAAAACCAATCCCACTTCTTCGGATGAAAGAGAGGTAAGCCCATATGGTAAAAACCCGCATAACACAGGACAAGATGCTGATTGGTGGCGAGTTTGTGACCGGGGAGAGCACCCCGCTGGAGATCCTTAACCCGGCCACCGGCGAGGTGCTCTTGAAGCTGCCGGAGGCCTCGGTGGAACAGGTTAAGCAAGCCGTAGCCGCCGCAGAAAAGGCCTTTGAGGCCTGGTCACAGACCACCCCCAAAGACCGCTCCATGATGCTGCTCAAGCTGGCCGACAAAATTGACGAGCACGCCGAGGAGCTGGCCCGGCTGGAATCGCTCAACTGCGGCAAACCCTACCTGGCGGCGCTGAACGACGAAATCCCGGCCATCTCGGACTGCTTCCGCTTTTTTGCCGGGGCGGTGCGCTCGATGACCGGGGCGCTGGCGGGCGAGTACCTGGCCGGCCACACCAGCATGATTCGGCGCGACCCCATTGGGGTGGTGGCGAGCATTGCCCCCTGGAACTACCCCCTGATGATGGCGGCCTGGAAGCTGGCCCCGGCCCTGGCGGCGGGCAACACGGTGGTGCTCAAACCCAGCGAGCAGACCCCCCTGACCACCCTCAAGCTGGCCGAGTTTATGGCGGAAATTTTCCCGCCGGGGGTGGTTAATGTGATCACCGGGGTTGGGGAGAGTGTGGGTTCTACGCTCATCCACCAACCGGCGGTGCGGATGATCTCGCTGACCGGCGATGTGGCCACCGGTAAGCGGGTGCTCGAGGCCGCCGCCGGTAGCCTCAAGCGCACCCACCTCGAGCTTGGCGGCAAGGCCCCGGTGATCGTGATGGACGACGCCGACCTCGAGGCCGCCGTGCAGGGTATCAAAATCTTTGGCTACTACAACGCCGGCCAGGACTGCACCGCAGCCTGCCGGGTGTACGCCGGCAAGAAAATCTACGACAAATTCGTGGCCGAGCTGTCCGATGCGGTCAAGTCCATCAAGGTGGGGGCCCAGACCGACGAAGGGGTGGAGATGGGCCCCCTGATTACCGAGCGGCAGCGGGCGCGGGTGGCCAGCTTCGTGGAGCGGGCCAAGATGCAGAAGCACATCGAGATTACCGCCGGTGGACACCCCGTGGAGGGCCGGGGCTTCTTCTACGAGCCCACGGTGGTGGCCGGGGCCTTGCAGTCCGACGAAATTGTGCGGCGCGAGGTGTTTGGGCCGGTGGTCTCGGTCACCCGCTTCTCCGACCCCGAGGAGGCCATCGCCTGGGCCAACGACTCCGACTACGGCCTGGCCAGCTCGGTCTGGACGCAGGATGTGGGCAAGGCCATGCGCATTGCCAGCCGCTTGCAGTACGGCTGCACCTGGATCAACACCCACTTCATGCTGGTCAACGAGATGCCCCACGGGGGGCTCAAGCAGTCGGGCTACGGCAAGGATATGAGTATGTACGCGCTCGAGGACTACACCGTGGCGCGGCATATTATGGTCAAGCACTAAAGCGTCCGACGGCACACCAAAAAACCGGTTTTAGAGCAGCCAACGGGTGGTGTAGAGACCATGGAACTCACGAACCGTTACGCAGAGGCCCTCGAGCTCGCCTACGAGCTGCACAAGCACCAGTACCGCAAGGGCACCGAGATTCCCTATCTCTCCCACCTGTTGGCGGTGAGCGCCCTGGTGATGGAACATGGGGGTGGTGAGGACGAGGCCATCGCGGCGCTGCTGCACGATGCGGTGGAGGACGCCGGTAAGGTGCTGCAGAGCGTGCGGGCGGTGCTGGGGGATTCGCGTATCTCCCAGAGCGAAGCGGGGGTACGGGTGCTCGAGCACATCCGGCAGCGCTTCGGCGAGGCGGTGGCGCAGATTGTCCGGGAGTGCAGCGATACCGAGACGGAACCCAAGCCGCCCTACCTGGAACGCAAACAGGCCTACCTGCGCCACCTCACCGAGGCGTCACCTCCTGCCCGACTGGTCTCGGCAGCCGATAAGCTGCACAACCTGCGGGCCATTGTGGCCGACTACCGCACCCATGGCGAGGCGCTGTGGCAGCGCTTTGTGAGCGAGGCGGAGACCATCGAGGAAAAACGCCGCCTGACCCTGTGGTATTACCGCGAGCTGGCTAAGGAGTTCTCGAGCGAGCGCGGCCCCAGGCTGATTGGCGCCGAGCTCGAGCGGCTTTTATCCGGTTTCGACGGCATGTAAAGAGCTCGAGGTCAAAGCTGGCCGGTATCGCCCCAGCCCTTCAGCCGTTGCTGGTAGGCCGGGTCTTGGTAGCGCGACAGCAAAAAGGCCGGGGCATAGCTGGGCAGGGCCGCGCCGGTCAGATGGGCGGCCAGCAGTTCCCCCGCCGCGCAGGCGGCCATGACCCCAAAGCCCGACAGGGCCCCCACCAGATAGGCCCCCTTGACCGGCAGCGGGCCAATCAGGGGGCGGTTTTCCTGGGTCTTGAGGTAGTAGCCGCCGTCTATCCAGGGCCGGGGGGCCTTGTCGAAGTACTGCCGCAGGCCGGGCAGCATCACCGAGAAGCCGCGCAGGGCCACGTCGGGGTAGTGGGGCTCCGGGGGGATGGGAAAGGTGGGCGTGAGGGGCTCGGTGTGGTAGTTGTACAGCACGATTAAGGTGGTGCTTTCCCCGTGGCCGTCGGGCCGGCCATGCACCCCCGAAGGCAGCCGCTCCAGCAGCCATCGGGTGGAAGCGTCCTCGGCCAGCAGGGCGCGCTCCTCGAGGCTCCAGGGTAACTCCACCTCGTCCAGCCAGATCAGCATGGGGGCCTCGCGGGGCACCACGCCCAGGTGCTCGCTGAAGCTCATCTTGCGGTGTAGCTCGGCAAACACCGGCAGCTCGACCCCCAGCAAGGCCGCCGCTTCCCGCTGCATGGGCCCGGCGGCATTAACGAAGACCGGAGCCTGGATGAAGCGCAGCGCACCGTCTTTCTGCTGCACCTGCACACCCTGCACCGCGCCCCCCGCCGTCTCGACCCCCACCACCTGGCCCTGCACCAGCCGCACCCCGTGGCCTCGAGCCTCCTCCAGCAGGTACATACCCAACTGCTGGGCCGAGAGCCACCCTGCCCGCCGCACGTGCAGCACGGCCTGGGTGTCGGGGGACAGGTAGGGGAAGTGCTGGCGAATCAGGCTTTGCGAGGTGAGCAGGTCGGCCCCGTCCTGGGGGCCACCGGGGTAGGCCGCAGAAGGGCGGCTGTGCACCCGCAGGGCCCCCGCGCCCTGTTGGGCGGCCTGCTCGGCGGCCTGGGCCAGCCGCTCAATTTTGCTAGCCTCGGCGGTAGCGTACAGATAGCCACGCCGGTTGAGCTGGATGCGGTTGGCCGACTGCTGAGCAATCTCCTCCAGCAGCTCGATGCTGCGGTTCATAAAGGCCACCATGGCCCCATCGGGGCCGGGCCACCAGTTGCGGTAGGCCTCGGTGGACTTGTCCGAGGTAAGCGAGAGCGGGTCGCCCTGCTCAACGATCACCACCTCCTTCAAACCCCGCTTCACCGCCAGGTGGTAGGCCGCCGCCACCCCGGCAATGCCGGCCCCACAGATCACGACCTCGGCTGTTTGCTTTGGCATAAGGTGTATACAGTATACATCTAGCTTCAAACCGGAAAACAGCATAGCTACATAAAACCGGGTCTAGCATTCGTGTTTAGATTAAAAAGGAAAAACTACCCCAATTCGGGAAAGCCATCCACCCCATTGTTCCGCACTGCCCCACCAGAAGGCGCCAGGCGGGGTCGCGCTCCATCAACTTGAGGAGGCCATAGCCCAGGAGCACCGCATAGAGGTGAAAGACCAGCCCCCGGGTCTTGCGGTAGGGGCGTTCGCTCAACCCCCACCGATCCAGGCTGGAAAAGACGCTTTCGACCATCCGGTGCCCTCGCAAAAAGTACTCTTCCCGCCGGGTATGGGGCCTCATGTTCCGCTTGTGCTTGGCAATCAGATCCACCCCCTGCCGGGCTACCTGCGCCTTGAGCGCCCGGCTCAGATAGCCCCTGTCCCCCGTGACAACCCGATACCTCAACCCCTCCAGTAGCCGCACAGCCACCACCACATCATGCGCGTGGGCTGGAGCCAGCAGCACCCGTTGCAAAAAGCCCTGCTCATCCACCAGCGCGTGTAAGCGCAGCCCGTAAAAGTACGTACGGTTGGCGTGGTCACGACCGATGCTACCGGGGAGTCTGACCCGCTTCGCCCGCGCCAGGGCGGCGGTGGGCAGCTTCTTGGAATCCATGTGCAGACAGGGGGCGGGGTTGAGCAGACCGGTCAGGGCTTTGATGGCCAGAATCACCTGGCGGAGTAGCTGCGCCTTGCGTTCACAGAAGGTGGAGGGTGCAGGCACCTGATGCCCATGCGAACGCAGCCAGTACAGCAGATCCTGGGCGTAGCGGAAGCGCCAGAGGTGCTGGTAGACGGCCAGGGCGATGATGAGCTCGTCGCTGTAGCAGGGCTTACGTCCTTGCGGGGCTTTCTTGCGTCTGGGCAGCAGCAGGGCGTGTACGGCTGCTACAATCTCTGGTAGGGACGGGTAATGTCGCATGACCAACCCCCCGTCCCTTATTTTCTACTGGGTGTCAAGTCCTTTTCCGAATTGGCGTAAAAACTGAATTGTACCAAGTTTATATAGTGATTATCCGATTGACTATACTTGCGCACCCAACCTAAACTGAGCCAGGCTGCCCAAAATGTAGCCTGGACTATGGAGGTGCATTCAGCTATGCGTGTTTCATCTTTTGGTCGTTGGTCGTTGGTCGTTGGGCTAGTTCTGTTGCTGGCGGCGTGCGGGACGCAGCAGATTAAAACAGCACATGATGCACAGCCCTGGGATGGTGAACCCGTGCCGCTTGCTTTGGCCCAAGCCCTAACCCTGGGCATGAAGGTTTCTGCTGGCGGGGTCAGCTTGCAGGAAGCTAAGACCTACAAATTTGCCAGTGAAATCGTTTATGACCTATCCCTCAAACCTTTGCATCACCTGTTGTTGGTGGGGCCAGAAACCACCGATTTTTGGGGCACCATAGCCAACCCCGGAGATAAAAACTACGCGCTCTATGCGGTTGGCGCGACAGATAAGCGTAGCTTCTTCTCGTTCATCATTCCTGCGGGCAGCTTCAAGAGCCTGGCCGAAACACGGGCCAAAGCAGGCTCGTTCAGGCGCTTCTTGAGTCCTTCGGTTGGGGTGCTGTACCTGGAAGACAACACAGGGCGGGTTTGGGATGTTAACACCGCAACAGAAGTGGGTGCCGAGCAAATGAAGGTGTGGCGTCAAGCCCAGCGTGTGCTGTTTGAGCAGCGGCAAAAGGACGGTATCTTGGACAAAATCAAGGAAGACTGGGACAGACTGCGCACTGAGGCCAGCCAGAAGGGCCTGGCTCAAAGCGGGGGGCTCCCCACTCTAGACGAAGTGACCCTGCCCAACGGCCACCTGGATGTACCTAAACTGATCACTGCACTGGAAGCCCAGAAAGCTGCCAAAGGGGTTAGCGCCAACTACACCAACGAGCGGGCCTGGTGCATGGGCTGGTTCTGTGCGGGTATGGGTTATGCCAGCGTGGTGCGCAAGAACCGCTACAACGGTGACTTGGCGAATAACAACCTCTACAATCCGGATAACCCCCAAGACTACAGTGACTGCAACATCAGCGGGCAAAAATGCCGTATTGCCAACGACATACATAATGCCGATCCGCTTGGGAACCTACAATGGATCAACTATTACCGGTATGCTCCCGCCGACGGTTACTGGGGAGCATGGGATGCTGGTCTCAGCGGACTAGGACGTCTAAACAACATTGGTTGTGGGCCGCTTGCAATAACCCGGTTGTTTGCCTGGTACGCTACTGAGCGTCAGAACTACGGTTCATATAACGTAAACTTTATTAACTCCGGCACCGCGCCCAGTACCGCCTATGTCATTGCGCAGGAAATGTTTGAACCCGTCTACCTTGGTACACGAGACGGTCAAAATGTCTATCAGCCACGGATTGCTCGCTACACCGATACCTGGTGGTTTCAGAACTCAGATCAAGGTCTTACCCGAGACACCAACATGATCCCAGGTGCAAACAACTGGATTCGGGATAGGGCGAGTGCGGAAGGGAAAAACTGGGAGATGCGGGGGAGCCACAAAGCCTGGGTGAATATAGTCTACGCGGCCACGGGATGGACTGTTGTGGCAATTCCCATCGCATGGATAGACTTCAGTCAACACACCTGGCGCGTGCGCGATATAGCGCGTGGCAAGATTGGGCGAGACAATGAGCCGGTGATTGCGATGTACGGGCAGGGCACTTTAGGCCACTTTGCTATGTCCCAGGCTTATATTGTGCACGAGGGCTGGTTCTCGGCCAATGTGTTTCTTTGGATTAGGAGGGAAGCAAACTCCTGGGCGCAAGATTTGTTGCAAGGTAGTTTCGTCAACGTTACCGACATGGCCAGCTACTACAGTGGGGCATTTGGCATGTATAGGAGATAGGTGGTTGCGATGAAGTTCTACAGGTTGTTTCCCCTCCTAGCGATTGCTCTAGTAGGATGTCAGTTGAGTTACTATGTATCAGTCACCGAAGTGGAATACACATCAAAAGGGGTATGTTCGGGGGTTGAACTGACGACCAACAACCAAAAAATAACGGGTATTGGCTACCTGTACAGAACAGAGGGTAGAGCCGACTCGGTACGCCTGACACCAGGCCAGCCTGTGCGCATTCCAGACCCGAACCCTGAGCCCAGGCGAACCAGCTATATTCTTGGTTTTGATGGTCCCGTGCGTAATTCCGCAGAGGTCGACCTAACTTGGAGGTGTCTGCCCGATAAACAGCCGCTAGGGGTGCAGTTTACCTACTATGGTGGCCAGTCGACCATAAAAGGGCTGCGTATTACTGAAAACCCTGCCTCACCTCACGGATTTGACATTGAGGTAGTGGATTTCTGACCGTAAGAGCCGAGTTGGGAACACGTAACCGATTACTTGGTTGCACATCCATGGGTGCGCTGATTGAGGCTATCCGATAAGCGCCCTAACCGCCTCTTCGAACACCTCGGTATGCCGCTGCACCTGGGCCGCGGTGGTCTCGGGCGAGATCAGGGTCATGTTGTGGAAGGGGGTGAGCAGGATGCCGCGGTTCAGCATGAAGAGGTGGATGAAGGGGTCGAGGTCGGGATCCTGGCCGGCCAGGGCCTCGCTGCCGTTTTGGGCGGGGTTGGGGCGGAAGAGGTACTCGACCCGGCAGCCCACGCGGGTGACGTGCCAGGGCAGGCGGTAGCGCGTCATCACCTCCTGCACCTCGGCCTCGAGCTGCTCCCCCAGGGCAATCATGTGCCGGTAGGCGGCTTCGGTCAGGACGTGCTCGAGGGTAGCCCGCATGGCTGCCAGCGAGAGGGCGTTGGCCGCCAGGGTGCCCCCGATGCCGCCGGTGTCGGTGTAGGGGGGCTGGATGACGCGCTGGGCTTGCTGGCCCACCTCCTCACTAAAGCCGTAGGCGGCGCTGGGAATGCCGCTGCCGAGGGGCTTGCCCACCGTCAGGAGGTCGGGCTTCAGGCCGTGCGCCCGGGTGTAGCCCCCCGGCCCTGCCGAGAGGGTGTGGGTCTCGTCCAGAATCAAAAGCGTGCCATAGCGGCGGGTCAGCTCGCGCAGGGCCTGATGAAAGCCAGGGGCGGGCTGCACGATGCCCACATTGGTCATCACCGGCTCGGCCAGCACCGCCGCCACATCGCCGGGGCGCAGGGCTTCTTCCAGGGCCTCCGGGTCGTTCCACTCCACCACCTTGCTGGTGAGGGTGGGGTCTACCTGCGGCCCGATGTTGCCCGGACGGCTGGCAGGCTTACCGTCTACCAGCCAGGCGTAGGCTTCGTCCACGGTGCCGTGGTAGCAGCCGTGGAAGACCAGCACCCTGGGCCGCGCGGTAATGGCCCGGGCCAGCCGCAGCGCGAAGCGGTTGGCGTCGGTGGCCGATAGGGCAAACTGCCAATACTTCAGGCCAAAACGGCGCTGCAACTCCTCGGCCACCCAGAAGGCGTTTTCGGAGGGCAGCATGGTGGTGATGCCCTTTTGCAACTGGGCCATAATGCCCGGCAGGGCCGCGGCGGGCGAGTGGCCGGTCATGGCCCCGGTGTCGCCCAGGCAGAGGTCAATGTATTCGTGCCCGTCCACATCGCGGAAAGTAGCACCCCTGGCCTCGGCCACAAAGATGGGGAAGCCCCCCGGCCAGC